>Ga0247813_10000394_pt1 | contig 42837 bp, 43 predicted proteins | sample UWRJL169409C1_FD_180719 | JGI IMG/M metagenome (GOLD analysis project Ga0247813, IMG submission 180719) | Plant litter microbial communities from Arlington Agricultural Research Station in Wisconsin, United States - UWRJ-L169-409C-1 | ecosystem: Environmental > Terrestrial > Plant litter >... | reverse complement strand
CGGTGGCGGAAGTTTTGGTGGAGGTGGTAGTAGTGGTAGCTGGTAACGGTTATGTATAGACGAGACCTCCTCACTGCAGAAATCCAAAGACTCGGTCAGGCCCTGGCCAGGATCATGGGGCTTAAACACCAGGGTAAAACCCAGGATGCTGAAAACGGGCTGGAAGAAATCATTGCAAATGAATTTGGAATCCTGTATAACGACCTTATTGCATCAGATTCAGCAGATTTTGAAGCTTTCCTGACCGATAAAAACTTTCCGGCTGACAAGCTCGACCTCTTTTCGCAATTCCTGTACCTGAAGTTTAACCCTTCAATAAAGGACACAGCCACTCAGTCACTTGCAGAAAAACTCCAGATGATTTATTCTACCCTGGAAGTAAAACACCATATCATCAACATGATTAATCTTGATCGCCAGAAGACGATACAGCAATATATTAAATCTTAAATCCCGAAAACCTCAATGGAGATCTTAAAATGGCAAAAGCTTTCTTCCAGGTACCTCGTCAAAGAAAGATGGGCAACCCTGCGTGTAGATACCTGCAAATTACAAAACGGAACAGTTAAAGACGATTACTACGTACTGGAATACCCGGATTGGGCCAATGCAATAGCCTTAACCAAAGACAACAAAATCATCATGGTACGACAATACCGCCATGCTGCAGATATTATCTCGCTGGAAATTCCTGGTGGCGTAGTTGAACCCGGAGAAGATCCCGAAATAGGGGTCAAAAGAGAGTTACAGGAAGAAACAGGTTATACCTTCGAAACCTGCGAACTGATCGCAACACTCTATCCTAACCCAGCTACCTCAACAAACAGAACCTTCACCTACCTGCTAACCGGGGGAGAAAAAACCCATGAACAACACTTGGACGAACACGAGATTCTGAACGTAGAAATCTTTACTATTGAGGAAGTAAAACAAATGCTGGCAGACAATAAAATAGATCAAGCGCTTCATGCCTCAGCATTATTTTACGGCCTTATGAAAATCGAAGTAATAAAATAAAAAGTCCCTTGCAAAAGATTAAGTTAGCAGCTTTCGAAGAGATTAAGCAATGAGTCTTCATCGAAAGGATGATGTAATGAGGTCGTTTTAAAAGATTAAATAACCAATCATGTCGAAAAGATTAAGTTAAGTCTTTTCAAGAGATTAAGCAACCAGTTATGCTTTTTCTTCCTGTTTAGATCATCCCCGGATCACGGAGCGAGGGGCTTTTTGGTAAGCCCTTTAAAAAAATCAATTGTACTTTTTGAGGCATTCAGAGTTTTGTTCTTCACAAAAGTCTGCCATCAGCATAACATTGTGGTACTAAATCTCCCGGATACGGAGCGAGGGGCTTTTTGGTAAGCCCTTTAAAAAAATCAATTGTACTTTTTGAGGCATTCAGAGTTTTGTTCTTCACAAAAGTCTGGCAGCCGAACAAAAGTATAATTGATTTTTTTTCCCCTTACAAAAACCGTGAGTGACTAACTCATTTTAAGTTTCTTCTGTATATCATGTACGTACCCTTTAAACTTTTTATCTGTATCAATCAGATCTTCTACCGTCTGACAAGCATAAATCACAGTAGAATGGTCCCTTCCTCCAAAAAAAGCACCTATAGTCTTTAAAGATGACTTGGTATGACTCTTTGAAAGGTACATAGAAATCTGTCTTGCCTGTACAATTTCCCTTTTGCGTGTAGCCGATTTAACCATATCTACCGGTACTTCAAAATATTCACAAACCAGTTTCTGGATATATTCCATAGATATCTCTTTCGTCGTATTCTTGATGAAGTTCTTCAGCATCTGTTTTGCCAGTCCCAGATCAATATCCTTTTTATTTAAAGTAGACTGTGCGAGCAGTGATACCATTGCACCTTCCAGCTCCCTGACATTGTTATCAATATTGTTCGCTACGTACTCTACCACTTCCTGCGGGAGTTCAATACCATCAGCATACATCTTTTTCCTTAAGATAGCGATTCGTGTTTCCAGATCAGGAATTTGGAGGTCGGCCGAAAGCCCCCACTTAAAACGGCTTAATAACCGTTCTTCAAGTCCCGCCAGATCTTTCGGTGCTTTATCAGAAGTGAGGATAACCTGTTTGCCCGACTGGTGCAGGTGATTGAATATATGAAAGAATATATCCTGTGTTTTTTCCTTACCAGCGAAATTATGTACATCATCCATGATAATGACATCCATTGCCTGGTAAAAATTCACAAAGTCATTGATCGTATTGTTTTTGAGTGAGTCTACAAATTGTTGACAGAACTTTTCACAGGATACATAAATCACTAGCTTATCAGGCATTGTTCGTTTGATCTCGTTACCTATAGCCTGGGCAAGGTGGGTTTTACCCAGTCCTACACCACCGTAAACCATGAGTGGATTAAACGAAGTGCCCCCGGGTTTTGCAGCTACCGCATAACCCGCTGAACGTGCAAGCCGATTACAGTCGCCCTCAATATAATTTTCGAAAGTATAATTTGAATTTAGCTGTGGATCTACATTCAGCTTTTTTAATCCGGGTATAATAAAAGGATTTTTGATATCCTTATTAATAGAAACAGGTATAGGCATAGATTGCATTTTAGCTTCTGCACCGTTACCATTGGAGGGCATGTTAGTTGTGTAGGGAGAACCACTGTTTGAAGACTTGTCTACAACGATATTATATTCCAGACGGCCTTCTTCGCCAAGTTGTTTTTTTACAGTTTTGCGCAGTAGCCCGACGTAGTGTTCTTCCAGCCATTCATAAAAAAATAAACTAGGTACTTGTATGGTCAAAACCTTACCATCCAGCTTAAGGGCAGAAATCGGCTCGAACCAAGTTTTAAAACTTTGGCCCGGGATATTATCCTTAATAATCTGCAGACAGTTTTTCCATACTTCAGTACAAGTTTTTTCCATAGAATAAGTACAATTTATCGGTTTCCACTAACGAAAACAGCCTATTTGAACTGCCGTTGTGAGATATCGAATATTCAAAAAATTATCAACAAAAAAAACAAAAATTTCAATTATTTAGTAAGTCACTAATCAACAGTAGCATACCCTACTTAACCTCAATTTTTTGTGTGGATAACTATTTCTTAACCCTGTACTTAGTACTCACCAAAAACATTTCGCAGCACATCAGAGATTTCTCCCAAAGTAGCATACGCATTTACAGCTGTAACAATAAATGGCATCAGGTTATCAGTAGATTCGGCAGCTTTTTTGAGATTAAACAGCGCAGAGGACACTTCAAGGCTGTTTCTGGTTAACTTTAACCGATTTAGTTTATCAGTTTGAATGGTTCTGACAGTTTCATCAATCTGGAGTGTATCGGTAATTACTTCCTCATTTTGTGTAAACGAGTTTACACCGACAATAACCCTGCCACCATTTTCAACATCTAACTGGTATTCGTATGATGCAGTAGCAATTTCATTCTGCATGTATCCATTTTCTACCGCGGTTACAGCCCCTCCCATGGCGTCGATTTTATCAACATATAACTGGGCAGCGGCTACCATTTCGTCAGTTAAATTTTCTACAAAAAATGATCCCGCCAGGGGGTCTACCGTATCTGCCGCACCGCTCTCAAAAGCGATCACCTGCTGGGTGCGCAAAGCGATTTTTGCAGCTGCTTCAGTAGGTAGCGAAAGAGCTTCATCAAACCCGTTAGTATGGAGTGACTGGGTACCACCAAGTACCGCAGCCATTGCCTGGTTTGTAACCCTGATAATGTTATTCATGGGCTGCTGGGCTGTCAATGTCGACCCGCCGGTTTGCGTATGGAAGCGGAGCATCTGCGCTTTCTCATCAGTTGCCCCCATCGACTTTGTCAGCTTTGCCCACATCCTTCTCGCCGCACGGAATTTTGCAATCTCTTCAAAAAAGTTATTATGACAATTAAAGAAAAATGAAAGCCTTTTGGCGAATACATTGATATCTAATCCTTTTTCCAGAGCAGCATTCAGATATGCCTTACCATTAGCTAAGGTAAAAGCCAATTCCTGCACAGCAGTAGATCCCGCCTCCCTGATATGGTAACCAGAGATGGAAATAGTATTCCATTTCGGTACTTCTGTACTGCAGTACTCAAAAATATCAGTAATAATTCGCATCGAAGCTTTTGGCGGATAGATGTAAGTGCCCCTTGCAGCGTATTCTTTTAAAATATCATTTTGAATGGTACCTGAAATTTGCTGCAGATCTGCACCCTGTTTTTTAGCCAGCGCAATATACATTGCCAGTAAAATAGACGCCGTTGCGTTAATTGTCATCGAAGTAGTGATTTTTTCTAATTCGATCCCGGCAAAAAGGAGTTCCATGTCCGCTAAGGAATCGATCGCTACACCAACCTTTCCTACTTCTCCTTCAGCCATCTCATGATCAGAATCATAACCAATCTGGGTAGGCAGATCAAACGCTACCGAAAGTCCTGTTGTACCCTGCTGCAGCAGGTAATGATAGCGCTTGTTTGATTCCTCAGCCGTACTGAACCCGGCATACTGCCGCATCGTCCACAGCCGGCCACGGTACATATCTTTCTGGATCCCGCGGGTAAAAGGAAATTCTCCCGGTTTTTCGTTCATTGAAGGTGCGCTTGTATAAAGTGGCTTTACTTCAATCCCTGAGCTGGTAAACTTTTTTCTATCTTCCATATCATAATAACTGTTAGATAACTATCAGAACAATTGGTGGATGTCCTGCTTCAGCAAACTGATCGTCAGGTCGTAGGGATTCTCACTCATAACCGCAACATGCTCCAGGACCATCTTACTTAAATCCACACCGGTTGACTCGGCTGGAAGTGCCGCAACGGCATTATTGATCATCGCCAGCGTATCTTCTTTCAATTTACTTAAAACTATCCAGTTGGCAGAACTTAAATACAACTGCTGGGAAACGTTATGCTGGTATTCCGACCGCACCTCGTTCAGGATTAGCGATTGCAATTCGCGTGAAGTTATGCCTGGCTGGTGTAACCGTAAAAACAAGTTTGCAGGGTTGATACGGTCTATAAAAACAATCAGCCTTTCATTGGCCTGCAGGCGCAACTGTAATAGAGTACTGCGCTCCTCTTTAGAGACGTCGGTGAACGCTGTTTGGCTTTCTGGCAAAACATCTTCCTTTGCACCTGTCTTGTCATTTGCGCGGAGTGCCCAGGAGTCTATAAATTTACGGATATCAATCCTGATAAAACACCAGGAAATGATCACAATCAGCACGCCGCTGATTACAGGAACGAGAAATGGAATTATAAAATACGTTACGTTCATTTTCAAAAAGGATTAGATAACAAAAATGTATTTTTATTATGAATAAATTCAATTCTTTACGTCAAATTGACTGTAGCCGATTTTTATCTGGTAAGGGATAAATGATTTGTTATTATATTTGTACTTCATCCAATTACAAAAATCATGAGTACAGTTGACACAGCATTTGCACCAGTTTCTTTTACTGAAACTGCCGTTAAAGAACTTAGGAAATTAAAGGATCAGCAGGAAATCGCCGATGATTTCGGTTTACGTGTTGGTGTTGAGGGCGGTGGCTGTTCAGGAATGAGCTACCTGCTGGGGTTCGATCAGAAAAAAGATGGCGATCAGGAATTCCTGATCAATGGAATTAAAATTTATATGAACAAAGCACACCAGATGTATTTATTAGGTATGCAGGTAGACTGGCAGGATGGACTTAATTCAAGAGGTTTTACTTTCAGCAACCCTAATGCAGATAGTACATGTGGATGCGGAACAAGCTTCTCGGTATAAGCAGATCAGGCTCATCGATATTTGACACTATTTTAATTGCTTTTCAGCAATTTGATGTAACATTTTACCAGTCCCGTTGTCCTAACAGCGGGACTTTTTAATTATTGTCCCTTGCCTAAACATATTCCGACGAAATGACCTATACAGAAAATGTAAGACTTGCCTTGCAGGCGATAAAGAGCAACCGGTTGCGTACAATGCTGACCGCATTAATTATCGCTATCGGGTTATCCGCGCTGGTAGGCATCCTGACTACACTGGATGCGGTAAAAACCAGTATGACAGAAGCCTTTTCAAATATGGGCGCCAGCTCCTTCAACATCAGGAATCGGGGAACGGGTATCCGCATAGGCGGATCAGGAGAACGGCCGAAAGCATTCAGGTCTATCCGCTATGATGAAGCAGTCAATTTCAAGAAACGGCTGAATGCACCCGCGATAGTTACACTTAGCGTGGTAGCATCCAACGGGGCTACAGCTAAATATAACCAGGAAAAAACAAATCCAAATGTGACTATCAGGGGAATTGATGAGGGGGGACTGGAATCGCAGGGTCTGGATCTGGCATTAGGAAGGAATTTTAGTGTCCATGAGGTTGAAACAGGGAGTAACGTCTGTATTATCGGTGAGGAGATCAGTAAAAAATTGTTCAAAAATGAATCCCCTATTGATAAAATCCTTACAGCTGGAAGTAACCGCCTGAAAGTTATCGGTGTGCTGGTCAGCAAAGGTTCGAGTATGGGGACCAATGTAGACAGGGCTATTTTTATCCCGATATACAAAGCTAAATTGATCAATGCCAGTTCCAATCCATCCTATACCTTGACAGTGATGGTCAACAATAACGACCAGATGGATAATGTTATCGGGGAAGCGACTGCTGAGTTCAGGAACATCCGGAAAATCAAGATCAAAGAAGCAGATAATTTCGAGATCACTAAAAGTGACGCTGTTGCGCAGACATTATTTGAAAACCTGAAATATGTAGCTATTGGTGGCGTGGCGATAGGTGTGATTACGCTGATCGGTGCCTCTATCGGGCTGATGAATATTATGCTGGTATCAGTTACTGAAAGGACCCGTGAAATCGGCATCAGGAAAGCGATCGGCGCAAATCCTTCTGTAATCCGTAAACAATTCCTGATAGAAGCCGTAATGATCTGCCTGATGGGCGGTGCAATGGGTATACTATTTGGCATATTACTTGGCAACGTGATTTCACTCGCCATGGGCGGATCGTTTATCATCCCCTGGCTGTTTATTTTCGGAGGCTTTGCCCTTTGCGTACTTGTAGGTGTGGTATCAGGTTATTATCCCGCAAGAAAAGCTTCTAAACTAGATCCTGTCGAAGCACTGCGTTACGAATAAGAATACTTTTGATAAAAAAAAAGACTGCCGTTGATAAAATGGCAGTCTTTTTTTTTATTGGGTTTTCGCTTTTATCTGGCGCTGTATTGTGTATCGTAATATTTCTGGTAGTTTCCGGAAGTAACGTTAGTTAACCACTCTTCATTTTCAAGATACCAGGCTACTGTTTTTTCCAGACCTTCTTCAAACTGAAGACTTGGCACCCAGTTTAATTTCTCCTGTAACTTTGTAGAATCAATCGCATAACGAAGGTCGTGTCCTGCACGGTCCGTTACAAATGTGATCAGTTTAGCTGAATCACCATCTTCACGTCCCAGTTTTTTATCCATGATTTTGCATAACAAATGGATCAGGTCAATATTTTTCCACTCGTTATGTCCGCCGATATTGTAAGTCTCCCCTGTTTTTGCTTCATGGAAAATCACATCAATCGCACGTGCGTGATCTTCAACCCATAACCAGTCCCGGATATTCTCTCCTTTACCATAAACCGGTACAGGGAGGTTATTTTTAATATTATTAATCGCCAGCGGGATCAGCTTTTCAGGGAAATGGTGTGAACCGTAGTTATTGGAACAGTTGGAAATCACTACATCTATTCCGTAAGTATCATGATAAGCCCTCACAAAATGATCTGAAGATGCTTTAGATGCAGAATACGGACTGTGAGGATCATATCCGGTACTTTCAGTAAACATACCCGTATCCCCTAATGCACCATATACCTCATCAGTTGAAACATGATAGAATCTTTTTGTATCGTAATCGCCTTTCCAATATTCCCTTGCTGCATTCAGCAGGTTTACTGTACCAATTACATTGGTCATCACAAATGCTGTAGGGTCAGTAATTGACCTGTCAACATGGGATTCCGCTGCAAGGTGGATTACTGCATCAAAATTTTCAGCTTTGAACAATTCGTTCATTTCTTCAGCATCTGTAATATCAGCTTTTACAAACCTGTAGTTTGCATTTGCTTCGATGTCGGTCAGGTTTGCCAGATTACCTGCATACGTGAGTTTATCCAGGTTTACAATTTCATATTGAGGATATTTGTTGACAAACCGCCTGACTACATGTGAGCCGATAAATCCGGCCCCACCAGTTATTAAAATCTTCTTCATCTCTATTAGTTTATTTTTTCTGGCAGCCCCAGCTCCAGAGCTTCTTTTAATAATTTATTTGCTGCAATTTTTTCAAGCAACCTGTTAAATTCGTCTTTTAAATCATACTGCAGGTCTTCATGCAGTTTTACATATTTTTTATACAGTGCAAGGCTGGTCCTTAAAAAATAGGTTTTTAACCGCTCATTAAACTTTGCCAGTGGAGAAAACAAACCTTCATTAAATCCGATTGGCAGCTCGTTTAACAGGTGCAGGCGAAGTTCTACCTCAGTATTAGCATCTTTAGTTACCTTATAGTGATGGTTTACTTTTCCGTTGAGTTTGCGCATGATGAGCAACGCTTCTTTAGAAGTAGGTTTTCTCATCGTTGTTAAGACCTCAACCATTTCGCTGATTTCTTCAGTGAGTACTGTATGTCTTTCTTCAAGATCTGACTCATCTTCGAGCAGTTTAAAATGAAGGTGCTCAGTAAGCACCTTATCTTTTGCAATCAGACGTAGCAATAACTTATCTTTCTCCTTTGGAGGAATAGCTGTTATCGCAGCTTTCAGATCTTTATGATCTTTCAAGAACATTTAAAACGGGTTGTCTTTAATATATTTTTCCCACTTCCAGGCCGAAAGCATCATCTCATTGATACCCAGCTCTGCAGTCCAACCCAAAAGGGCGGTAGATTTAGTAACATCTCCCCAAACCTGTTCTACATCTCCGTCCCTTCTTGGTCCGATACTGTAGTTCAGTTTCTCTCCTGTAGATTGTTCAAAAGCATGTACAATTTCCAATACTGAAGATCCTTTACCTGTACCTAAATTAAAAACCTCATAATTGCTGTCTGCTTTTTTACCTTCCAGACGTTTAATTGCTGCAACATGGGCTTTGGCTAAATCTACGACATGGATATAATCCCTTACCGCGCTACCGTCCGGTGTATTGTAGTCGCTGCCGAATACAGTGATCGGGCCACGTTTACCTATGGCAGACTGGGTGATAAAAGGAACCAGGTTTTGCGGTACGCCAATCGGCAATTCGCCAATCAGTGCAGTTTCATGTGCGCCAACCGGATTAAAGTACCTCAAAGAAATCACATTCAGCTCAGGCGAAACCGCACAGGTATCTGTAAGGATTTCTTCTGCGATCTGTTTCGTATTTCCATAAGGGGATTCTGCCTTTTTAACAGGCGCATCTTCAGTTACCGGTAACGTGTCGGGCTGACCGTAAACGGTACAGGAAGAAGAAAACACAAGATCTACTTTGCTCTGAAATGCACCGATCAGATTGATGAGTGAATAGAAATTATTTTTGTAATACTTTAAAGGCTGCTGAACGGACTCTCCTACTGCTTTAAAAGCCGCAAAGTGAATTACCCCGGTAATATCAGGATAATTTGCCACCAGTTCTTTCACCTTTGCTTCGTCACAAAGATCAATTTCTACAAATTCCGGAGTTTTGCCAGTAATGGCTTCCAGCTGTGTAAGTATTTTTCTGCTGGAATTTGAAAAATCGTCCACCAGGACAACTTCGTAGCCAGCATTAATTAATTCAACCGCAGTGTGAGAGCCAATGAAGCCCGTTCCACCCGTTACTAATATTTTTCCCATTTGTGATTAACGGTTGTAAGTTGTAAAATCTTTATGCTCGTTATTTATCAGCGCCTCTTCAGGTAAACTTTTAAAATATTCATAAGTGATTTTTAATCCGTCTGCACGGTTTACCTTAGGTTCCCAGTTTAACAGAGCCCTTGCTTTGGTAATGTCTGGCTGACGTTGTTTCGGATCATCTACAGGGAGGTCTTTATAAATCACCTTCTGTGTAGTACCCGTAAGTTTAATAATTTCTTCCGCAAACTGTCCGATCGTAATTTCATCAGGGTTTCCAATGTTTACCGGCTGTGCGTAATCGCTAAGCAATAATCGGTAGATACCTTCAACCAGGTCATCCACGTAACAGAAAGAACGGGTTTGAGAACCATCACCAAAAATGGTAAGGTCTTCACCACGTAAAGCCTGACCGATAAAAGCTGGCAATACACGTCCGTCGTTAAGTCTCATTCTTGGTCCGTAAGTATTAAAGATCCGTACGATACGGGTTTCCACACCATGAAACGTATGATAAGCCATTGTCATTGCCTCCTGAAAACGTTTTGCTTCATCATAAACACCTCTTGGGCCTACCGGGTTAACATTACCCCAGTATTCCTCCGGTTGCGGGTTTATATTCGGGTCACCATATACTTCAGAAGTTGAAGCAATGATCATTCTTGCTTTTTTGTTCTTTGCCAGGCCTAAAAGATTGTGAGTACCCAGTGATCCAACTTTTAAAGTTTGAATAGGGATTTTCAGGTAATCAATCGGACTTGCCGGAGAAGCAAAATGAAGGATATAATCCAATTCGCCAGGAACATAGACGAATGTAGACACATCGTGATGCGAGAACTCAAAATTCTCTAATGCAAAGAGATGTTCGATATTTTTTAGGTCACCCGTAATCAGGTTATCCATCGCAATAACGTGGTAATCTTCTTTTATAAATCTGTCGCAAAGGTGCGACCCCAAAAATCCGGCAGCACCGGTTATTAATACTCTTTTACGCGCCATGCTCTACTAATTTACGTCCAATACTGTTATAATAATATCCTAAATCGATCATTTTCTGCAGATCGTATAAGTTACGTCCGTCAAAAATCACCCTGTTAGCTAATTTTTCTTCCATTCTGTCAAAATCCGGGTTACGGAATACTGACCATTCTGTAGCGATCAGCAATGCATCCGCATTTAATAATGCATCATACTGATTATCCGCATATTTTACCTTGTCGCCGATTATCGCTTTCACATTGTCCATTCCTTCAGGGTCAAATACGGTAACTGTCGCACCTTTTTTTACCAGTTCATCAATAATATATAAAGCTGGGGCTTCACGGATATCATCAGTTTCCGGTTTAAACGCCAGGCCCCACAATGCAAAATGCTTACCCTGCAGTGCGCCTTTATAATAAGTATCAAGTTTATCTACCAGTACTGTTTTCTGCTTCTCATTGATTTTCATTACAGCTCTCAGGATAGCGAAATCATATTTGTTCTCTTCGGCCGATTTTGCCAGTGCCTGTACATCTTTTGGAAAGCAGGAACCGCCATAACCGATTCCAGGGAAAAGGAAGCGCTTACCGATCCGTTCATCAGAACCTATTCCTCTGCGGACAGCATCCACGTCAGCACCTACCAGTTCGCACAGGTTGGCCACCTCGTTCATAAAGGTAATTTTAGTAGCAAGAAATGAATTTGCCGCATATTTTGTCAGCTCCGAAGATTTCTCATCCATGAAAAGGATCGGATTTCCCTGGCGTACATACGGCCCGTATAATTCTGCCATTAATTTTTGGGCACGCTCGCTCCGTGTACCGATAACTACACGGTCAGGCTTCATAAAATCATCAACCGCTACACCTTCACGTAAAAATTCGGGATTTGAAACCACATCAACTTCTATGCTGGTATTTTCAGTAAAAACTGCCTGTACTTTATCTGCCGTTCCTACAGGAACAGTAGATTTGTTAACAATCACTTTGTATTCCGTAATCAGTTTGGAAATATCTTTCGCCGCACCTAAAATGTAAGAAAGATCGGCAGCGCCATCTCCGCCCGGAGGCGTTGGCAAAGCCATAAAGATAATCTGTGCGTCTTTAATTGCCGCAGCAAGGTCTGTAGTAAATGTAAGTCTTTTTTGTACAATGTTCCTCAAAAACAAAACATCCAGCCCCGGCTCATAAATAGGAATAACACCATTCTGCATTTTCAGGACCTTCTCCTCATTAATGTCCACACAAATTACAGTATTCCCTGTTTCCGCAAGACATGTCCCTGTTACCAGACCTACATATCCTGTTCCAATTACGGCAATTTTCATATGATATATTTTAGTTTTAAGTAGGGTTCCTTGTCATCTGCCAACTCATTTACCTAAGGCTTACTTCGTTATCAGATAAGCGTTATAATTTAAATTTTAATGAAGTATCTTCGGCTAAGATAATAAATAAACATACAAAATGCTTTTGCTTTATAACATTGGTCTTTTTCTTTATAAAATACTTGTCATTTCTGCTTCCGGCTTTAACAAAAAAGCCAGATTATTTATAAATGGCAGAAAAAACGTACTGGAATTGATAGCAAAACAAATTGATCCGTCCAAAAAACATATTTGGTTCCATTTCGCCTCTCTTGGTGAATTTGAACAGGGCAGACCGGTACTGGAAAAAATTAAACATAAGCATCCTGAAAAAAAGATAATTGTTACGTTCTTCTCTCCTTCGGGATATGAAGTCCGTAAAAACTTCGCGCTGGCGGAAGGCGTTTTTTACCTGCCGCTGGATAGCAGAAAAAATGCGGAACAGTTTATCCGCCTGATCAATCCTGAAGTAGCCGTGTTTACGAAATATGAATTCTGGTACCATTATTTTAAAACACTGCACAAGCGCCAGGTACCGCTATTGCTGATTTCAGGAATCTTTAGGCCTGACCAGGTGTTTTTTAAATGGTATGGTGGATTTTACCGTAAGTTGTTGAGTTATGTAACTCATTATTTTGTACAGAATACGCAAAGCGTGAAATTACTGCAAAGCATCAATATCAATAATGTTAGCCTAAGCGGCGATACCCGGTTTGACAGGGTAGCAGAAAATGCGGAATCACCAAAACGTTTACCCTTAATTGAAGCATTCTGCGGAAGTTCCCCGGTATTTATTGCCGGAAGTACCTGGCCGCAGGATGAGCTGCTTTTAAATGGGCTTTTTGCACAACCACAGGGTCGATGGAAACTGATAATCGCGCCGCATGAAATAGATCAGTCGCATCTATCACAGATCACCAGGTTATTTCCGGAAGCGGTAAGGTATACAGCGCTGACAGCAGCAGATACTCATGCTGAAAAACAGGTGCTGGTGGTGGACAATATCGGGATGCTCAGTTCTGTTTACCAGTATGCAACTATAGCATATATCGGAGGAGGATTTGGAAGCGGAATCCACAATACACTGGAGGCCGCAGCTTTTGGATTGCCGGTAATCTTTGGTCCGAAACATGATAAATTTCAGGAAGCGAAAGATTTGCTGACTTTAGGTGCTGCAATCAGTATCAATACAGCAGAAGATCTTTCTGCAGCCTTTAAAGAGCTGCAGAAAGATAAAAGCCGGGGAATCAGTGCGAAGAAATATGTGGCAGATAAAACAGGTTCTACCGCACAGATCGTTAAATTCCTGGAACAATATAATTAGGCGGTATGCTGGTCTTTCACCATTTTAACCAATGCAGCAATCCATTGCGGATGATCGTTTAAGCTGGAAACCAGCTGAACTTCTTCACCGCCAAGTTTTTTAAACTCTTCACCATATTCTACCGTTACTTCGTAAAGCGTCTCAAGACAGTCGGCCACAAAAGCAGGACAAAATACCAGCAAACGTTTCTTGCCACGATCGGCAAGTTGTTTAAGTACATCACTCGTATATGGCTGCACCCAGGGCTCTTTTCCTAAACGCGACTGGAAGCACACAGAATACTGGTCGGCCGGTATGTTCAGTTCCGCAGCGATCAACCTTGCAGTATCATGGCATTGAGCAGAATAACAAAATTTATTAACGTCAGTCAGTGTACTACAGCAATTCTCTGTTTTCAGACAGTGATGGCCGGTATGATCACATTTTTTTAGCTGTCGTTCTGGAAGTCCGTGAAAGCTAAACAAAATCTGGTCGTACGTCTCCGGCTGGTATTTTTTAGCATTATCAGCAAACGTACTAATCATCATTTCATTATCGTGAAAAGAATTCACAAATGATACAGGGGGAATGGTTTGCCATTTACTCACCAGTTCCATTACTTTCTGGATCACAGAACCGGTGCTCGCAGAAGCATATTGCGGGAAAAGTGGAATTACCTGGATACTTTCTACCAGTCCGGCTTTCATATTTTCAAGAGCCGAAGCAATGGAAGGAGTCTGGTAACGCATAGCCAGCTCAACATGATATTCAGGTCCAAGCTGTTCCTGCACCATTGCAGCCTGAATTTTGCTGTAATATAAAAGCGGAGAACCATTTTCGTCCCAGATTTCTTTATACAGTTTAGCGGTTTTCGGACTGCGGAAGGGAACGATTACCCCTTTTACCAGCAAACTCCTACTAAATGCATTAATATCGATAACACGTTCATCCATCAAAAACTCATCAAGATACTTACGCACATCTGGTACCTCCGGGCTGTCCGGAGTGCCTAAATTCACTAATAATACGCCCTTTTTTCCCATAATTACAATATGAAACAGCCTGGATAAATATCCGGGGCCAGTTTCGGAAACAAATATACATTAAGCTAAACCCGCCCTAAAACGGCAATTGAATAATTACTTTTTAATGATGAACAAAAAAACGGCTAAAAAGATTGGAGTCTGGCCTTAATTTGTTCCATTAGCCACATTGGTGTGGAGGTAGCACCCGCAATACCTACTTTGTCATTCGGGCTAAACCAGTTCAGGTCAAGTTCATCTTCACTGGAGATGAAATAAGACTGGTCGTTGAACTTCTTACAAACATCATAAAGCACTTTACCGTTGGAAGATTTTTTACCGGATACAAAAATGATCTTGTCAAAATTAACCACAAACTCCTCTAGATCACCGTATCGGTTTGAAACCTGGCGGCAGATGGTATCATTAGCTTTTACTTCATAGCCCCTGCTGATGAGCTGGTCTTTGATATGGTAAAACTTTTCCGTGCTTTTGGTAGTCTGGCTATAAAGCGTGAATTTTGCAGGAAGATCTGCCCCGTCCAGTTCCGACAGATCCTGGAATACAATCGCATTGCCATCCGTTTGTCCCTGGAGCCCGATCACTTCCGCATGTCCGTGCTTGCCAAAGATCAGGATTTGTTCCCTGTCATCGTATGAATTTTTGATCCTGTTCTGCAGTTTTAATACTACAGGACACGAAGCATCAATTAAAATCAGGTTGTTTTTGAGCGCCAGTTCATAAGTAGAAGGTGCCTCACCATGTGCACGGATCAGTACTTTTTCGTTACGCAGGTGCTGCAGCTGTTCGTGATCGATAATACGGAGGCCTTTGTCCGTTAATCGCTTTACCTCTTCGTCATTGTGGACAATATCCCCGAGGCAGTACAAATAATCTTCTTCAGCCAGGATATCTTCTGCCATTTCTATTGCATACACTACCCCGAAACAAAAGCCGGAAGCTTTATCGATCGTTACGGCCAAATCATACTTCATGTTACAAAATTACGTAAAAATGGTTATCCTTTTATAGGGTTAACTTAAATACACTCCATCTTCCTGACCATCGACATCCAATATTACATCAACATGTTCTTTCAGCACTGTAGCCATCTGCAAGCCCACGAAGTCGGTCGCCACCGGATATATTTTATGGCTCCTGTCTACCAATACCACAGTCCTGATTTTTTTATGCGGTGTATTAAGGAAAACGCCGAAGCCATAAGCCAGTGTTTTGCCACTATTCAGCACATCGTCAACCAGGACGATGACCTTATTTTTCACTTTTGCAGGCTCAATATCAGTTGTAGCAACCAGCCTGCTATTTTCCTTTTCCAGGTCTATTCTCAGCATAGTAACTTTAAGATCCGAAATTTCCAGTAAAACTGCTCTCAACCGTAAAGCCAGTTTGTAACCCCTGTCCCAGATCCCGGCAAGCACAATCTCCTTCTCAGTTAAATTATCCTCCAGGAGCTGATACGCCATACGGTTAATTTTCTGCTGGATTTGTTTTTTATCTAAAATAAGTAATCGTGAATCGGCCATTTGAAAAGATTTGATTTGGATACAAAAAGAAGAATTTTTAGATTCTAAATCAAATATCCGAAAAATAATTTCAAAACGCTGCAACGTTTGCAAACCAGGGACGTCTAATTGGTATAAACTTAAAAAAGTATTTTATGAAACCACTTTCCGTAATCAGACCAGCACTCTTCTTACTCATGATATCCGCCTCCTGTACATTCCCACTAAAAGCACAGCAGACAAAAAACATGTCAGTCAGCAACTTTTCGGAAGTTTCGGTTAGTGCAGGCATCGATCTCATTATTACTCAAGGACCTTCTGAAAACGCAAAAATTGTAGCCAGGGACGAGATCATCGATCAGGTGCTGATTCGACAAACAGGCAATGGTCTCCGTATCGGCTGGAAAGAGAATGAGAACTACGGGAATAAGTATAAAAATAAAACCGCAAAGGTTTACCTGAACTATAAAGTACTAAATAGTATCAGTGCGAGCAGCGGAAGTTCTTTGACTACAGAAAACGTATTGAAAACTACTAAATTAGACGTGCGGGCATCATCAGGCGCAAGCATTGATGCAAAAATATCATGCAGCGACCTCGATTTGCAAAGCAGCAGTGGTGCTTCTGTAGACCTTATTGGAAAAGCTGCTAATATGGATATTAGTTCGAGTTCGGGGGCAAGCATTAATGCAGTAGATCTGCTTGCTGATTACGCAAAAGTAAGGGCCAGTTCGGGAGCTGACATTAAAGTGAATGTAGCTAAGGGGCTGGAAGCATCTACCGGCAGCGGAGGCAATATCCGTTATAAAGGAAATGCATCGTTACGCAATGTGTCTTCCAGAAATTCTATCAGACATATTGACTGATATATAAAATTGAGCTTTATAAAAAATCCCTACCCTATTGCCATTGGGTGGGGATTTTTCATTGGAATCATGATATTTTTATCACCGCTTCGTTTCGTAAGGATAGTAAATGAAATTGGCCCCATCAGGAACAATCACAAAAACGCACATGAAATCTCCGGGTTTTTTATAATTTTTAATGAACAGTTCTTTTAATTCTGGCTTGATAATCCCTTTTTCAACGAATTCTTCAAACATAGATGCCTGGATAGTCCAGTTAGTGTTCAGTTCATCTTTATTTAAAATCATCTCTCCTATAGATACGCTGTGCTGGTGCGCAACGAAAATCGGGTATTCAGATAATCCTTCTACGATAATTTCTTCTGAAATCTCCTTGATAGACTCTTTATATAACTCCAGGTCTTTTTCAAGGCTAACCAGCGGACTTACCTTTTTACCGGTTTCTTTATCGTCTGGCTGTTGCTGTGGCAATAACTCTTCTATATCCATCTCTGTTTATTCTTAAAATTCTGACTAAGCTTTTCTGAGGTTCAGTAAAACAACATTTTCGACGTGTTGTGTATGCGGAAACATATCAACCGGTTTAATGCGGCCTACATCATACTTCTCTTTTAACAACGCAAGGTCCCTCGCCTGTGTAGCGGCATTACAGCTTACATAAACGATTTTCTCTGCTTCCATTTCCAATAAACGTTCAACTACATCCGTATGCATACCTGCACGTGGCGGATCAGTAATGACCACGTCGGGCTTACCATGCGCAGCAATAAACTCCCTGGTCAGGATATCTTTCATATCACCAGCATAAAATAGCGTATTATCAATCCCATTAAGTTCAGAATTGAATTTGGCATCTTCTATAGCCGTAGGTACGTATTCCACACCCACCACTTGTTTTACACTGCTTGCCACAAAGTTAGCAATCGTTCCTGCTCCAGTATACAAATCATAAACCAGTTCATCGCCTTTAAAACCAGCAAACTCTTTGGTAATTTTGTACAATTCATGTGCCTGCAGCGAGTTGGTCTGGTAAAAGGATTTCGCTCCGATTTTAAACTTAAGACCGTTCATCTCTTCAAAGATATGATCACGTCCGGCGTAAGTAATCACGTCCTGATCAAAGATGGTGTCGTTCTTTTTCTGGTTAATGATGTATTGAAGAGATGTAACTTCAGGGAAGTTAACCAACAGGTAGTCCATCAGACCATTTACCTGCTCCTGTTCCACGTAAGCGAAAACAACCACGACCATCACTTCTCCGGTAGAAGACGTACGAATGATCAGGTTTCTCAGGTTCCCCTCGTGGTTACGCAGGTCGTAAAAGCTCAAACCTGTCCTTAAGGCATACCCTCTTACCTGGTTTCTTAAAGTATTGGATGGCTCTGCCTGAAGATAGCAATGCTGAATATCAAGAATCTTATCAAAACGCAGCGGGACGTGGAAGCCCAGCGCATTCATCTCTAAATCCTCACCTTCCGGCATCTCGTCGCGATTTGCCATATCACCCGCATTGAGCCATCTTTTATTTGAAAACGTATATTCTAGTTTATTTCGGTAGTATTTATTCTCTGCAGAACCCAGTATAGGTTCCATTGCAGAAGTATCTACTTTTGCCAGACGCTGTAAAGCGGCCTCCACATTTTTTTGTTTGAAATGTAATTGGGCATCGTATTGCATGTGCTGCCATTTACAACCGCCGCAAGTACCGAAATGCTGACAAAATGGGTCGGTCCGCAGATCGGAAGCCGTATGCAGTGTTTCGATCACTGCTTCTGCGAAGTTTTTTTTCTTTTTTACGATTTTGACATCGACGATATCGCCTGGTACGGCTTTATCTACAAATACAACAAGCTCATCTGCTTTTGCCACTCCTTTGCCTTCTTCAGCAATGTCAATAATACTTAAGTTGGGAAGGATAGTAACCGTTCCAGCTCTTTTATTTCTACTCATTCTCCTGCAAAGCTAAAGCTTGTATTTAACAGTTCCTATTACTTTTTTTTAGACATAATGATTCTAACCGGAGCGTGAACATAGCCCCGTCATTCAGAAACCGACTTATCAGACTTTACTTACCAAAAACTTTAAGGATTAAACCAAAAATGCCCTCAACAAGATTAAAGCTCATATCGAATTTCTCGTCTACCATTATAGAAATCTCTAAAACCTCTTTGCTCATTGTGAATGATGTTACAAAGTAAATATAGAGGTTTCTATACCGAAAACCAAATCGGTATATTATGAAATTGTAAAGGATCAGCAGTCTTTTTTATGCAGGCTACAAAGCTGCTTTGACCAGGAAAGGCAGTAGTTCCTTCTGAAAGCTGACAAAGTTCTTGCGGACATCAGAGTCGCTGACAGAAGTGAAGGCGAAAGAAAAGACAATACTTTTACTTGCCTTTAACAAAAAGGCAAGGCCTTCTCTTCTTGACGGGTTATTCTTGAAATGGTCGAGCCCCAGGTAAGCGGAAAGCAGCAAAGATTCGAGCTGGTCAGACAAGTGTTTCAGAAACTCCTGTGAGTTTGCATTTTCCCGCACAAAGTCCCATCCGATGAATTCGTTGCAGACCGTGTAGGTCAGACGACAGGTTTTCATTACTAATGCCTTGAGGTGTTCCTCTTCATTTGTAAATTGCGCCTTATTTTTTAAAATTTCATGCAGGTTAAGGTCCAGATAATCCATCAGGATAGCATCCAGCACCTGTTCCTTACTCTCAAAATATTTGTAAATCGTTGCTTTGGCAATCCTGGCCTTTTTTGCAATTTCGTTTACACTGGTTTTGTGATAGCCGTATTTTCTGAATAACTCTTTAGCAGCTCTAATGATGCTTTCTTTAATCTTTTCTGGTTCCATCAATTAGTTACTTGTAATGTAATTCCTGAAATAGTGACATTGTATTCTTTCAACGCTATCGTAGCCGGTGCTTTCGCAGGACTTCCGTCTTCCAGGAGAAACTTGGCACCTGAACAAGGATCTGTAGCCGTAAAAGCCCCTTCATCCAATACCACTGCACATTTGTTTTCCGGGTTCACCGTACTGCAGCGGTCGTAAGCCACATAACGGTTAGCGATAGTACGGTATAATACGAGTCCTGATACCCCGTATCCGTTAATAATTACCCCGCGGCCGGAACTGCTTAAGTTCAGCAACCTCGGATCAGTTAAAGGCAGCGATAAGTTTACCGGTACATCAGGTATACGGTTTATAGACTTACCGCAGCCGCTCCACAAAGTCAGCAAGGCACCCGCCGCTAAGCACAGCTGAAAAAATGATTGTGGCATCTTTTTAAACGACAACAAAGAAGTCTTATCAAATGAAAAAACACCAGCGGTCCCAAGCATGTAATTAAATCAGTGAAGTTTTAAACTGGTCAAGGAAACGCGCATCATTTTCTGAGAACAACCGCAAATCTTTGATTTCGAACTTAAGGTTCGCAATCCTTTCGATCCCCATTCCAAAAGCGAAACCGCTATATTTTTTACTGTCTACACCACAATTTTCCAATACATTTGGATCAACCATACCACAGCCAAGTATCTCTACCCAACCACTATATTTACAAAGCTGGCAGCCAGCACCTTTACAGATTGTGCATGAGATATCCATTTCTGCAGAGGGTTCTGTGAAAGGAAAATACGAGGGACGGAATCGGACTTTAGTTCCTTCGCCATAAAATTCCTGTACGAAGTAAAATAAAGTCTGCTTCAGATCTGCAAATGAAACGTTTTCATCAACATATAGTCCTTCAACTTGATGGAAGAAACAATGTGCTCTCGCAGAAATTGCTTCATTACGGTAAACACGACCAGGCATTAATGCACGGAAAGGTGGTTTTCCAGATTCCATCATTCTTACCTGTACCGAAGATGTGTGCGTCCTTAATGCGATATCTCCCTTTTCGCCACCTTTTTTGATAAAAAAAGTGTCCTGCATATCTCTTGCCGGGTGCTCTTCAGGGAAATTAAGTGCAGAAAAATTATGCCAGTCGTCTTCTATCTCCGGCCCTTCTGCCACTACAAAACCAAGCCTGCTGAATATATCAATGATCTCTCTTCTTACTAATGCTAAAGGATGGCGTGCGCCCACATCAAACCCACCACCCGGAAGTGTTAAGTCTAATCCTGCATCTTTTTTTACCAGTTCCGCTTTATCGCTTTCTTTCAGTTCCTGGTATTTTGCTTCTGCAAGCTGTTTAAATTCATTCAATACTTTCCCAAGCGTTCTCTTTTCTTCCGGAGAGACTGCTTTGAATTCATCAAAAATATCTTTTATAATTCCCTTAGTACCCAGGAATTTTATTCTAAACTGCTCCAGTTCATCTGCATTCTCTGTAGAGAAGGCATTTATCTCAGCAGTATACTGTGTGATCTTATCTTGCAACATGATGCCAAATATACAGCTATTTCATCAATATCCTGATATGCGCCGAACACCGAAAATATAGCGCAGCTATTTCTCCATGCAAACCCGGAAGGGATAAAATAAAAACCCGGCAACAGGTTAAACCTGCTGCCGGGCATAGCGGGTTTATATTTTAAATTACTTTCAATTCTTTACCTATTTTGATAAACGCAGCAATGGCTTTATCTAAATGGTGCTGTTCGTGCGCAGCAGAAAGCTGTACACGGATGCGTGCTTTACCCTGTGGTACTACAGGATAATAGAAACCGATTACATAAATGCCTTCATCCAGCATTTTTGCCGCAAATTCCTGCGCCAGCTTAGCGTCATAAAGCATTACCGGCACAATTGGGTGGATACCTTCTTTAATATCAAAGCCCGCAGCCGTCATTTTCTCACGGAAGTACAGCGTATTTTGTTCTAATTTATCTCTTAATTCTGTGGTCTCACTTAAAAGATCAAGTACAGCAACAGAGGCACCTGCAATTGCAGGGGCAAGTGTATTGGAGAAAAGATAGGGTCTGGAACGCTGGCGCAGCATATCAATAATTTCTTTTTTCCCTGCTGTAAAACCTCCGGAAGCACCACCCAATGCCTTACCTAATGTTCCTGTAATAATATCGATACGGTCCATCACACCACAGTGTTCATGCGTACCCCTACCTGTTTTACCCATAAAACCAGAGCAGTGTGACTCATCAATCATAACCAAAGCCTCATACTTATCTGCGAGGTCGCAGATTTTATCCAGTTGTGCGATCGTACCGTCCATAGAAAACGCACCATCTGTAACGATAATACGATGCCTGCAACCAGCCGCTGCTTTAAGCTGCTCTTCGAGATCAGCCATATCACTGTGTTTATAGCGAAACCGTTTTGCTTTACATAAACGTACACCATCTATTATAGAAGCATGGTTGAGTTCATCAGAAATAATCGCATCCTGATCATTAAACAACGGTTCAAAAACACCACCATTGGCATCAAAAGCCGCTGCATACAAAATAGTATCTTCAGTCCCTAAAAACGCAGATAGTTTTGCTTCCAGCTCTTTGTGCACATCCTGTGTTCCACAGATGAAACGAACCGAAGACATGCCGTACCCGTACTTGTCGATCGCATCTTTAGCGGCGGCAGTAACCCTTGGATCTGAGGAGAGCCCGAGGTAATTATTTGCGCAAAAATTTACTACCTCCTGACCAGTGCTTACTTTAATGTCTGCGCCCTGAGGGGTAACGATTACTCTTTCACGTTTGTATAATCCGTCTTTTTCTATTTGTTCTAGCTCCTGCTGCAGAACCGGCTGTAATGTTTTGTACATGATTATTATATAATTGATGCACCCAAAGTTATAAAAATATCGTATTATGCTCCTATTCTAATTAAAACCACAGTATAAGCGCTTAACCTACTTCGTATGAGACCTTTCTATTTCATGTTTATCATTTTCATCCTGGTTGTAAACAACGCTTTCGGACAGCAGTCCAGCATAAAAGGTACAGTCAGGGATACAGAGGGCTTCCCCATACCATTTGTCTCAGTTTACATTAAAAACACTACAAAAGGGACTTCTGCAAATGTGGACGGGATTTATATTTTAAAAGCTGATACAGGTACCATGACTCTACAGTACCGTGCGATAGGTTTTAAAACTGCGGAGAGAAAAATACGTGTTACAGGGGCGCATACAGAAAATGTAGTTCTCAGTTCAGAATCGCTCACCCTCGAAGGTGTGACCATCACATCGAACGGAGAAGATCCTGCATATGCTATTATGAGAAAAGCGATTAAAAAAAGAAAATCGTACCTCAATGAAAATGAAGAGTTTAAAGCAAACGTTTATATCAAAGGGATGCAAAAACTCGTTGCTGCGCCAAAACGATTTTTCGGGCAGGATATCCAGAAAACGCTGGATCTGGATACAAACAGGAAGGGCATTGTATATTTATCGGAATCAGAGTCCATTTTCAACTTCAGAAGGCCCGGACATATCCGTGAAGAAATGATTTCTTCTAAAACCGCAGGAAGAAATAACGCTTTTAGTTTTAATAAAGCATCAGATATGAACATCAATTTCTATGAAAATATTTTGATGGAAAATACACTGACCGCCCGGGGATTTGTCTCCCCTATCGCTGATAACGGCTTATTCTACTACCGGTACAAATTACTCGGCTTTACAACAGAGAACGGGGAAACCGTCAATAAAATAGAGGTAATACCCAGAAGAAAAAACGACCCTGCCTTCAGAGGTATAATTTACATTGCTGAAGACAGCTGGAGATTACTCGGCACTAATGTTTACCTCACCAAAGATGCGGGCATCGAATTACTGGATACGCTGAGCATCAACCAGCAATATGCAAAGGTACAAAATACCTATATGCCAGCTACAATGAACTTCCGTTTTAACGGCGGTGTGCTGGGTTTTAAATTCCAGGGGTATTTCCTGAGTGTTTACAGCAATTATAACCTCAAGCCCAACCTGCCTAAAAACTATTTTAATGGGGAGGTGCTGAAGATCACCGATTCGGTTAACCGCAAAGACGCTGTGTATTGGTTACAGAACAGGCCAATGCCCCTTACACTGGAAGAAAGTACCAGCTACAGAAAAAAAGATAGTATTGAAACCATCAGGACATCGAAACCTTATCTGGATTCGGTACAAAACGTAAACAATAAGCTCACCGTAAAAAAGGTATTGATATCCGGATACAGAATTAACGACCATGAAAATAAAACATCAGTCAATTATCCTTCACTGTTAAATTCGGTATTATATAATACCGTAGAAGGTTTTGCGATCAAATACGATGTTACCTATACCAAAAGCTTCGAAAACCGCAGAAGTTATTCTATAATGCCGGAAGTACGTTATGGTTTCGCTAACCGTATGTTTACAGCCAATGTGACCGGTAATTATTTTTACGATCCGCTCAAACGCGCAAATGTTGGTTTCTCTGTCGGAAATGGCATATTTGACTTGAATAACCTGGGTACGATGTCCCAAATATCTACTTCATTGAATGCGCTCTTATTTGAAAGAAACTTCCCTAAATTCTACAAACGGAGTTTTATTACCGTAAGGGCCAACAGGGAGTTGGCCAATGGATTACAGGGGGCCGCGGCAATGAGTTATTCCAAAAGCGAAACATTGAGTAACCATTCCGGTTTTAGCGTGTTCGATATTAAAAACAGGAGTTTTACATCGAATAATCCATTTACCCCTGAAGCGGAAAACCCGTTATTTCCTGATTACAAAGCCTTGATTTTTAACGCCGCTTTAACCTATACATTTGATCAGGAGTATACCACCCGGCCGGATGGTAAATTTTATGAGCCTTCGAAATACCCTACAATCAAATTATCTTACAGGAAAGGAATACATGGCGCATTCGACAGTGATGTGGATTATGATTTTGTAGGACTGGAAATTTCTAAGAGCAGGATCGGTATGGGATTGATTGGCTACTCGCAGTTTTTTGCGGGAGCAGGGAAATTTTTGAATAACAAGGCGGTGTACTTTCCGGAACTGCAACATTTCAGGGGAAACAACTCATTAACCGCATCTCCGGACATCCGAAGGTTTTTGTTTCTTGACTATTACCGGTTCAGTACAAACAGGCAATATCTCGAAGCACATTTTGAACATAACTTCGCTGGTCTGATCACAAATAAAATCCCAATGGTCCGCAAACTTAAGTTTGAAGAACTCATTGGGATAAATTATCTGACCCAGCCCTTAAAAAAGAACTACACCGAATATTACTTTGGTATACAACGTCTATTCTTAAGGGCTACCTATGGTTTTGCTTTTGATGGTGACAAAAGGGTTGAACACGGTTTCAGGATTTCTTACGGACTTTAATTACTGTGCAGCTCGGCGATCCTTTTTTGCGACAGGCTTTGGCAGACCGTAATCATGCTGCTGATCCTTTTGCAGAGGATCTCGATGATTGCTTGTCCGGGGAAGAAACCTTCATCTATAAACGTTAAATTGATGACATAGAATAATAGTTGTTCTTCTCTGGTATTTCGGGGGAACAGCTCAGTGAGCGCAGTATTTAGAGTAGCGCTGAAATCAATTATCTTTTTATAGTCTCCCTTTAATTCTATTCCGCAATGTGCGCCGATAAAGTACCTTCCTGCATAAACCGCACTTGCGTTTAATAGCAGCATCAGCATAAACGGGTCATTGTTAACGGAATTAAGATCACATTCAGCCTTATTAAGGCATTCTTTCGCATATTTGAGGAATATAGCAAGACGCTGCTTTTCGGATATGTCTATTGAGTTCGAAGCGGGTAAAGGATTGGGAAGCATTTTTATTGCATCCTTGTTTGCGTGCAACATTATCCCTTTTCTGAATATTGCCGCAAAAAACCTGTTTCTCTGTTCCAGGTTCAGTAATACGTCCCGCATTCTTAAGATGATCAGTCGTTCGGGCGGATTGTCCATACTGTTTCTTCTTGCAATTTCCATTAACGAGCTGTCTGGAAGCACCTCGTCATCACTAACCACGATCAGGATATCAAAAACCGCAGTGTTTGTTTTTTCGATTCCCGTATTTCCAAAAACAGAAGTTCTAAAGCTTGTCAACGAACGGTGTCCGTAACAAATGATCATTATTGGCTGAACTGTCCTTTTAAGACGTTTACTTAAATGATGAAGAATATTCTGCTGTTCACCATTAAGATTTGAAATTGTTGTTCTCATAATAACTTAAACAAGGTTAAATTAACGATAATGAATAAAAAATAATTAATACTACATGGAAATATGAATTTATATTTCGTATATTGCAATAAATTATAAAGTAAAGATAATGCATTCTTACTATAATATTAGTATAAAATAATAATTAATTTTCCTAATTAGATACATGGCTGATAATCAGAGAGAATATTTCGGACCTAGGTTGAAAGAAATAAGATTAAGTAAAAAAATGACGCTGCAGGAATTTTACAGTCCTATAGCTAAGCACGTAAATAACTTCTCACCTATAGAAAATGGGGTAAGAAAGATAGGCAAACGTCTTTCAGAAGAAGTAATATCGCACTATAATATAAATGAGTTCTGGCTTGCTACAGGTAAAGGTGATATCTATACAGATCCTGTACCAACAGCTGAAGAACTAGCGAACAGGATCGCAATAAGTGATGGAGTACCCTTTATTAATATTGATCCGGCGGATATTTCTTCAGGTGAGTTTAACCTGCTGCAGGAAAAAGCTGAGTATTATGTCAACTTCAGGCCTTTTAATGATTGTGATGCTTATCTGCCGGTATATGGTGACAGTATGTACCCTAAATATGCCAGCGGTGAAATTATCGCCGTAAGAGAGGTTGCTAATAAAGAAATTATCCAATGGGGTGAAGCTTACCTGGTGATTACAGATCAGTTTTCTAATAATATTACTACCGTAAAACTACTTTTCGAGCATAACCATGAAAGCAAAATTGTACTACGGGCATCAAATCCCAACTATAAGGGAGATACCATTCTAAACAGGGATGCCATTAAACGGTTGTTCCTGGTAAAGGGTAAAATTACGAGAAACCAGCTTTGACCGGGGTTTACCGGAAAAAACTTTGTAAAACAAGAAAGGGATGATCTATCCAGACTCATCCCTTTTCTAACCAAATATAAACCTGTATGAACGGGTTTTTCTTTTTAAAGACCGATTGTAACACACAGTCATATATAAATCTTATGAACTACACATTTAATGTGCATAGTGTAAAGCCTTTTTTAATGCTTTTCTTAGCAACTTTCGTTAAGACAATATTAAGGTATTTTAAGCGAACATCACCAAAAAGCGCAAAAATTACAGGCGAATGTCAAAAAAGACATACCATATTGACTAAGCCAAAGTAAAAAGTGAAAAAAGGAAAGAAAAAATAAGTAAAAGAAATAAAACGAAATGCCAACTATTCTTAAACATAATCTCAGTTCCCAAGCTGCAAATATTTAGCTGCCAGATAAAGATTAAAGTTGATTAATCAAGGAGATTATTTTTTCAGCCATTCCTTTACCTGCTCGGCATAACTGCCACTGATCGGCAGTTCAATTGAAGTTAATTTCACCTTTCGGTTCTGTACAGACCTTACCCTTTTTACAGGCACAATAAAACTCCGGTGGATTCTCTTGAAATCACTTGCCGGAAGTTTTTCAAGCATTTTCTTTAATGGCATTAATGTAAGTACCGAAGAAGAATCATCCAGGTGGATCTTTACATAATCTTCCATACTTTCCAGGTATTCAATATTTTTCAGCACAATTTTTATCATCCTGTATTCTGAGTGAACATAAATGCTAGCATCTTCTGCACCCGCCAATTCATTGTTTTTATAGTTGTGGTACTCTATTGCTTTATCTATTGATTTACTGAACCTGTCGAAATCGATAGGTTTTAAGAGGTAATCTATTGCTTCCAGTTCAAAACCTTCATAAGCGAACTGTTTATATGCAGTAGTGAATATAATCATCGGTTTTCGGGCCAGCGCTCGGGCCAGATCTATACCCGAAATATCAGGCATATTGATATCCAGAAATAAAAGGTCTACCGCTGTTTTTTGAAGATACTCTGCTCCGGACACCGCATCTTCAAAGGTATGTAACAACTCCAGATCGGGGAAACGAGAGATATAAGTGCTGATTAGTTCTGTAGCAAGAGGTTCATCGTCTATAGCAACACATTTTAAAGGCATATATTAATTCTAAGCCTTAAATATAGATAATAATGAATTAAGAACGCAGCATCAAATCAACAGTAAACAGATCATCATCGCTATTGATCTTCAACTCATATCTCCCTGCATAAAGATGGTCAAGCCGTTTACGTGTATTTATGATACCTATTCCTGAACGCTGAGAATGACCTTTATAGTTAAAAATCTGGTTCTGGCTATGAAAAATAATATATTCATCATCCATACTGATCGTCATATTAATCAATGCAGGCTCGTGATTACTCAGTCCGTACTTAAATATATTCTCAATAAAAGTCATTAACAGGAGTGGCGAAATTTTATGTCCTAATGGTTCACCGGAAATGGAATAATGAAACGTTACGGATTTCCCTAACCTTAGTTTCTGGAGATCGATAAAGTTACTGATACAATTGAGTTCACTGGACAGCGGAACAAAATCAGCTTCGGCCTCATCAGTTACATACCGCATAATATTGGAGAGCTTCATGATACTTTCTGATGTTTTTTCGCTGCCTATAACCGATAAAGTATAGATATTATTTAAGGTATTATATAAAAAATGGGGATTGATCTGCGCTTTAAGAAAAGACAGCTCCGCAATCGCTTTGTCAGCCTCAGCCAGTATAGCTCTTTTCTCGGTAATTTGCCATTGTTCTACAGATCTTAAGGCAAGGCTGAACGCCATGATCAGTACAAAGATCAGTTGGCTGATCACATCTAAATGATGAGGTCTCATTTTGCCATCCGGCCCTCCTGGAGGCCAGTTCCTGAACTCTCTATTAGGTTGAGACTCTGCCACAGATGGTATTCCGTCCCTAAATGGTCTCCCGTATACAGGAGACATCCGGTTCATTTCCCTGTTACGAAAAGCTTGCGCACGGCTCGACATTAACCTGTCGAAAGGCCTTAAAAAAATCACCCCCGCAAACAGCAATACCACACAAAGGCAGTAACTCAAGTATTTTTTCTTAATGAAGAATTTTGGAATCAGTAAATAGCCGTTGATGTAAAATAGAAGAATATAACAGAAGCAAAACTGAAGATATGGCCAGGTCAGCAATACTGAAGGTTTGATAGCTATTCCTTCGGCATTATCCATGATCAGCAAAGGAAATAACAGAAACAGCAGCCAAGCTGCGATATGCAGAATTAAGGAAAACGTTTTAAGACGGTACATATACTAATTACTAACTATTCACTGAAATTAAACCCGGTTTATCGGTGAATAGCAAAATTCTATAGACGAAGTAAACCCTACAGCTACAAATATAGTAAACCTTTACTGATGTGCTTTGGAATTCATTTGAACTACAGCGACTGCTTGCTGCGTCGTTTTTTTCCGGATTTTATATGTCACCATTACAACCATAGAAATGGCTAAAAGTGCAAATAGAAAATTAAAAGATCTTTTATCCATAAATGAGACAACGTTTTATCAATTGTTAAATTCAATTTAATAAAAACTTGACAATATTTACGAATATTTTATAGAAATACCTATAAATAGGTATTAATTACACGTTTTATCCGTTACTTAGGAGAGTTTGCTGTCTCATCTGCACCAATTGCCTGCCAGATCATGTCTTTTAATTCGACAAGCCCACGCTGTGCAACAGATGAAATGAATATCGTCGGCAAGTTCGTCGGTAAGTCTTTTTGGATCTCCGCCTGCAATTCATCATCCAGCATATCTGATTTGGTAATAGCCAGCAGATGTGGTTTTTGCATTAGTTCGGGATTGTATTCCAGCAATTCGGTTTTGAGGATTTCATATTCTTCGGTAATAGTCCTGTTGGTATCCGCAGGTACCATAAACAGCAAGACAGAATTACGTTCGATATGTCTCAGGAAACGGTATCCTAATCCTTTACCTTTGGAAGCACCTTCAATAATCCCGGGAATATCTGCCATTACAAAAGATTTGTTACCTCTGTATGCTACAATTCCAAGGTTCGGAACCAATGTAGTAAAAGGATAATCAGCTATTTCTGGTTTTGCTGCAGAAACGACGGAAAGAAGTGTGGATTTACCCGCATTTGGAAAACCTACTAAACCAACATCTGCAAGTACTTTTAATTCTAAAACTACCCATTGCTCAATACCAGATTCACCTGGCTGCGCAAAACGTGGGGTTTGTAACGTTGAAGTTTTAAAATGCCAGTTTCCGAGTCCACCACGGCCACCAGCCGTCAGGATTTCCGTCTGACCGTCTTCTGTAATTTCAAAAAGCGTTTCACCGGTTTCTGCATCTTTGGCAATCGTACCCAGGGGAACATCAAGAAATTCATCTTTCCCAGATTTACCTGTACTTGTTGAACTTGATCCCGGTCCGCCGTCTGTTGCAAGAATATGTTTACGGTATTTTAAGTGGAGCAATGTCCAGAACTGGGCATTCCCCCTTAAGATGATATGGCCACCCCTTCCGCCGTCTCCGCCATCAGGGCCACCAGTAGAGGTCATTTTATCACGGTGTAAATGAGAAGAACCTGAGCCCCCTTTTCCGGAACGGCAGCAAATCTTAACGTAATCTACAAAATTGGAACCCTGTGACATAACCTTTTCTTTATTTCTTACCATAAAAAATAGCGGGAAGAACATACATTCGTCCCGCTATCCTATAGCTTATTATTAATATTTATCTACTACTTCACATAATTCAGCAAAGATGTCATCGATTTTTCCGATGCCATTCACTTTACTTAATTTCTGTTGTGCTTCGTAATAAGGTAAAACGTGAACCGTTTTATTAAAATACTCCTCAATACGTTTTTGCAGTTTGTCTGCCTGATCATCTACTCTATTGGTTATTTTCTGACGTTCTGCAATTCTTTTTGTCAGCTCTGCCTGATCCACGTCCAGCGCAATTACAGCTGCAATTGAACTGCCTTTGCTCTGAAGGAATTCATCCAAAGCTGCAGCTTGCGCTACAGTTCTTGGAAAACCGTCAAAAATAAACCCCTTTGCTCCAGGATTTTTATCCACTTCCTCTTCCAGCATGGCAATCGTAATTGCATCCGGAACCAGCTGTCCTTCCGCAATTAGTGCGCTGACCTGTTTACCTAATGCTGTTTGCTGACTGATATGTGCTCTGAAAAGATCACCTGTAGAGATGTGTATTAATTGATAGTGATCAATCAATTTTTGAGATTGGGTGCCTTTACCTGCACCCGGTGGGCCAAAGAGAACAAAATTAAGCATTTGGGTTGTCTTTAAAATTTTAAAAGCCTCACTGCCTATGGCAGCAAGGCTTTCTCAGTTGATTGTGCACTTGTAGGGATTCGAACCCCAAACCTTCTCATCCGTAGTGAGATGCTCTATCCAATTGAGCTACAAATGCGTTCCCTCGTTTCGGGACTGCAAAAGTAGTATTTGAAATTGGATTTCAAAACTTATTTTGAATAAAATTTAAAATAAGTCCGTTGCATTCCGTTAACTAGCCTTCCAGAACTGCCTTAATTGCATTAAAATCAGGAAGATCGCCCGCAGACTCCAAAACTTCTGCATAAACGATTTTTCCTTCTTCATCTATAATAAATGCGGCTCTTTTTGACACACCTTTTAGATTAAAAGCGAATTCTTCATAAATTGCACCATAAGCAGCGGATGTTTCTTTGTTGAAATCCGATAATAATGGAAACTGGTAGAACTGTTCTTCTTTAAATTTCGCCAAAGTGAATGGCGAATCGACAGAAATTGCCAATACTGCAGCATTCATTCCCTCGTAAAACCCGAAAGTATCTCTCATGGTACATAATTGTGTTGTACATACGCCAGTGAAAGCCATCGGGAAAAACTGCAATACTACTTTTTGTCCTTTGAAATCAGCTAATGACACTTCTTTCAAATCTGAACTGAATAATTTAAAATCCGGAGCGATATCTCCTGCTTGTAATCCCATTGTATAGTATATTAATTGTTTGTTATCTATTCTTCGTCCCTGGCTTTGAGCTGAAGTTCAACCAGCGCCAGGCCTTCATCAAAACTGCGGGGGGAATATCCCAGTACATTTACTGCTTTGTCGATTATAAAACCTGTTCTTGCAGGTCTCCGGTCACTCTCATTCAGTGAGTCGGAGCTCACCTCTGTAATCAGTCCCCTATCCAGTTTCCAGAAACTGGCTACATGGTATACTACTTCAGAAACGCTCATCATGTCTTTACCCGAGACGTTAAAGATACCTGTTGCATCTTTCTGCACGGCCAGCAGGCAGCAAGCAGCCAGATCATCCGCAAGTGTTGGCATCCGCCACTGGTCGTTCACTACTTTTATAGCGTCACCCTTTTCCAGCGCATTTTTTGCCCAGAGTACAATGTTACTTCTGTTCTTGTCGCTGATAACGCCGTATACCAGTATCGTGCGCAGAATCGCCCATCTGCCTGCTGATGCACGGACAATGTTTTCTGCCTCCAGTTTGGTACTGCCGTAATAACTTAAAGGATTGGGTACGGACGACTCATCATAGGGGCCTGCGGCACCGTCGAAAATAAAGTCGGTCGACAAATGCACGAGTTGTATATCATGTAACGCACAAATATCTGCTAGTATTTTAACCGCATCCACATTTAAACGGGCAGCCAGTTCATGATCAGCCTGGCACTTATCCACATTTGTCAGTGCCGCGGTGTGGATCACCGCATCCGGCTTAAATTTCCCTATTACCGCACTCACCTGTTCTGCATCAGTGATATCCATTTCTGCATACTGATAGCCTTCAGTATCCCTGAAACGATTGAATCCCTTTCCAGTTGCCACCAGATTAAACTGCTTGCGTGACAAAACAGCTTCAGTTATTTTCTGCCCCAGAAGGCCGTTGCTGCCCGTAACAAGTATCGTTTTCATACCCGCTAAATTATTCATAAAAAAACTGTGGAAAAACTTTTTATTTATATATCAAAAATATATAGGAAAACCTTAGCTTTGCAAACCGAATTGAGGCCCCTCGAAAAGGACTTTAACAATTTGATATTTATAATTTTACCAAAAACAATATATGCCTAACATTGGAAAAATAGCGCAGATTATAGGACCGGTAGTTGACGTGAGTTTTGCTGACGATGCTCATTTACCTCAAATTTTCTCTGCATTAGAGATTGAAAAAGAAAACGGACATAAGATCGTTTTAGAAGTTCAACAACATCTTGGTGAAAACCGTGTACGTGCAATTGCAATGGACTCAACTGATGGTTTAGTTCGCGGCATGCCCGTAGCAGACACAGGTGCTCCGATCAAAATGCCGGTTGGTGATCAGATTAAAGGTCGTTTATTCAACGTTATAGGTGAAGCTATTGACGGGATTAATTCCGTTAGTAAAGAAGGTGGTAAATCAATTCATAACGCCCCTCCCCGTTTTGACGAACTCTCAACTGAATCTGAAGTACTTTACACAGGTATCAAAGTAATTGACTTATTAGAGCCTTATGTAAAAGGTGGTAAGATCGGTTTATTTGGTGGTGCCGGTGTAGGTAAAACTGTATTGATTATGGAATTGGTAAACAACATCGCGAAAGCATATGATGGTTTATCTGTTTTCGCTGGTGTAGGTGAACGTACACGTGAAGGAAATGACCTTTTACGTGAGTTTATCGAATCTGGTGTAATCAACTATGGCGAGGAGTTCCTACATTCGATGGAAAAAGGCGGATGGGACCTGAGCAAAGTAGATACTGAAAAATTAAAAGAATCTAAAGCGACATTGGTATTCGGACAAATGAACGAGCCTCCTGGGGCACGCGCACGTGTTGCGTTATCAGGTTTAACTGTTGCTGAATATTTCCGTGATGGTGATGGAGAAGGCGCTGGAAAAGATATCCTTTTCTTCGTTGATAACATCTTCCGTTTCACACAGGCCGGATCTGAAGTATCGGCACTATTAGGACGTATGCCTTCTGCAGTAGGTTACCAACCAACCCTGGCAACAGAGATGGGATTAATGCAGGAACGTATTACTTCGACTAAACGTGGTTCAATTACATCTGTACAGGCAGTTTATGTACCGGCGGATGATGAGACTGACCCGGCTCCGGCAACTACATTTGCCCACTTGGATGCTACTACATTATTATCACGTAAGATTGCTGAGTTAGGTATTTACCCTGCGGTAGATCCATTAAACTCTACATCACGTATTCTTTCTGCTGCAATCTTAGGAGACGAGCATTACAACACTGCTCAACGTGTTAAAGAAATCCTGCAACGCTACAAAGAATTACAGGATATCATTGCGATTTTAGGTATGGATGAGTTATCTGAAGAAGATAAATTAGTAGTTCACCGTGCACGTCGTGTTCAGCGTTTCCTTTCACAACCTTTCCATGTTGCTGAGCAATTTACTGGATTAAAAGGTGTGTTAGTTGATATCAAAGAAACGATCAAAGCATTCAATATGATTATGGATGGTGAAGTGGATGAGTATCCTGAAGCTGCATTTAACTTAGTTGGTAGCATTGAAGATGCAGTTGAAAAAGGTAAAAAACTATTAGCTGAAGCAAACGCTTAATAAGGCGCATACACTTACTATATGACATTAGAAATATTAACACCAGATAAAAAAGTCTTTGAAGGCGAAGTAACAGCAGTTACTGTACCGGGTACACTTGGATCTTTCCAGATTTTAAGAGACCACGCCCCGATTATTTCAACTTTGGAAGACGGACCGGTAATTGTTAAAACCAAAGCAAAAGACGAAGAGATCTTTACGATCACTGGCGGAGTTGTGGAGGTTTTAAAAAACAAGATTATTGTTTTAGCGGAAGGTGTCGCATAATATCTAAGTATAACTTATAAGGAAGGGCCGTCTTTACAGACCGGCCCTTTTTTTGTGGTATAGCATCAAAAATGATGTCTGTCATTTTTACACCTATTTGTTAAAATTTTGTCAACAATTAATGATTTTAGGCAGAAATTGAACGGATTACAATGCAAGCATAACAACTATACCGAATACCGAAATCATATTCGGTATAAGTCTATACAATTTAAGTATTGTGTCTTTTATATTTTAAAGAATAATATATGTAATATGATTAATATATCATTATTATATTTTTTTTAAATTATTTTCAATCTCCTATTGACAGTGTCTTCCTCAACACCTAAATTGGATTTATATAAAGCAAGCAAAGCATAAGCAAAATGAAAACTTCCATTACAGCAAACTTCAATGTCATTATTAACCTAATTCTTCTCCTGGTTCTTCAGGAGACAAGGCGCTGTATATGAATTTTACCTATAAAATATCTGAAAGCGCCTCCCAAAAGAGGCGCTTTTTTTAATGAACCTCACACAAAACCGAAAACCAACCAGAATGCAATACTACGACGCAAACACAGAAATTTACCTTAACGGAGAGTTTGTCAAACCTGCTGAAACCAAGACAGATTTGTACGGCCAGTCCCTGCATTACGGCTATGCGGTTTTTGAAGGAATCAGGGCATACCAGACGCATAACGGAACAAGGATATTTAAAGCAAAGGAACATTACGACCGTTTACAGCGCTCTGCTGAACTAATGCATATCCCATTTCCTTATGATAAGGATGAACTAATCAAGCAAACCTATAAGTTGCTGGAGAAAAACAATTTTAAGGATGCATACATTCGCCCACTCATCTTCTGTCCGCCCAACATGACACTAATCCCCGCGCTGGAATCGTCCATCATGATTTGTGCATGGGAATGGAGTGCTTACCTGGGCAGTAACCTGCAAAAGGTTTGTGTTTCAAGTTACCAGCGCCCGAACCCGAAATCCACGCATGTAGAAGCCAAAGCCAGCGGACACTATGTAAATTCTATCCTTGCAGCCGCGGAAGCCAGAAGTAAGGGTTTTGATGAAGCGATATTACTGGACATGAACAGTAACATCGCTGAAGCACCTGGTGCAAACATCTTTGTGGAAAAGGATGGAAAGCTGTATACTCCTCCCCTGGGTAACATTCTGCCAGGTATCACAAGAGCCACTGTCATCCAGTTGTGCAAAACGCTGGATATTGAATGCATAGAAAGACATATTACGGTGGCTGAACTGAAAACAGCAGACAGTGCATTTTTCTGCGGAACTGCTGTGGAAATTGCTGGAATTGCTTCTATCGACGAGGTAACTTTCCCGGCAGTGTGGACGGAGACTTTAGGGGCGATGTTACAGCGCACTTACAAAGCATTAGTATTAGAGAAACAAAACTACGAAGTAATCATATAAAGAATTAAGTAAAACAGAGCATGTCACAAACACCAGAAATGAACCGTTACAGTAAAACTTTCACACAGGACCCTACTCAGCCTGGAGCACAAGCCATGTTATATGGTATTGGGCTGACTACTGAGGATATGTCTAAAGCGCAGGTTGGTATTGCGAGCATGGGCTATGATGGGAACACCTGTAACATGCACCTGAACGATCTTGCCAAGGTTGTGAAAGATGGTGTATGGAAAAATGATATGGTCGGTTTAACCTTCGGTACCATTGGTGTGAGTGATGGTATGTCTAATGGTACGGACGGAATGCGTTACTCCCTGGTATCCAGGGATGTTATTGCGGATTCAATAGAAACCATCTGTGGCGGGCAGTATTATGATGGCCTGATCACCATTCCGGGTTGTGACAAAAACATGCCGGGTTCTATTATGGCAATGGGACGTCTTAACCGTCCGTCGATCATGGTTTATGGCGGCAGTATCCATTCGGGCAACTACAAAGGAAAAAAATTAAATATCGTATCGGCTTTTGAAGCCCTGGGAGAAAAACTGGCAGGCAACTTATCAGATGAAGATTACCAGGGTATTATCCGTCATACCTGTCCGGGTGCAGGTGCCTGTGGCGGAATGTATACGGCAAACACCATGGCTTCTGCTATTGAAGCTTTAGGTATGAGCTTACCTTACAGTTCTTCTTATCCTGCCTTGAGCGAAGAAAAAAGAAAAGAATGCCTGGAAGCCGGAAAGGCGATCAGGGTATTGCTGGAAAGAAATATCCTCCCTTCTGATATCATGACAGAAAAAGCGTTTCACAATGCAATCGTGACTGTAATGATATTAGGTGGATCTACAAATGCCGTACTGCATTTAATTGCGATGGCTAAGTCGGTCGGCTTAAACCTGACATTAGCAGATTTCCAGCACATTAGTGACAACACGCCTGTTTTGGCCGATTTAAAACCTAGCGGGCAGTACCTGATGGAGGATGTCCACGACATTGGTGGTGTACCTGCGGTTTTAAAATACCTGCTGAAAGTAGGTTTGGTACATGGCGATTGCCTGACTGTTACTGGTAAAACTTTAGCAGAGAACGTGGCTGATGCTGCAGATCTTGATTTCGACGCTCAGAAGGTGATCTACCCTATTGAAGCAGCGTTGAAAGAAACAGGTCACTTGCAAATGCTGTATGGTAACCTTGCGGAAAACGGATCTGTAGCCAAAATCAGTGGTAAAGAAGGAGAAAGATTTGAAGGCCCTGCCCGCGTATTCGAAGGCGAGCAAAAACTGATTGCTGGAATCCAGAGTGGTAAAGTACAGAAAGGCGATGTAGTGGTGATCACCAATGTAGGCCCGAAAGGTGCCCCTGGTATGCCTGAAATGCTGAAACCCACATCAGCGATCATTGGCGCAGGTTTAGGTAAATCTGTAGCACTGATTACTGACGGACGTTTTTCTGGCGGCACACACGGATTTGTAGTTGGCCACATTACTCCAGAAGCCTGGAGCGGCGGAAATATCGGCCTGGTGAGGGACAATGATATTATCACGATTGATGCGATCAACAATACCCTCAACCTGAACATTTCTGATGAGGAGCTTGCTGCAAGGCGGGCAGAATGGACACAATTACCACCACCCGTCAAGAGCGGCGTGCTTTATAAATATCTGAAACAAGTGAGCAATGCCAGTGAAGGTTGTGTAACTGATGCCTACACTGATTAATTAACGATTCCCTAAATTAAAACTAAGACAATGGAAATAATACAAGAGGAAGCAGTACAGGTATCAGCTACAAAGACAACCACCAGGGTAACTGGATCTGTTGCTTTACTGGAAGGGCTGATTGCTGAAGGTACTGAAACGATATTCGGTTACCCGGGCGGTGCCATCATGCCGATCTATGATGCCATCTATGATTATAAAGAAAAACTGAACCATATTTTAGTAAGACATGAGCAGGGTGCAACACACGCCGCACAAGGCTTTGCCCGCACATCCGGCAAAGTAGGTGTTGTATTTGCTACCAGCGGCCCGGGCGCAACCAACCTGGTGACCGGACTGGCGGATGCACAGATTGATAGTACCCCGATGGTTTGTATTACCGGACAGGTGTTCGCACACTTACTTGGTACTGATGCTTTCCAGGAAACGGATGTAATTAATATTACAACTCCGGTAACCAAATGGAACTACCAGGTTACCGAAGCGAGCGAAATACCTGCAGCATTAGCAAAGGCATTTTACATTGCGAGAAGCGGCAGGCCAGGCCCTGTTTTAATTGATATCACAAAAAATGCACAGATGCAGCTTTTTGATTACGAAGGCTATACGCCTTGTAACCACATCCGCAGCTACCGCCCGAAACCAATTGTAAGAAATGAATACATTGAGCAGGCTGCGGCGCTCATCAATGCGGCGAGAAAACCCTTTATTTTATTCGGACAAGGCGTGTTACTGGGAGAAGCTGAACAGGAATTTAAGGCTTTTGTGGAAAAAAGCGGGATCCCTGCTGCCTGGACGATATTAGGAGCCGGTGCAATACCAACCGATCACCCTCTTAATGTAGGCATGCTGGGCATGCACGGTAACTACGGACCAAATGTACAAACAAATGCATGCGATGTATTGATTGCTATCGGTATGCGTTTCGACGACCGGGTAACGGGCAGATTAGATAAGTATGCGAAGCAAGCCAAAGTTATCCACCTGGATATTGACCCTGCAGAGATTGATAAAAATGTAAAGGCAGATGTTCCGGTATGGGGCGATTGCAAAGAGACTTTACCTTTACTGACAAGCCTGATCGAAGAAAAAACACATGAGGCCTGGTTAGCGGAGTTTAAAGAATATACAAGGATTGAAAATGAAGAACTCATCCAGAAAGAGCTGAACCCGCAATCGGGAGAGCTGACTATGGGTGAGGTGATTAACCAGTTGAATATCCTGACCAAAGGAGAAGCGGTGATTGTAAGTGATGTTGGTCAGCACCAGATGGTGGCCTGCAGGTACGGAAAACTTAACACTACGCGTTTAAGCGTAACCAGCGGCGGACTAGGTACCATGGGCTTTGGCTTACCTGCGGCGATAGGGGCAAAATTTGGCGCTCCGGACCGTACAGTAATCGCAGTTATTGGCGATGGCGGATTTCAGATGACTTTACAGGAGCTGGGTACGATTATGCAATCAGGAGTTGACGTAAAAATTCTGATCCTGAACAACCAGTTCCTCGGAATGGTACGTCAGTGGATGGAACTATTCAACGAAAAGCGTTACTCATTTGTAGACATCAAAAGTCCGGATTTCGTAAAACTGGCTGAGTCTTATTATATCGCTGGCAAAAGAGTTTCTGCACGTGAAGACCTTGCAGGTTCACTGCAAGAGATGCTGCAGCACCAGGGTTCATACCTCCTGGAGGTTATGGTAGCCAAAGAACATAATGTATTCCCTATGGTTCCGCAGGGCTGTAGCGTAAGTGAAATCAGACTTAAATAATTGACGATCATGAGCAATTCTAAAGCATTAGAAATACCCGATAACGATAACCAGCAGGAGTTTACCATTACGGCATACACTGAAAACCAGATCGGCATACTGAACCGTATCGCCATCATATTTTCCAGAAGAAAGATAAATATAGAAAGTTTAAACGTCTCCCCTTCAGAGATTGAGCATATCCACCGTTTCAATATAGTGATTACTGAAACAGAAGAAGTGGTGCGTAAACTGGCCCGACAGATCGAAAAACAGGTGGAAGTACTTAAAGTATATTACAATACCAACGACGATATCATCTGGCAGGAACTGGCTTTATATAAAGTCCCTACCGATGTGGTAACAGAAAAGGTATTTGTAGAGCGCCTGCTGCGTGAAAATGGTGCAAGGGTAGTAGTGATCCGCAAAGACTATACGGTATTTGAAACAACAGGTCACCGTTCTGAAACCGATAAACTGATCGAAGTACTGCAGCCATACGGCCTGATCGAATTTGTACGCAGTGCAAGGGTAGCGATCATTAAGGACAGTGAAGGCTTCAACAGCAAACTGAGAGATTTTGAACGGATGGAACCTGGGCAGGAACCTGTGGAAAATGAATTCCTGGATAAAGAAAAAAATGTATTTACGATGTAATCCCTAGCCGAACAGCTTAGAGAAAAAATATTTAAACGAACCAAAAAACTATATAAACGATGTCAAATTACTTTAACACATTACCTCTTAGAGAAAAACTAAACCAATTGGGTGTCTGCGATTTCATGGACAGTTCAGCATTCCTTGATGGCGTTGACGCTTTAAAGGGAAAAAAACTGGTCATTGTTGGCTGTGGTGCCCAAGGACTGAACCAGGGTTTAAACTTAAGAGATAGTGGTTTAAATGTTTCTTATACTTTACGAAAAGAAGCTATTGAAGGCAAAAGAGATTCATGGAAAAATGCTACTGAAAATAACTTTACTGTTGGTACTTATGAGGAATTGATTCCTGAAGCAGATGTAGTCATCAATCTTACTCCCGACAAACAACATACAGCGGTAGTTAATGCGATTATGCCATTGATGAAACAGGGCGCTACATTGTTGTATTCGCACGGTTTTAATATCGTGGAAGAAGGCATGCAGATCCGTAAAGACCTTACCGTGATCATGGTCGCACCAAAATGTCCGGGCAGTGAAGTCCGTGCGGAATATGTAAGAGGATTCGGTGTACCTACTTTAATCGCAGTACACCCGGAAAATGATCCGGAAGGCAAAGGCCTGGTACAAGCGAAAGCTTATGCTGTAGGAACAGGAGGCCACAGGGCTGGGGTATTAAACTCTTCATTTGTAGCTGAAGTGAAATCGGATCTGATGGGTGAGCAAACTATCCTTTGCGGGTTATTACAAACAGGCTCTATTCTCTCTTTCGACAAAATGATTGAAAAAGGTATTGATGCAGGTTATGCTTCGAAACTGGTTCAATATGGTGTGGAAGTAATCACTGAAGCATTAAAACAAGGCGGTATCACCGCTATGATGGACAGGCTGAGCAATGTTGCCAAGATCAAAGCTTTCGAAATTTCTGATGAGTTAAAGACTATCATGCGTCCGTTGTTCCAGAAACATCAGGATGATATCATGAGCGGAGAATTTAGCCGTACCATGATGGAAGACTGGGCTGCGGGTGATAAAAACTTACTGGCATGGCGTGCTGCAACAGGCGAAACAGCTTTTGAAAAAACACCAGCTGGTGATGTAAAAATCGGCGAACAGGAATATTTTGACAATGCATTATTAATGGTTGCTTTTATCAGGGCAGGTGTTGAGCTGGCTTTTGAAACAATGGTAGAAGCGGGAATTAAACCTGAGTCTGCTTACTATGAATCGCTGCACGAAACACCGCTCATTGCGAATACAATTGCCCGTAAAAAATTATTTGAAATGAACAGGGTAATCTCTGATACGGCAGAATATGGTTGTTACTTATTTGACCATGCTTGTAAACCACTGCTGGCAGATTTTATGACCCGGGTGGATACAGACCTGATCGGTAAAAACTTTAACGAAGGTAAAGACGGAGCTGTAGATAACAGGACGCTGATTGCCGTGAACGAAGTGATCCGCTCGCATGAAGTTGAACAGATCGGCGCTGAATTGCGGAAGGCAATGACTGCGATGAAGTCTATTAAAACAGTATAAAAAACAACGAACCTTCCAGGTCTGCCGATCTGGAAGGTTTACAAAAAAATAAAAAAATGTCAAAAACTTTAGTAGAAAAAATATGGGATGCACACGTGGTAAAAAGCGAGGCAGGTTTTCCTGACATCCTGTATATTGATACGCACTTAATCCACGAAGTTACCTCACCACAAGCGTTCGATGGTTTACGCAAAAGAGGATTACCTGTTTTCCGTCCGCAGCAAACTGTGGCCACAGCCGACCATAACGTACCTACAATCGATCAGCTACAGCCGATCAAAGAAGAACTTTCCCGCTATCAGGTGGATATGCTCACGAAAAACTGTGCGGAATTTGGTGTTGAACTGTATGGTCTCGGACATCCTTTTCAAGGAATTGTACACGTAATCGGCCCTGAGTTGGGTATTACACTGCCGGGTAAAACTATGGTTTGCGGTGATAGCCATACTTCTACACACGGAGCCTTTGGTGCGATTGCATTCGGTATTGGTACTTCACAAGTAGAACAGGTTTTCGCCACACAATGTTTGTTGCTGCAAAAACCGAAGACTATGAAAATTGAGGTGAATGGTGCTTTAGGAAAAGGTGTGGGTGCTAAAGACATTATTTTATACATCATCTCCCAAATATCTGCTGCCGGTGGTACAGGTTATTTTATTGAATATGCCGGATCGGCAATAGAAGCTCTAAGTATGGAAGCCAGGATGACGATCTGCAATATGAGTATTGAAATGGGTGCAAGGGGCGGATTGATTGCTCCCGACCAGGTAACTTATGATTATATCAAAGGCAGGGAGTTTGCACCTGCAGGTGCGGAATGGGACAAAGCACTGACCTATTGGAAAACTTTATACAGTGATGCTGATGCGAAGTTTGATAGTGTGTTAACTTTCGATGCCGCAGCTATTGCGCCGATGATTACCTACGGAACTAATCCGGGTATGGGTATGGGCAT
>Ga0247813_10000393_pt1 | contig 42889 bp, 43 predicted proteins | sample UWRJL169409C1_FD_180719 | JGI IMG/M metagenome (GOLD analysis project Ga0247813, IMG submission 180719) | Plant litter microbial communities from Arlington Agricultural Research Station in Wisconsin, United States - UWRJ-L169-409C-1 | ecosystem: Environmental > Terrestrial > Plant litter >... | reverse complement strand
GGGCGGCAAGCCGAAGGACCGGCCGGTCGCCTTCGTCGGCAAGGGCGTGGTGTTCGACAGCGGCGGCATCTCGATCAAGCCGGGCGCCGGCATGGAGGAGATGAAGGGCGACATGGGCGGTGCAGCTGCCGTCACCGGCCTGATGCACGTGCTCGCAACCCGCAAGGCCAAGGCGAATGTCGTCGGGATCATAGGCCTTGTGGAAAATATGCCGGACGGCAACGCCCAGCGTCCGGGCGATATCGTCACTTCGATGTCCGGCCAGACGATCGAGATCATCAACACCGATGCGGAAGGCCGGCTCGTGCTGTGTGACGCGCTCTGGTATTGCAACGATCGCTTCAAGCCGCAGTTCATGATCAACCTTGCGACCCTGACCGGCGCCGTCATGGTCGCGCTCGGCAGCCATCACGCCGGCCTGTTCACCAATGACGACAAGCTGGCCGGCCAGCTGACAGAGGCCGGGCTGACGACGCAGGAACGCCTGTGGCGCCTGCCGCTCGGCAAGGAATATGACAAGATGATCGACAGCAAGTTTGCCGATATGAAGAACACCGGCGGCCGTTATGCCGGCTCGATCACCGCCGCCCAGTTCCTGAAACGCTTCGTCAAGGACACGCCCTGGGCGCATCTGGATATCGCCGGCACCGCGATGGGCTCGCCGACCGATGAGATCAACCAGTCCTGGGCCTCCGGTTTTGGCGTGCGCTTGCTGGATGAACTCGTCCGCGCCAACTACGAGAATTGACCGAAGACGTGACGGAAATCCTGTTCTACCACCTGACCGAATCCAAGCTCGAAGACGCGCTGCCGCCGCTGCTCGACCGCTGTGTCGAACGTGGTTGGCGCGTCGTCGTCCAGACGGTTGGGGACGAGCGGCGCGACATGCTCGACAACCATCTCTGGACCTATCGCGACGACAGCTTTCTGCCGCATGGCACCGATGCGACGGAGTTTTCCGGCGACCAGCCGATTCTTTTGACCGCGGGCGAGGGCAATGACAACAACGCCACCGTCCGCTTCATCATCGACGGCGCGGTACCGCCGCCGGTCAGCGGTTATGAACGGGTGGTGTTCATGTTCGATGGCTATGACCAGGCGCAGCTGGAGGGCGCTCGGGCGCACTGGAAGGTGCTGAAGGGTGAGGGACATGCGCTGACCTATTGGCAGCAGAATCAGGACGGGCGCTGGGTGAAGAAGGCGTGATGCTCACTGTCGCCGGGGAAAGAGGCTACATTCACTTTCGCATTTAGATGCGGTGCCCCGCGCAATGTGCGGTGAAGGCGGCCGCGGATTTTCAAAGCCCCTTCAAACCCATTTCTTCGGTCGTCCGCCCTTGGCACCATTTGCCCGGCTCGCGGCTATTTTGGCCGCAGAGCGAGATTGCCCTCCTCGGCGCTGTGAATCCATAAAAATCTTCGTCCCAAACACGCCGTTCATCAAGCCTGCAATGGTATAGTCGAGATTGAGGCTCTCCCAGTGGAGTCCAGTTTCGCCAAGAAGTTCGACTTCAGCAAGCTGCACTGTGGTTGCATGTTCCAGTCCCTCGACTGCGCGGGCAGGGAAGATAAACGACGCACCGTTGGTAAAATCAACGATCATGCGCTCAGACGCGCTGTCGAAACGCACCGAAGCGGGGATTGGCCGCTCGGCGCGTTCGACCTCCCAGCGCAGCTTTGCTTGAGCGAGCTCCGCATCGCTGACATCAGCCATGATATTTTCTCCAGGTATCCAAAAATAACGTCTGGTTCGCTTCGATGGCATCAACGGCTCGGCGGACATCTCTATCTGACATGCCACCCTGGGTAATGACTTTAAGGGTAACAATGTCGATCCTCGCTTCGCCACTACCAAGAACATGCGCATGTGGCGGTTCATGGTCTGCCGTATAGATAACGAAGCGCATACCATCCTGACGTAAAATCGTGACCATCAAAATAACCTAAGAGCTTGGGTATTTCAAGGCGGCATGCTTTGAGTCGTCGACTCAACCTTTCCGGGATGTGTTACAAATGTATCGTCCAAGTACAGAAGGCAATCTGCTGTTCGTCAATCGAAAAACGCATCCACGAATTTGCGCCGCCCCAGCATGAACGCATCGGCCACGTGTCTGAGCGGCGCCAGATCGACGTCCGAAGTCTTGGCCTTGATGATGTCGGCGAAGCGGGCGTAGAGGGCCGGGTATTCCTGCTCCGGCTCGTCATGCACCAGCTTGCCGTCGATCGACAGCTTGGCGCCACCTTCGGCCAGAACCATCATGCCGGCGTCGGTTTCGGCGACGATGTCCCAGATCTGGTGGCCGGTCTGGCGCCAATCGAATTCGGCCGAAACCGGTAGATTGTTGGCATCGCTGAAGACGATCGAAGCGGCGATCGGGGCGTCGCGGTTTTCCGGGAATTCCAGGGTTGCCGAGGTAATGAACAGCGGGTTCGGCAGGATATGGGTGACGATCGACAGGGCGTTGATGCCGGGATCGAAGACGCCGAGGCCACCGGCGGCCCAGATCCAGTCCTGGTTCGGATGCCAGTGGCGCACGTCTTCCTTCCAGATCACCTTGACGTCGTTGATCTTGGTGGAGGCGAGGAAAGCCTTGGCGGCTTCGACGGCCGGCGCATAGCGCGAATGCCAGCTGGCAAACAGCGACAGGCCCTTTTCGTCGGCCAGCGCCTGAAGGTCGGCGACTTCGCTCAGCGTCGCGCCCGGCGGCTTTTCCAGGAATACGTGCTTGCCGGCTTCAAGCGCCGTGCGGGCGGCCGCATAGCGGAATTGCGGCGGCATGCAGAGCGAGACCGCATCAATGGCCGGAACCGCTTCGAGCATCGCCTCGATCGATTTGAAATTGTCGATGCCGTCGACCACGCCGTGGCGGCTTGCGGCGGCGATCAGCTTGTAATCCGCATTCTTGGCGATGGAAGGAAGATGCTGGTCGCGGACGATCTTGCCGACGCCGACGATCGAGATATGGATGGGGCTCATGGTGCTTCGCTCGATTTGTATGACTTTTGTGGTGGGCTTTTGTAGCAGAAAGACAATCCCGGGCAAGCGGCTGTCGGTGCCCGTCGATGATGACAAGCGGACAATCGTCATTGCGGGTGGTGGACAATAGCCAAGCTGCGCTATTTGGGTAGTCTGCATTTTCAAACAGGAGTCTCCATGCCCCCGATCATCCGAAAAGCCGACCGCGCCGATCTCGATGTCCTGATCGACTGGGCGGCCAGAGAGGGCTGGAACCCCGGTCTCGACGATGCGCCGGCCTTCTGGGCGACAGATCCCGACGGCTATTGGATTGCCGAGGAGGATGGCATTATGGCCGCGGCGCTGTCGTTGGTGCGTTACGACGAGACCTATGCCTTCCTCGGGTTCTACATGGCGCATCCGGATTATCGCGGTCAGGGGATCGGTCTTGCGCTCTGGCAACGGGCACTGGCGGAGGCGGGCAGCCGCACGGTCGGGCTTGATGGCGTGGTGTCCCAGCAGGACAATTACCGCAAGTCGGGCTTTGTCTATGCCCACGCCAATTTCCGCTATGGCGGCGAGATCCAGTGCACCGAGCCGCCCGGCACGGACTTGGTCTCGGTCTCGCCCGTGCTGGTGCCGATGCTGGCCGATTATGATGCGCGGTTCAATCCAGCCCGGCGGGATGCCTTCCTGCGCGAATGGCTCAAAGCCATGGACACGCGCGAAAGCTTCGCCCTGCTGCGCAATTCCGAGGTTGCCGGCTACGGCACCATCCGCGCCTGCCGCGAAGGCCACAAGATCGGCCCGCTGTTCGCCGACAGCGAGACAAATGCCGATCTGATCTTCCGCAAGCTGGTGACCAGCGTTGGCGGCGGCCAGGTCTATCTCGATATCCCCGAGCCGAACGCGGCAGCCCGGGCGCTCTGCGATCGCTACAATCTGAAGCCGGTGTTCGAAACGGCGCGGATGTATCGCGGTCCGGTGCCGGATCTGCCACTCGGGCAGATCTACGGGATCACGACCTTCGAACTGGGATAAAAGCTGAGTTTAGCTCCAGAACGGCAGGGTGCGATGGCCGCCCAAGATGACGATGCTGGCAAAAACGGCAATCACCAGAAGCACGACGAGAACCCAGAACAGGCGGCTTGACGACTGCGTCTCTTCGACAAAAACCGGCTCCTTGTTGCGCAACGCGTTCATCGCGTGACGGGGATCACCCCATTTGACGCGCCGGAACCGGAAGGCATTTTGGGTTTCGTTCTTCATGGAACGGAAAGTTAAAGCCTCGATTTGAACGGTGGCTTAAAGGTTTTGGTAAAATTTTAGAGTTTGCTTGTGGATGAGCGCTCGTCTGGTGCCTGCACGCAGCGGCTATCGCTTTAGCGCCATGGCCTTGCGCAGCGCTGCAAAGACACGCTCGTCCTGGGATTGCGAGACATTGAACCGCAGAAAACTGGTTGCCGATTGCGACAGGCTGAAGACGTTGCCGGGGGCAAGAACGATATTGTCGGCCAGCGCTTCCCGGGCAATATCTGCCGAATCAAGCCCGTCCGGCAGCCGGCTCCACAGGAACATCCCCGCTTGAGGTTCGATCCACGGCACGATACCGAGGTTTTTCAGCCGGGCGTTGACATCCGCCATGGCGCGCGAGAGCCGCAGGCGCAGTCCCTCCATATGTTTGCGGTAGCTGCCGTCGCGCAGCACGTTCAGCACCAGTTCCGCCGTAAGGGGGCCACCGCCAAATGTGGTGGCGATCTTCAGGTCGATCAGCCCCTCGATCCAGTCCGGCCGGGCGGCGATAAAGCCGCAGCGCGCCGAAGCCGACAGGGTTTTGGAAAAGCTGCCGATATGGATGACGCGGTCAAGGCCGTCGAAGGCGGCAAGCCTTGGCGCGGCGGCATGCTCGAAATCGGCGAAGATGTCGTCCTCGATGATGGTCAGCCCCGCCTGTTCGGCAAGTTTGAGCACCCGGTGCGCCGTCACCGGCGAGAGCGTCGCCCCGGTCGGATTGTGAATGGCCGAAATGGTGATGTAGAGCCGCGGCTTGTGCTCCTGCAGCACCTTGGCGAATTGCTCGATATCCGGCCCGGTGGGCGTATAGGCAACGCTGACGATGTGGGCGCGGTGGGCGCGCAGCAGCGCATGAAAATTGAAATAGCAGGGATCGTCGACAAGCACCGTATCGCCCGGTTCGAGCAGAAACCGGCACATGAGATCGAGCGCCTGCGTTCCCGATTCCGTCAGCATGATCTGGTCCGGCGATGCGTCGATGCCGTGCTCGCCCATCCGACGGGCGATCAGCTGGCGCAAGGGCGGCAGGCCGAGCGGGGTGCCGTAGTCGGCAAGCGACGGACTTTCGGCGCGCGACAAAGTCCGCAGGGCGCGGCGAACGCCATCGTCCGGCAGCCATGAGGGCGGAAGCCAGCCGCATCCCGGCTTGAGATCGTCGCCTCCCGCATCCAGCGACTGGCGCGACACCCAGAAGGGATCGACCGCCCGGTCCAGTTTCGGCCCGATTTCCGACAGGGCAAGCGGTGCCGCCTGGCTTGCCACGTAGAATCCTGAGCCGGGACGCGCCTGGATCACGCCTTCGGCGGCAAGACGGTCATAGGCTTCAACCACGGTGGATGTGGAGACCTGCAAGGTTCGTGCAAACGCGCGGATCGACGGCAGCCTGTCGCCTGCAGTCAGGCTGCGGCCGGCAATACGCTGCTTGATAGCAGCGATCACCGTGGCGATCCGCGTGCCACTCTTCGTTTCGTCGCGCATCTGTAAGTGATCCGATACCATAACAGTTTTGCCAAACTGTATATGACTGTTGCTGGCTTTGCCAGCCACCGCCGCCGATAAGGACGAAACGAAGGGATGTGAAAATGGACCGGATAGCGAGCGGGTGGATCAACGGATTGATCGGCGTGGTGATCTTCAGCGGCTCGCTGCCGGCCACCCGCGTGGCGGTGATGCAATTGGATCCGGTGTTCCTGACGGTGGCGCGCGCAGCGATTGCCGGCCTCCTGGCGCTTTGCCTGCTTCTCGCCTTCCGGCAGAAGCGCCCCTCGCGCACCGATATCGTCTCGCTGGTCGTCGTCGCCCTCGGGGTCGTCGTCGGTTTTCCGCTGCTGACGGCGCTGGCGCTCCAGCATGTCACCTCGGCGCATTCCATCGTTTTCGTCGGACTGCTTCCGCTGGCGACGGCAATTTTTGGCGTATTGCGCGGCGGTGAGCGGCCAAAACCGGCGTTCTGGATATTCTCCACGCTTGGCAGCGGGCTGGTCGCCGGTTTCGCGCTTGTGCAGGACGGAGCGGCTTCCCCCATCGGTGATGGATTGATGCTTGCCGCCATCATCGTCTGTGGGCTCGGTTATGCCGAAGGGGCAAGGCTGTCGCGCACGCTGGGCGGTTGGCAGGTGATCTGCTGGGCGCTGGTCCTGTCGCTACCGGTGATGATCGTGCTGTCGATTGCCTTCATGCCGGACACGTTCTCCAACGTTGCACTGCCGGCCTGGCTGAGCCTTGCCTATGTGTCGCTGTTCAGCATGCTGATCGGCTTCATCTTCTGGTATCGCGGCCTTGTTCAGGGTGGCATCGCGGCTGTCGGCCAGTTGCAATTGCTGCAACCCTTCTTCGGCCTGGCGCTGGCGGCAACCCTGTTGCATGAACCGGTGGGCTGGACGATGCTGGCCGTTACCGCCGCCGTCATCCTCTGCGTCGCCGGTGCGAGAAAGTTTGCCCGGTAGGAGCGGGAGCAGCCTCCGCCCGTTGATGCACGATCAGCGCCGCCATTGCGCACGGATCTGCAACAGCGCCAGTACGCCGCACAGCAGGCCGAGGGAGAATGGTAGCCCCTGATGACCGATGAGCTGCATGGCCAGTCCTGCCGTGGGCGAGCCGATGATGCCGCCGATACCCCACATCGCCGCAAAAGCCGCATTGCCGGCGATCAGGGCCTGGCCGGTGAAACGCTCGCCGAGTCGGATCAGCGACAGGGTGTAGATTCCGAACGAGACCCCGCCGAGGCTGAAAACCAGCGGCCAGACGAGCCACGAACCGAAGGCCAGCGGCAGCAACAGACAGCCAGCCAGCGACGCCAGGGCGCACATCACCATGGTTCGCGCCGCGCCAAACGTCTCGGCTACGCGCCCGAGCAAAACCTGCAGCATGGCATTTCCGGCGATGAAGCAGGTGATGAGCGCAACGATCTGCGCCTCGGTGCTGCCAAGTGCTGCGCCATAGACCGCAAACAGGGAAACCATGATCTGCTCGAAGGCGGCAGCGGTGAAAACCGCAAACAGCAGCAGCGGCGCCAGGGCGAAAAAGCTGCCAACGGATGTTGCCTTGCCGTCATACGAGAGTTTCGGCAATCGCGGCACGACCGCAAGCACGATCAGTCCGCACAGCAGGAAGGCGAGGATTCCGACCATGAAGGGCGCCCAACCCTCCGTGCCGGCCAGGCCGAGGGAAATCGGGCCGATGGCAAAGCCACCCGAAACGAGGGACGAATAGAGGCCCATGATGCGGGCCCGGCGCGCGGCCGGTGTGATCGATATCAGCCAGGTTTCGCTGATGACGGAAAGCGGATTGGCAAAGACGCCGAGCAGGAAACGCAGCGGCATCCAGGCCCAGACGTTCTGCGTCCCGGCAATTGCGGCAAGCGTGGCTGCCGCAAGGACCGAACACAGGACGGCCAGCCGCGCCCCGCCGCCTTTGCGCGCCAGTACCGGAATGAACGGCGCCGATACGGCGAAGCCCAAAGGTGTCATCGCCGCCGACACGCCGATCAGGCCGGAGGGGGTTCCGTGCCGCTCGAGAATCAAGCTGAGCAGCGGATAGGTCAGCCCCTGCGCTACGGCGAATACCGTAACCGTCGCGATGATGCCGGCCATGGCGGCCCATGGAACTGGATCCTGCGGTGATGATGTCGTGCTTTCGGCGGTCATCGGCGTTTCCCTATGCCTCCCAGAATCGCTTGGCGATCTCCGCCTCGATCTGCCATCGCCTCAGACCGATATCGTCGATCAGATGCGGATTGTTCTCCGCTATCTGCTCGAGGTCCCAACGGAAGCGTCTTCGCGCCCGCCATAGCGAGACAAGCTGCCGGACGTTGGACAGACTGTAGCGGCGTGACGCCGGCGCAGCACTCATGGGGAATCCCGGCTGCGCCAAACTATGGTGGGTCGAAACAAGGATGGTGGTCTTGCTCATGGCAACCTCCATGGGTTTGAGGGGCAAAGGCCTCCCGGCCCGATGGAGACGATGCTGCAGGATGTGAACCGAGCCGTCGTTAAGCCTGGCCAAAAAGTTCGCAAAAACTTCCAAAGGGACTATAGATGCGTCCTATGCGGGGATTGCGCTTTGCCTTTGGTCCGTTCGTGCTTGATCCGGGTGCGGGAACGCTCCTTCGGGGCGATGATCCCGTTGCCGTTGGCTATCGCGGGATAAAACTGCTTGAGGCGCTTGTCGGACGGCCCGGCGACATCATCGGCAAAGGCGACTTGATGGATGCGGCGTGGCCTGGCATGGCCGTCGAGGAAGGCAACCTGACAGTCCAGATTTCGCAGCTGCGCAAGCTGCTCGGTCCGGCCGCCGACGGTGGCGAATGGATCGTCACCGTTCCGCGTATCGGTTATCGTTTCCTGGGCAGCGTCGAAAAACGCGGCGATGCGACGCGCAAACCTCTGCCGCTGCCCGATAAACCATCGATCGCCGTGCTGCCCTTTGCCAATATCGGCAACGATCCCGGGCAAGAATCATTCGCGGATGGGCTGACCGAAGACCTGATCACCGACCTGTCCAGGACTGCGGGCCTGTTCGTCATCGCCCGGAATTCGGCCTTTTCCTACAGAGGAAAGCCGATGGATGTGCGTGCGATCGCCGAAGATCTTGGCGTGCGCTACCTGCTCACGGGCAGCGCCCGGCGTGCCGCAGGCCGCGTGCGCATCAACGCCCAGCTGGTCGATGCTGATAGTGGTGACCATCTCTGGGCGGAACGCTTCGATCGCTCGCTGGTTGATATCTTTGCCGTTCAGGACGAGGTGACAGCCAGAATCGTCGAGGCGCTGCTCGGGCACCTGCGCGCGCCGCTGCCGCGCAACCGGCCGAACAATATCGAGGCCTACGATCTCTGCGTGCGGGCGCGCAAGCTGATGGACGACACGCCGCAGAGTGCTCGTGAAGCGCATCTGATGCTGACGCGGGCGATCTCGCTCGATCCTGATTACGCCGAGGCCTATCGCTGGCTAGCCATGAACCACTGGATGGGCTGGGTTCACAGTGGCGGGCCGACGAAACCTGACCGTAGTGTCGCCCTGGAACTGGCGCGCAAAGCGGTCGCGCTGGATCCCAACGATGCCGGCTGCCGCTGGGTCCTGGCCTACCTGCTTGCCTATGAGCGCAGCTTTGTCGAGGCCGATGCGGAATTCGCCAGGGCGATCGAACTCGACCCGAACGAGGCCGATACTTTTGCGGCCTTGTCCGACATCATGATCCTTGCCGGGCGGGTCGAGGAGGGCCTTGAACACATTGCCAAGGCGTTCCGGCTGAACCCTTATCCGGCAAGCTGGTATTATCTGACGCTTGGGCAGGCGCACTATGCGGCCCGCGACTACCATGCCGCAGTCGAGACCCTGCGCAGGGACGAGACCTACAGCACAAGCTCCCGCCGTTTCCTGGCGGCAAGTCTGGCGCAACTGGGCCGCCTTGACGAGGCACGCGCCGAAGCCGAGCTGTTCCTTGTCGGCAATCCGCACTTTAACACCCGCCACTGGGCTGAGACCGAACCGTTCCGTGATGCAGCGACGCTGGAGCATTTTGTGGATGGCTACCGCAAGGCTGGTCTGCCCGACTGAAATGCCGTCGCGATCCTTTGGCCCGTCGATCCGAAAGTCGACTGCCATCCGAGGGTGGGGATGGCTGAAGCGGTCACCGGGACGGTTCTTTGGCGGGCAGGGAGAGAAACGTCCTTACTTCGGTCTTCATCGAAGCATTCCGGCGGCAAGCTCGCTATAGCAGGATGGAATTTGGCAATCCTTTTGACGCGGGACGATCATGACACCGGACACGATAAACCTGAAACGAGAACTGGCGCTGCTCTTGGCGCTCGCCACGCTCTGGGGCGCCTCCTACACATTCATCAAGATCGGCGTGGAGACCATTCCGCCGATTACGCTGATCGCCACGCGCACGCTGATCGCCGGCCTGCTGCTGCTGGCAGTCCTGCGCGTCCGGGGGCTTTCCCTGCCGAAGGATAAAGCGACGTGGAGCAGGTTCCTGTTTCAGGCCTGCCTGAACAGCGCGATCCCGTTCACCCTGATCGCCTGGGCGGAACAAACCGTCGACGCCGGGCTTGCCGCCATCCTGAACTCGACGACGCCGATCTTTGCCTTTTTGCTGACCGCACTTTTGACGCGCCATGAACCGGTGACGGGCCGCAAGCTGTTCGGCGTTGTCGCCGGGATCGCGGGTATTACCCTTGTCGTCGGCCTGGAAGCGCTGAACGGTGCCGGTGACCAGCTGCTGGCCCAGCTTGCCATCGTCGCCGCGACGATCTGCTATGCGGGTGCTGCCATTTTCGGCCGCGGTTTCAAGTCGCTCGATCCGATGATGCCGGCGGCGGGGTCGCTGATCTGCGGTGCCGTCATCCTGATGCCGCTCAGCCTGGCGATCGAACAGCCTTGGACATTGGCGCCGTCCACGGCCTCAATGCTCGCCTTGCTGTGCCTCTCGGTGTTTTCGACAGCACTCGCCTTCGTCATCTATTTCCGGCTGGTGCACACGCTGGGCTCAGTGGGCACGACGGCGCAGGCCTATCTGCGCGTCCCCATCGGCGTGGCGATCGGTGTCATCTTTCTGGGGGAGAGTATCAGCAGTACTGCCCTGATTGGCCTTGCCTGTGTCATCGCCGGGGTCATGGCAATGACCATCCCGGCGCGTAAGAGTGCCATGGTTGTGTAAAGGCGAGAGCGGCGCATGAAAGAAAATGGTGGGATTACTCCGCCGTTCAGACAGCTGACAAAGTGCGCCGGATACTGTTCTTGAAAGGCAAAACTCCACTCCGTCATCCTCGGGCTTGTCCCGGGGATCCAGCGACGCGACGTCCGTCGCGTGAAAAAGTCTCTTGCGTTCAAGGACTTGAACGCGCTGGATGACCGCCACAAGGGCGAGCATGACGGAGGAGATTAGGTGCTCAAAACGCTCAACCTGATCGCCGTCGATCAGCTTGCCATTGCCTGTTCGTATTCGTCGGACAATGTCATCCAATGTTCCTCGGCCTTGGCGAGCTTGGCCACGACTTCGGCGCGTTCCTTGACCTTGGCGGCCGCCTTTTCCGGGAACTTGTCGTAGAGGTCCTGGTCTTCAAGATCCTTGTCGAGGACTTGAATCTGTTTGTGCAGTTTTGCCGTCAAGGATTCGACATCGTTGATCTTTTTCTTCAGCGGCGCGAAGGTTGCGCGCTTGTCGGCATTGGCCTTGCGCTGCTCGGCCTTGCTCAGCTGCTCCTCGCCACCGTTGCCCTTGTTCTTGCCGCCCTTGCCCTTGGAGCTCTGGACGATGGTGTTGCGGTAGTCCTCAAGGTCGCCGTCATAGTTGGAGACGGTGCCGTCTTTCACCAGCCATAGCCGGTCGGCCGTCGCCTCGATCAGGTGGCGATCGTGCGAGATCAGGATGACGGCGCCAGTATATTCGTTCAGCGCCTGGATCAGCGCATTGCGGCTGTCGATATCCAGATGGTTGGTCGGCTCATCGAGGATCAACAGGTTCGGCGCGTCGAAGGCGGCAAGGCCCATCAACAGGCGGGCCTTTTCGCCACCGGACAGATCCTTGGCGGGCGTGCTCATCTTGGCAGTTGCAAGGCCCATCTGGGCGACGCGGGCGCGCACCTTGCCTTCCGTGGCGCCGGGCATACGCTGGCGCACATGCTCGACGGCATCATGTTCGGGGATCAGGTCGTCGAGCTGGTGCTGGGCGAAGAAACCGATCTTCAAGCCGGGCGCGGTCTGGACTGAACCGCCGGTAGCGGGCAGGCGGCCGGAGATCAGCTTGGCAAAGGTGGACTTGCCGTTGCCGTTCGAGCCGAGCAGGGCGATGCGGTCGTCGGTATCGATGCGCAGCGACAGGTGCTGCAGGATCGGCTTGCCCGGCGTATAGCCGACGGTGCCATGTTCCAGCGCAATGATCGGCGAGGCGGCTTCCTTCTCCGGATCGGGGAACTTGAAGCCCTGAACGTGATCTTCGATGACGGCCGAGACCGTGCCCATGCGCTCCAGCGCCTTGACGCGGCTCTGCGCCTGGCGGGCTTTGGAGGCCTTGGCCTTGAAGCGATCGATGAAGGCCTGCAGGTGCTTGCGCGCCGCGTCGTTCTTGACCTTGGCCTTGGTCTGCAGTTCCATCGCCTCGGAGCGCTGGCGCTCGAACTGGTCGTAGGAGCCGCGATAGAAGGTCAGCTTCTGCTGGTCGAGATGGATGATGGCGTTGACGGCGGTGTTCAGGAGATCGCGGTCATGGCTGATGATGATGACCGTGTGCGGATATTTGCTGATATAGTCTTCCAGCCACAGCGTGCCTTCAAGGTCGAGATAGTTGGTCGGCTCGTCGAGCAGCAGTAGATCCGGCTCGGAAAACAGCACGGCCGCCAGCGCGACGCGCATGCGCCAGCCGCCGGAGAAGGACGAGGCAGGACGCAATTGCGCCGCAGCATCGAAGCCGAGGCCGGCCAGGATACTGGCGGCGCGCGATTCGGCCGAATGCGCCTGGATATCGGCAAGCCGCATGTGGATGTCGGCGATCCGGTGCGGGTCGGTGGCGGTCTCGGCTTCGGCGAGCAGCGCCTCGCGCTCCTTGTCGGCCTTGAGCACGATCTCGATCAGCGGCTCCTCGGTGCCGGGCGCTTCCTGCGCCACCTGGCCGATGCGGGCGTTCTTGGGGATCGAGACCGAACCGGTCTCGGCCTCCATGTCGCCGGTGATGATTTTGAACAGGGTCGACTTGCCAGCGCCGTTCTTGCCGACGAGACCCGCTTTGATGCCGGCCGGCAGCGCAACACTGGCCTGGTCGATGAGAAGGCGTCCGACAATGCGGGCCGAAAGATTATTGAGCGTGATCATGGCGGCGTTTTGGCCGAACTCGGCCCAGAAGGCAAGGGTTTGCCGCAGTGCAACAGGGTCAGGCGGCGTGCGGAGAGTAGGTTTTTTTCGTCCGGCCGCCGATTGCGGCGGAAAACACCAAAGTTCCCGGCTTGCCGCCGCTGCGCACGGCCCTCAGCGCAAGCTCGGCCTGGGTGAACAGATCGACCCCACCGGATGCGGTAAAGGCCATGGCGATGCCGGTCGAGAGCGACAGGGTTTGCGTCGTGAACGCCCGGTTCGGCAAGGCGACCTGTACCCCTTCCACAGACGTGCAGATCCGCTGCGCGATTGCCTCGGCATTGTCGGCGGAGACATCATGGAAGACGAAGGCGAATTCGTCGGTGCCGATGCGGGCGACGAAATCGTTCTTCTTGACAGACTTGCGGAATTCCGGCGCCAGCTTCTTCAGCGCCTTTTCGACAGTCGTTGCACCATGCCGCTCGCCCATGTCACGCAGGCCCTCGACGGTGACCAGCGCCAGCGCTGCCGGGCCGACAGCCTTGCCGTCGTCGTAAAGTGCGGTGAGCTTGGCCGAGAAGGCGATGCGGTTCGGCAGGCCGGTGACGGGATCGCGGGTGGCGGTTTTGCGCATCGTTTCGATATCACTGTCGATACCGCCGAGCTGCGTCACGGTCTCGTTCATCGCCGCCGCAAAGGCCTTCTCCTCGCGCTCGAACACGGCGACCGCATCGCGCAGGCGCGCAGCATCGTCTGCGAAATCGGACATGCCGGCGACCGGATCGGTTTCCAGCCGGGTGATGAAACCGCGCAGCATCGCGGCAAAGACTTCCTTCTTGGCGATGCTGTCCTTCAACGCGTGGCTGACGGCGGAGATCGAGCGGGCGGTATCGGCGCGGATCGTATCGGCCTCGATCGCGGAAAAGCCGGAGAGGTGATATTTGATGCCGATCTGCTCGATCTGGTTCTGCATCGGGTGGGCACCGAGGGCCGCAACCTCGCGCGTCAGCTGTGGATTGCTGCCGGACAGCGCCTCGTAGAACAGCTCGTAATTGCGCGGGAAGGCGGCAACGCCAAGCTTGGCCATGGTCTGTGCGACCTTGAGCAGGATCGCGGCATTCTGCGTCTGATTGCCGTCGTGCTGTGGCTTGTCCGTCATGCCGTACCCCTGACAAATCGCGGAAAGCGCGGTGATTGCAAGAGACAGCTGATAAAGCATTGGGATTAAAAGACTGTCAAAGGCGCGAGCGTTTTGACAAGGCACAACTGCCCGGCTGCTTTCATCGGCAGAGATTATCGGGCCGGGCAGGGCCATTTCGCCTGCATCGCCAGCTGGACCAGCATATCTGCGCTGCGGCCGTGTTCCTTCGGATGGGCCGCGACGAAGGCGCAGACGGTGTTTACCTGCTCCTCAAGCGTGATGGTGTCGGGATCGCAGACATTGGCACGGATCTTCTCCGTCACCGGAACCTTGCTTTCCGGGCGGTTGTTCTCCTTGTCGACGACATCCGACATTTCGGCGTGATGCAGGTCACGCGACCAGCGATCGAGCACGCCGGCGACATAACCGAAGGCGACCGGATGTTTTTGCTGGCAGAACGTGTTGAGGTCGTCCGCATCCATGAACTGCGCCTGACTCACCGAGGCAAACATCAGACCGGCTGTCATTGCAAGCATCAGTCTCTTCATGCGACGTCTCCGTCAGGGATCAGGCATCGGGGCAAGCTTACAGGAGGAGGGCCAATGCGGGCAACGGATTGTCCATTATTGCCTGTCATCGGCACCGTTGCTCACGACGGGCCACGCCCTATATCCCCGCAAAATCAAGCGGGGAAACATCATGCGCAGAGACGGTCTAGTGAAACATATCGGCGCCAGCCTTCAAAACGGGGCATCCCATGCCGGTTAAACGTTCAAACTGGCTGCGCACCGAAGAGCCCGACCAGACCAGCGCCAGTTTCCCCGAGCTGTTCTTCGATCTGGTCTTCGTCTTCGCGCTGGTCCAGCTGTCGCATACGCTCGCTTCCGATTTCGGGCCAACGGCAGTGTTGGAATCCGTGCTGCTGGTTCTGGCGATCTGGTGGGTGTGGATCAATACGACCTGGGTCACCAATCTGCTTCACACCGGCAAGGAAGCCGTCCGGCTGATGCTGTTCTGCCTGATGTTCGGTGGCGTGCTTCTGGCGCTGGCGCTGCCGGAAGCGTTTGGCGAGCACGGTCTGATGTTTGCGCTGATCTACTGCGCCATGCAGGTCGGGCGCTCTCTCTTCACGCTCTATGCCTATCGCGGTATCGACGACGCATCCTTCACAACATTCGTGCGGATTACCCTCTGGTCGCTGGCCTCCGCCGTCTTCTGGCTGGCGGGCGCGCTGATGGAGCTGGAGGGGCGAATCGCGCTGTGGAGCCTGGCGCTCGTCATCGACTATGCGTCGCCTGCCGTTCGCTATGCCGTGCCGGGGTTGGGAAAATCACCGCCGGAAACGCTGGATGTGTCGGGCGAGCATATGGCCGAGCGCTGCGCCCTGTTCGTCATCATCTGCCTTGGCGAAACCATCCTAACCACCGGCAAGAACGCCGCCGAGCATATGAACTCAAACACGACCTTTGCCGTGTTCTGCAGCGCGTTCCTCAGCACCGGTTTCATGTGGTGGATCTATTTCCACCATGGACAGGCGGACGCGGCCGACAAGGCGGAAAACACGTCACGCCCCGAGAGCGTGGCGCACAATCTGTTCACCTACGGCCATCTGCCGATCATTGCCGGCATCATCCTGACGGCGGTCGGCGAGGATTTCAGTCTGTCGCATGCGCAGGAGGACAGTTCGCTGAAAAACGCCCTGGCGATGATCGGTGGTCCGATCCTGTTTCTCGGCGGCAATATCTGGGTAAAGATGGCAGTCGCCCGCAAAATCCCGGTGTCACATCTCGCCGGGCTGGTTCTGCTCGCGGTAACTGCGGTGCTGGTGCCGTTCAGCAGCAATTATGTCATCCAGATCACCGCCACCGCAGTGCTGCTCGTTGTCGCTGTTTGGGAATATTGGGCTTTGCGGCCCGCCAGAGGCGCGGCCGCATAACCGGGCAGGCGTCAGAATGACGCCGAGACAATCTGCTTTGCGCTATCGGGCAGCGCCGAGAACAGGGCGGACAGATCCTGCCAGCCATCGGGGCGGCGTCCCGAAACATTTTCCGGCCAATGGCAGATGCCGTCGCCATGGATATATCCGACCCAGCGCTGTTCGCCCTGGTTTTCAAAATGCAGGACGGCCAATTTGCCGGCCTCAAGCGCTTCGATGGGATACCAATCCATAATGTCGTCTTGCTCCATTCTTAAAATATGAAGGGACTATGACGCGGCAGACTTGCTCAAGCCTTGTGACATTGCTGTGACGGCTGCGAAGAACCGAATGATTTCCGGCGCTTGAGTCACTCGGCATAATGCCGGTATTCCGGCGCCCGCAGGAAATAGCTCATGTCCAGAGCCACGCTCGGTGCCCCCAGCGCCGTCAGCGTCATGTGGCACTGGCCGCGATGATGGGTCTGGTGGTTGAAGAAATGGGCGAGCGGCGGGGCGAGGCGCTGGGTGACGGGGACGGGGTTGCTGACCGGCGTATAGGTAAACCGGCCGGCAAGATCGCCTTCGGTCAGGGTGCCGATCCAGCTGACGATGCGCGCGTCCTCTGCGGTTCGGGCAGTCGAGAGATCGGCGAAATTATCGAACAGGATGCCGTCGAGCGTTGCCGGCGCTTCGCCTGTGCCGGTAAAGCGCTTCATCCAGATCCGGTCGGCTGCAAGCACGTGGTTGAGCGTCGCGTGCAGCGAGCCGAAGAAAGCGCCCTTGTTTTCGCGGTACTGCGCGTCGTCGAGCTTGCCGGCCGCATCATAGACAAGCCGGTTGGCCCAGCCATTATAGTCGGCAAACATGCGGTAGTGATCGAGCATCGCGGTATTCCCCAAGGTTTTCGGCAGTCTAGCGCCAAATCGCATCGCGGTGGGTGATGCGACCCATGAAATTTACTGATTTGATTGTTGGCTGGCTCTGGTTTCGAATGCCGCCACGTTGCCATGCTTTTGGTTGCCATGCCTTTGAAGGAGACGACATGAACCGCACTCTCTATTCGCTTTGCGGCGCAGACCGGAGCCGCCCGTTTTCGCCCCATACGTGGAAGACGGTCCTGTCGCTTGCCCATAAGGGCCTGGATCACCAGACCAAACCGGTGGGCTTCACCCAGGTCCCGGTGATCGAGAACGCGGCAACGAAGATCGTACCACTGCTGCGCGACGGCGAACAACTGGTCAGTGACAGTTTCGAGATCGCGCTCTATCTGGAGAAGACCTATCCGGATCGTCCATCTCTGTTTGGCGGCGAGGGCGGCAAGGCGATGGCGCGGTTCATCGAGAGCTGGTCGCTGATGACACTGCACACATCGCTGGTCCGCATCATTCTCGTGGACATTCACGACAGCCTGGAGCCGGTCGATCGTGCCTATTTCCGCACCTCCCGCGAAGCCCGCTTCGGCATGAGCCTCGAGGCGGTGGCGGAAACCGGGATAGAGGAACTAAAGTCCTTCGCGGCAAAGCTCGAGCCGTTGCGCACGATGCTGAAGAAGCAACCCTTCATCGGCGGCGAGACGCCGCTGTTTGCCGACTATATCGTCTTTGGTCCGCTGCAATGGGCCCGCATCGTCTCGACGAAGCGGATTCTTGAGCCGGGCGATCCGGTGATCGACTGGTTCGAGCGCTGCCTCGATCTCCATGACGGTGCCGGGCGCTCCGTGACAGCGGCGTGAAACTTCGGGTCTCCCCCTTGTTTTGCACGGAATTGGCGGCTATTGAACCGCAAAATTCGCGGAAAAACCCCCGATTTATGTAAGCAAAGGGAATTGAGACAATGGCGATTGAACGCACATTTTCGATGATCAAGCCGGACGCAACCAAGCGTAACCTGACGGGCGCCATCACCAAGATGCTCGAAGATGCAGGTCTGCGCGTCGTCGCTTCCAAGCGCGTCTGGATGAGCACGCGCGAAGCCGAAGGCTTCTACGCCGTTCACAAGGAACGTCCTTTCTTCGGCGAACTGGTTGAAGGCATGACTTCCGGCCCGACCATCGTTCAGGTTCTCGAAGGCGAAGGCGCCATCCTGAAGAACCGCGAAATCATGGGTGCGACCAACCCGGCCAACGCCGATGAAGGCACGATCCGCAAGACCCACGCCCTGTCGATCGGTGAAAATTCGGTTCACGGCTCGGACGCTCCGGAAACCGCTGCCCAGGAAATCAAGTACTGGTTCTCCGACACCGAAATCGTCGGCTGAATCAACTCTTGAGGGTTTCGGCCCGAAGGATTTGAAAAGACTCAAAGAAAAGCCGGGGCGGAAACGCTCCGGCTTTTCTCGTTATGGCTTATCAGACCGGACACTTCGCAGTCTGGAAATGTTCCGGTGCCTTGCCGTTCCTGAAGACGTCCGGGTTCTTGTCATAGGCCGGGCCGACCACGAGCGCTTGGGCCGGCATGATGTCCTGGTCGAGATTGGAAATGACAGACGTCTTCAGCGTCTGCAGGATGGCGCCATCGGGGCCTTTGACTTCGATCGTCACCGAATAGGGTTTTTGCTTCTTCACGCAGGTGACGTCGGGGCTTTCAAGCACGATCTTGTCGAGCTTTTGAAACAGCGTGCGATCAAGCGTCAGAGGCGGCCCACCCGACGGGTTTTCGAACGTGGCGACGACGGTGCTGCCATCCGGCACCGGTTGAGTCTTCGTGAGCGTGATCATGTAGGTGGCATAGGCGAGGCGGTAGTTGAAGATGAACATCTTGCCGGTCAACTGAAGCGGATCGGGGCCGGTCTCGCGCTGGCAGGCGGGCAGAACGGCCATAACGGCAAGAAGGGTCGCGGCAAGGGTGAGGCGCCTGGTGGTCATGCGGTCAACTCCTTCTTCTGGCGCTGGTAGTGGCGGTTGGCCTTCATCCGATTGCCGCAGACCGTCATGTCGCACCAGGTGCGGCTGCGGTTGCGGCTGCGATCGAGAAACAGCCATTGGCAATTGGGGCAGATTTTCAACCGTTCCGGCTCTTCGAATGTCGCAAGCACCAGTGCCGAACGGGCGGTGGCGTCATCCAGCGGCGTGCGTCCGGTTCTTGCCTTATGCCTGCGGATGATGACGGACGCCGCATCGAGCAGGTCGGCCAGGTCTTCTGCCGTAGAGGTACCGAGCACCCCGGCACGAAAATGCCGGTCGGTAGCCTCGCGCAGATCCAGAAACGCAGCGTGGTTTTCGGGCGTCACCGGTTCCAGTGTCCCAAACAATTCCTTTTCCGCAGAGAACCGGTTTGCAGCAGTGGCAAAGTCGCGCATCGCAACGGGATCGGCGTAGCGGTCGATCCGCCGCTCGGCGTCGAAGCGCAGGATCACCGAATTGGCGACATCGAGGGCGAGCGCGCCACCGGAAAAGCGATGCTGGGTCCAGGAAAACGTCATGCAATATCCTAACTGGTAAAACGTATTTTAGCAGTTATACTGATTTTGTCATCAGCGGATATGTCATGGCCTATTTTCTGCAGCAGCTTGCCAGCGCCCTGCCTATCGCGGCCCTCTATGCGCTGCTCGCCTTCGGCTATTCCATCGCGTTTTCGGTGACCCGAAGAGCAGATCTGACCTACGGTGCGCTGTTCGGCTTTGCCGGCCAGATATTCCTGCTGTTTTCTGATTTCGCTTGGAACCGCCTCTGGCTGGTGCTGCCGGCAGCCCTTGCCGTCGGCGCAGTGTCGGCGCTTGTCTATACGCTCGGTGCCGGCTTGTTGATCGGCCGCTCGATCATGCACAGGCTGGCGGCGACCTCGGCCAACACGGTGGTGGTCGTCTCGCTCGGTCTCGCTCTGGTGCTGATGGAACTGTCGCGGATCGCAGCGGAAACACGCAGCCTCTGGCTACCGCCGTTTCTCAATACGCCGGTGACGCTCTGGTCCGATCCGCGGTTTCCGGTGACGCTGACGGTGGTGCAGCTTGTCAACACGGCCCTGATGCTGGCCATCGTCGGGGCGGCGCATCTGTTCCTCACGCGCTCGGCCTGGGGTCGCGCGTGGCGTGCCGTCTCCGACGATGCGGGTGCTGCGGCGCTGTGCGGTGTGGATGGCAGGCGGGTCTTCATCGCTGCCTACGGGTTCTCGGCACTGCTGGCGGCGATCGCGGGCATTCTGGCGACGGCCTATTACGGCACGATGGATTTCGGCGCCGGCCTGGTGTTCGGTGTCAAGGTGCTGTTCATTGCCGCGATCGGCGGCCAGACCGCGCCTGTCCTGGCGGCGGTGGGGGCCGCTGTGATGGGATTGAGCGAAACGCTGTGGAGCGCTTACGGACCGATGCTGTGGCGGGATTTCGTGATCTTTTCGTTCCTGGTCCTGCTGCTGGTGCTGACGCGCAAGGAGCAGTTTCAGCCCTGACAGATGGACGTGATCAGTCTGACCAGCGATCCCGACCCCTGGTCAGTCCGACCAGCGGTCCCTGGCGCTGTCGTCCTCGTCCTTGGCGCTGACCCAGCCGCCCGCAGTACCGTCGTTGCCATGCTCCTTCTTCCAGAAGGGTGCCGAGGTTTTGAGGAAATCCATGATGAAATTGGCGCCATCGAAGGCAGCCTGACGGTGCGGCGAGGCGGTGATGACGAGAACGATGTTTTCGCCGGGCGCGATCTTGCCGTAGCGGTGGATGGCGGTGGCGGCCTGAAGACCGAAGCGGTTGATGGCTTCGTCGCAGATACGGGTGATTTCCGCTTCCGCCATGCCGGGATAATGCTCGAGCTCAAGGGCGCTCAGCGTCCCGGCCTCATCGCGGCAGAGACCGGAGAATGTCACGACCGCGCCGATATCGTGGCGGTCGGCAGACAGGGCCTGCACCTCGGTGGCCAGGTCGAAATCGCCGCGTTGAACACGCACCGTGACGGGAGCGGCAGTCACTGCCTCAGCCCCCGGTCATCGGCGGGAAAAGCGCGATTTCCCGCGCACCGGCAATTGTCTCGTCGTGATCGACATGTTCCTGGTTGATGGCAACGCGGATGACGTTTTCGTGCTCCAGCGCCGCCTCGTATTCCTCGCCGAGCGTCTTCAGGTGGGCAAGCAGGTCGCCCGCCGTGACGACGGTATCCGGAAGCTCAAGCGTTTCTTCGCCCCTGCCGATCCGCTCGCGCACCCAGGCGAAGTAGACGAGGTTGACGCTCGCCATCAGTCGACCATGTGCTTGAGACCGGCGCGGAAATAGTCGTAGCCGGTATAGAGCGTGATGGCGGCAGCCAGCCAGAGCAGGCCGATGCCCATTTCGGTTGTGTAGGGCAGCACCTTGTCGCCGGCAGGGCCGGCCAGCAGGAAGGCGATGGCAACCATCTGGATCGTCGTCTTCCATTTGGCGATGCGGGTGACCGGCACGCTGACCTTCAAGGCCGCCAGATATTCGCGCAGGCCAGACACCAGGATCTCGCGGCAAAGGATGATGATCGCAGCCCAGATCGACCAGCCGGCAATCGTGCCATCGGCAGCCACAAGCAGAAGAACCGAGGCGACCAGCAGCTTGTCGGCAATCGGATCCAGCATGCGGCCGATATTGGAGGTCTGCTTCCAGATGCGCGCCAGATAGCCATCAAAGAAATCGGTGATCGAGGCGACAGCAAAAAGCCCCAGTGCCGTCCAGCGGGCGAAATCCGAACTCTGCAGCCTGCCCTCGACGAAGAAACACAGGACGATCAGCGGCACGGCCAGGATACGGGCATAGGTCAGGAGGTTGGGAATGTTGTAAGCGGCAGGCGTGGTGGACATCGATTCGGGTTCTCTGCGAGTTCTTTGACGACAGATGAAAGACTTTGTGACAGCGGCGTCAACCGGTCATTAGAGATCGGCCTGAATTATGGCGGAATTCGTCTGAACGCAGGGTGAACTAAAACCCCTATTTTTAGGGGCCGGCCGCATTGCGCTTGGCAAAACCTGTTTCCTTGGGGCACTATCGGGTAAATGCTCCAACGAAGAGCAAATAATGTCCTATGCCATGACACTGATCGATCGAATCTACGAAGCCGCAGTCATTCCCGAGCTTTGGCCGGATGTCTGCGCCAGTCTGGCGGAAGAGGTGAACGGTTTTTCGGCCTGCATTCTGACCGCCGATACCGGTGGCGTAATCCGGTGGGTCTGCTCGCCCAATATCGACGAGCCGATGGAGCGCTATGCAAGCGCCGATGCGAGGCCGCATAATCCGCGACCGGAGCGCTCCATGCTGTTGGCGCCGATGGCCTTCGTTCGCGATATAGACGTCATGACCGCAGAGGAGATCGCCGACGATGCGATCTACAACACATTTCTGCGGCCAATTGGGCTCGGCTGGAGCATGGGGGCCGCGTTGCCCGAACCGTCGGGACACACGCTGATCTTTGATTTTCTTGCCCGCAGCAGTGACGGGCCTTTCTCAAGTCAGGCGCTCGATCATATCAATAGCCTGAAAGGTGATCTTGCCCGCGCCGCGCTGATCTCGTCGCGGATGATTTTCAGGCAGGCGCAGAGCATTACGGCGACGCTGTCATTGATCGGGCTTCCGGCCGCTGTTCTCAGCGACGACAATCGGGTTCTGGCCATGAACGAGGACATGGAGGCGCTGGCGCCGCGCATCCGCACGGGCGCTGCCAACAGGATTTCCCTCAAAAACCCCGCAGCGAATGGATTGGTTCTGGCCGCGCTGGAGCAATTGGGAGCTGCGAAGGCGTCCCATGTGCAGTCCATCCCGCTGGCGGCCGAAGAAAACGCGCCGGCACTGATCCTGCATCTGATGCCTGTCCGGCGAAATGCGCGCGATATTTTTTCCAGAAGCCTTGCCGTGCTGATTGCAACGCCGGTTGGTGTGGCCGGGCCGCCCGATATGCGGGTGCTGAGCGGGTTGTTCGACCTGACGCCAGGGGAGGCCCGGGTCGCCCGTGAACTGGCCTCTGGTGCAAGTCTGGAAGCCGTGTCGATCAAGCTTGGCCTCAAGCTTGAAACGGTCCGTAGCTATTTGAAGCGCATCTTCCTCAAGACCGGAACGCGGCGGCAGGCGGAATTGACCCGTATGCTATCTGGTCTGGGGCGGCTGGCGACGTGAAGGGTAATGCCACAATCCGGTCATGCGGATGCTGTTTGATGGGTGCGCAGGCGGGCGCATAACGACTGCTGGTCTGCCGTTTCCAATCCAATCTGCTGGGAGAACACCACATGGCACAAGTTCCGACGATCCTTCTCGTTCATGGCTTTTGGGGTGGGGCTGCCCACTGGAGCAAGGTCATCCTGGAACTGACCCGTTTGGGTCATCGTTCCATCAAGGCTGTCGAACTGCCGCTAACGTCCCTGGCCGACGATGCCGAGCGCACCCGCAAGATGATTGCCCAGGTAGACGGGCCTGTTCTTCTGGTCGGACATTCCTATGGCGGCGCCGTCATTACCCAGGCGGGAAATCAGCCGAATGTCGCAGGCCTTGTCTATATCGCCGCCTTCGCGCCGGATGCCGGCGAGAGCCCCGGCGGCATCACCGGCAAAAATCCGCCGGCCGCCGCCGCCAATCTGGCGCCAGACAGCGATGGTTATCTCTGGGTCAAGCCGGAGAAATTTCACGAAAGCTTCTGCCAGGACCTGACGGCCAACGAAGGCCTGGTCATGGGCATTACCCAGAAAGCGCCGCTGGCCAGCACGTTCGGCAACGAGATCAGCAACCCGGCCTGGAAGAACAAGGCCAGCTGGTATCAGATCTCCAGCGAGGACCGGATGATCCATCCGGACAACCAGCGCTGGATGTCGGGCCGGCTCGGGGCAAAGAAGGTCATTACGCTAAAGGCAAGCCATGCTTCGCTGGCCTCGATGCCCGTCGAAGTCGCAGCCTTCATTGATGAAGCGGCAAAGGCCGGATAGTCCTCTGCAGCCATGCGCTGGTTAAGACCGCTCTTGTGGCGGGCATTCACGCCCGCCACTTTTACTTCGCGCCATCCTCGTGAAAATGATCGTAGACCAGCCGTGCCACCGCTTCGGAAATACCTTCGACGGCGATCAGGTCGTTGATCCCGGCGCGGGATACGGCCTTGGCGGTGCCAAAATGGTGGAGCAGGGCGCGCTTGCGCGTCGGGCCGATGCCGCCGATCTCGTCCAGCGGGTTCTTGACCATCTCCTTCTTGCGCCGCGCCCGGTGCGAGCCGATGGCAAACCGGTGCGCCTCGTCACGCATGCGCTGGATGAAATAGAGGACGGGATCGCGCGGTGGCAGCGAGAAGCCGTCGCGGCTGCCCGCCGGTGGAAAGAACCGCTCACGTCCGGCTTCGCGGTCAATACCCTTGGCGACGCCGATGGCAACGACGCAGTCCTCGATATCCAGTTCCTGGAGGATGGCGCGGACCGCCGTCATCTGGCCCTGGCCGCCGTCGATCAGGATCACGTCGGGCCAGGCCGGAAATGCGCTGTCCTCGTTGGTCTCGATGCTGCGGTCGGGTTTTCCCTCTTCCTTCAGCAGGCGTGAAAATCGCCGCGTCATCACTTCCTTCATCATCCCGAAATCGTCGCCGGGGGTTATGTCGGTCGATTTGATGTTGAACTTCCGGTACTGGCCTTTGACGAAGCCTTCCGGCCCCGCCACCACCATGCCACCGACGGCATTGGTGCCCATGATGTGGGAATTGTCATAGATTTCGATACGGCGCGGGGTGCGCTCCAGCTTGAACGTCGTGGCAAAACCTTCGAGCAGGCGCGATTGCGAGGCGGTTTCGGCGAGCTTGCGGCCATGCGCCTCGCGGGCATTGGCAACGGCATGCTCGACCAGATCCTTCTTCTCGCCCCGCTGCGGCACCAGGATGGTGACCTTGTAGCCGGATTTTTCGGTCAGCGCTGCACCCAGCAGATCCTGTTCCTCGACCGTCTCGCAAAGCAGGATCTGCCGCGGACAGGGCTTGTCGTCGTAGAACTGGGCCAGGAAGGCGCTGAGCACCTCGGCGGATGTCAGCGTCGGGTCAGCCTTGGGGAAATAGGCGCGGTTGCCCCAGTTCTGGCCGGTGCGGAAGAAGAACACCTGGATGCAGGAGACGCCGCCCTCGTGATGAATGGCGAAGACATCGGCTTCCTCGACCCCGGACGGATTGATGCCCTGGTGGCTCTGCACATGCGACAACGCCGCCAGCCGGTCGCGGTAAAGGGCGGCCCGCTCGAAATCGAGGTTTTCGGAGGCCTCGCTCATCGCCGCCGCAATCGTTGCCTTCACCGCCTGGCTCTTGCCGGAGAGAAAATCCTTGGCCTCGGTGACCAGCTCGGCATAGTCGGCGTCGCTGACCTCATGGGTGCAGGGGGCGGCACAGCGCTTGATTTGGTGCAACAGGCAGGGGCGGGTGCGGCTTTCGAAGACGCTGTCGGTGCAGGTGCGCAAGAGGAAGGCGCGCTGCAGCGAATTGATGGTGCGGCCGACGGCGCCGGCCGAGGCGAAGGGGCCGAAGAAATCGCCCTTGCGGCTACGTGCGCCGCGATGCTTGTAGAGCGCCGGTGCCCGAGAATCCCCCGTCACCAGAATATAGGGAAACGACTTGTCATCGCGCAACAGCACGTTGAAGCGCGGCCGCAAACGCTTGATCAGGTTGGCTTCGAGCAGCAGCGCCTCGATCTCGGTGCGCGTCGTGACGAATTCCATATGGGCGGTTTCGCGCACCATCTTGGTCAGACGGTTGGAATGCAGCCGCCCTTGCGCATAGTTGCTGACGCGCTTCTTCAGGTTTCTTGCCTTGCCGACATAGAGCACGTCGCCGGCCTCGTTGAACATGCGATAGACGCCGGGGCTATTGGGCAGGCGCTTGACGAAGGCCTGGATCAGGTCTGCACCGCGCAAACCGTCGGGAATGGCGCTGGTCTCCGCCCAATCGACGATGGCAGCCGGCGCAGCCGCGTCCGTTACCTCGATCAGGTCTTCGTCGTCGCTGGCATTTTCATCATAGAGAATGCCGCCGTCATTGGGCACGCGCCCGTTCATTCCACAATCTCCAAAATATCCGGCGTCTCCCAGGCCAGATGCTGGCCGCCGTCCATCGCGATCATCTGCCCGGTGATCGACGGCGTGTCGAACAGAAACCGGATCGCCCGGCCGAATTCGTCAAGCTGCGGTCCACGCTTCAGGATCAGCGCCTCGACCTGTGTGTCGAAATCATCCTTGTTTTGCCGCTCGTTCGGCAGGGTCGGGCCCGGCCCGATACCGTTGACGCGGATTGCCGGTGCCAGGGCCTGTGCCATCGTTTTTGTCGCCGTCAAAAGAGCTGACTTTGACAACATATAGGAATAAAATCTTGGATTGGGAGCCCAGACGCGCTGATCGATGATATTGACGACGAGCCCGGAATTCTCGCCAGGCAATTGTGCGGCAAAATCGCGGGAGAGCAACGATGGAGCCTTGACGTGAAGGGCGAAATGCCGGTCCCAGATCGTTTCGTCGAATTCGTCGAGGCTGTCCTTCTTGAACAGCGAGGCGTTGTTGACCAGCAGGCCGAGAGGTCCCAGCGCCGAGACGGCTTTTTCCATGACGGTCCGCACCGAGGCGGTATCGGCAAGATCCGCCACAATTGCCGCAGCCTTGCCACCTCTTGAGCGAATCTCCGCTGCCAAGGCCTCTGCCTCGGTCAGCGATGTATTGGCGTGGATGGCGACTGCAAAGCCATGGGCTGCCAGATCCTCGACAATAGCCTTGCCGATGCGCCGGGCGCCACCGGTCACCAGTGCAGTTTTCAAAGGAGCCCGCAGCGCCCCGTTATGCGATTCGTGTTTGTGCATGCCGCAAGGATATAGGAGGCGGGCCGATATTGCGAAACGGCCCCACGCATTCGTTTCGGAAAAATTAATGCAAAGGCGGTAAATTGAATTGTTTTGAGTGGTTATAGTATATTTTCGATTAATAGTGTTTTGTGGTTAATAATTATCCTGTGGCTATGAAGCAACATCGAATTTTAGCCATGCTTGTGCCACTAAAATTTCACAATTTGGCTCTTGAGAATCCGCATTTGATCGTCAATTTCCTCGTCAACCGGGCGGGTTAATTTGCAATTCCCCGATGTATCAGTTTGGGACCGCGAGGGTCCGGAGCATCGGTTCGTAAAGGAGACTTTTATGCGTACTCTCATCACCACCCTTATGGCATCTGCCGTATCCCTCATCGCCTTCTCCGCTGTTCAGGCTGCCGACGCGATCGACGAAGTTCCGGCTGCTCCGGCTGCCGAATACAACGAACCCGCCGTGAAGAACTGGTCGGGCGCCTATGTCGGCGGTACCGCAAACTGGGGCCATGGTGAGTACAACGCCACGGGCGGCCGCAGCGCTGCTGGCTTCGGCGGCGGTCTCTATGGCGGCTACAACATGCAGTCCGGCAACATCGTTTACGGTGCTGAAGCCGACATCAACTACGGCGACAACGATACGAAGAATTCGGATCGCAAGATGGAACAGGGCGTCAACGGCTCCGTTCGCGGCCGCGTCGGTTACGACCTGAACCCGGTTCTGGTCTACGGTACGGCTGGTCTCGCAGCATCGAGCGTCAAGGCAACCGGCAATGCCGGCGGTTCGGACAAGAACACGCTGCTCGGCTGGACGGCTGGTGCCGGTGCCGAAGCCTTCGTGACCGACAACGTCACGGCGCGCGTCGAATACCGCTACTCCGACTACGGTTCGAAGAACTTCGACCTGCCGGGCGGCAAGGTTTCGTCGGGCTACGACGAACACAGCGTCCGCGTCGGTATGGGCGTCAAGTTCTGATCCATCCGATCGTGAATGACAAAAAGGCCGGAGCGATCCGGCCTTTTTCACGTTTTATGCAATGATTTCCGGGGTATCAAACCTTGAACTGGGCGTAATCCGGAAAGAACTTCTCGAATTTTTGTGGCCAGTTCTTCAGCTTCGGGCGGCCCTTCTGCCATTCGCCGGTGAAACGCAGTTCGATATAGCGCAGCAGGGCCGCGAGCGCGAAGTGACCGGCATGCAGCTTGGCGCCGGTCTTCGGCATGTTGGCGTTGAGGAGGTCGAGGCCGCGGCCGGCCTTTTCCCACTGCCGGTCGATCCAGGGCTGGTGGATTTTTTCCGGCGGATGGAACCGCTTTTCATAGACGATTGCCAGCAGGCAGTCACAGATGCCGTCGCACAGGGCTTCCAGCAATTCCACGTCGGTACGCTTCTCAGCGTTGCGCGGATAGAGCTTGCCCTTGGTCTCGCGGTCGATGAAATTCATGATCACGCGGCTGTCGTAGATCGCCTTTCCTTCTGATGTGACCAGTGTCGGGATCTTGCCGAACGGGTTGCTGGCGATCAGGTCCTGCGGATTGCCGTTGGTGTCGGTCAACACGTTTTCGGTTTCAAGGCCGGCGTAACGGGCGGCCATGCGTACCTTGTTGGAATAGGGCGAGGTGGGGGAATAGAAGATCTTCATGCGAGCTTTCTTTCGCTGGGTGTCAATTTTCTGAGGGTTTAGGGTGTGGCCGGCAGGCTGAGGCTTTTCACCTTGCAGCCGGCGCGATCGATCTCGCCGCAGGCGCGGAAGCTGAGATCCTTGTTGAAGCAGACGCGGACTTCATCGACGCGGCCGGAGGCGCAGGTGACAGCGAGCGCATCCGGGCGAAGGCCCGGATTGGCCGATATCAGCGCCGTCTCGATTCGCGCCGGGTTCGTCCGCTGGTCCGAGGCGACGGATTGCAGCGCCGGCGGGATCACCAGCTTTTCGCGGGCAGCGCGCAGGACGGTGAAATAATCCTTCTGGCTTAGACCCGAGCACGACCCGTGCTTGCGCCATTCGTGACCGATCAAGCCCATCGAGGGCATGATGTCGAACAGGGTCCGGCCGAGCGTGTCGGGCACCCGGTCGGATTCCCGCGTCCGGCAGAATTCCGGATATCCCTTGTCGTTCTGCGGCCAGAGCCCGTGGACGATGAAACCGTGATTATTGCCGGGATCACATTGCATCGAGCGTCCCGAGGGATCGTTATCCAGGCACCAGCTTGGTGACCAGGAGAGCGACAGGACGTAGAAGTCAAAGCCACTGCCAAGGGGCACGGACAGTGTCTTCTGCGATGTGCCGGCAGGCTTGGTGTTTTGGGTGCCGGCAATCGGCGTGTTTGCCGTCGATGCCGCGGTGTCCCTTGGCGCAGACGGCGTCTTTTCCCCACTCTCGCCGCTGCAGGCGGCAAGCGCGAGCAGGCCGAACACAGCCGGGATGATTTTGGAGAGGCCAGCGATCAAGGATTTCCCCGCAACGAACCGCACTGCGCATGATGGATATACGAGGGATTACCGCTTAGGCAGAATTCGACGTTCGAACCGGTACCGGCAAGACCCCGGCCGCGTTCGGTCAGATACCAGAGCGGTCGCCTCTTGCCATCGGTCGCCATTGCCGCTGCCGCGCCGCAGTCAATTGCAGTCAGGGAGAAAGGAACATCTGCAGCAGGCATCCCGGTCATGATCGTCTCTCTTAAGTCCACGCGGTCGCCTGCAGAGTGCGTCTCCTGGTGGCAGACCGTCAAGCCCCTGTTCAATCGCGCTCCGGCACCTCCTCGCCGCGCAGCCAGAAGGCGCGGGCCGAGGCATGGCGGTCCTGCTTCAGCCGGTCCTTGAGGAAGGGCAGCAGGATATCCAGTTCGCTCTTCAGCGTGAACGGCGGATTGACGATGATCAGGCCGGAACCCGAAAGCCCGCTCGTGTCACGGTCGCTGCGAACCGACAGTTCGGCGCAAAGCATCTTGGGGATCTCCAATGCCTGTAGTGCGGCATGGAATTCGGCGATCGGCGCGCCCTGCTTCAGCGGATACCAAAGGCAGAACGTGCCGCCGGAAAAGCGCCGGTACGCCTTGTGCAGGCCGTCAGCCAGCCGTTCGTATTCGCCGGCGATCTCGAACGGCGGATCGACCAGCACGATGCCGCGCTTTTCCTTCGGCGGCAGGTGGGCGCCGAGCGCCAGCCAGCCGTCGAGCTCGGTGATGCGGCTCTGGAAATCGCCGTCGAACAGCCGATGCAGCGTCTCGTAGTCGTCGGGATGCAGTTCCATCGCCGACAACCGGTCCTGCGGCCGCATCAGCATGCGGGTCAGCTTCGGAGATCCGGGATAGAGCGTCAGGCCGCCATCCGGATTGAGGTCGCGCACGGCGGTGAGATAGGGCTCGAGGATCGCCTTGGCCTTGGCCGGAATATCGGTGTCGAGAATGCGGCCGATACCATCGACCCATTCGCCGGTCTTCTGCGCTTCTTCGCTCGAAAGATCATAGAGGCCGGTGCCCGCATGCGTATCGAGCACGCGAAAGGCCTTCTCCTTCTGCGCCATATAGACGATCAGCCGGGCGAGCACGGCGTGCTTGAGGACGTCGGCGAAGTTTCCGGCGTGGTAGATGTGACGGTAATTCATTCGCGTCCCTTATCGTCCCGTGAAATGTTGGAATGTATGGCGAAGGGGACTGTGACACCCTTTCGCGATGCAATATAGAAAAGCCATGAACGTTGCGACCCCTATAAAACCAGAAAAGTCCGTCGGCCACACTGTCTGTCCGCACGACTGTCCCTCGGCCTGCGCGCTGGAAGTTGATATCACGCCTGAAGGCAGGATCGGCCGGGTGCGCGGCGCCAGCGCCAATACCTACACAGCCGGCATCATCTGCGCCAAGGTCGCGCGCTATTCCGAGCGGATCGATCACCCCGGCCGCCTGATGGTGCCGCAGCGCCGCAGGGGCGCCAAGGGCGAGGGGAACTGGCAACAGCTTTCCTGGGAGGACGCACTCGACGAGATCGCCGGTGCCTTCGTCAAGGCGGAACAGATGCACGGTTCCGAAGCCATCTGGCCTTATTTCTACGCCGGTACGATGGGGCAGGTACAGCGCGATTCGATCGACCGCCTGCGTCATGCCAAGCGCTATTCCGGCTTCTTTGGCTCGATTTGCACCAACCTCGCCTGGACCGGGCTGGCGATGGCGACCGGTTCGCTGCGCGGCCCCGATCCGCGCGAGATGGCCAAATCCGATTGCGTCGTCATCTGGGGCACCAATGCGGTCTCGACCCAGGTCAACGTCATGACTCACGCGATCAAGGCCCGCAAGGAGCGTGGTGCCAAGATCGTCGTCATAGACATCTACGACAACCCGACGATCAAGCAGGCCGATATGGGCCTGGTGCTGAAGCCGGGCACGGACGCCGCCCTTGCCTGCGCCGTCATGCACATTGCCTTTCGCGACGGCTATGCCGACCGGGCTTACCTTGCAAAATACGCCGACGATCCGGCGGGGCTTGAAGCGCATCTGAAGACGCGCACGCCGCAATGGGCTTCTGCCATCACCGGGCTTCCGGTGGAGGAAATCGAGGCCTTCGGCAAGCTCGTCGGCACCACGCCCAAAACCTATTTCCGCCTCGGCTACGGCTTTACCCGCCAGCGCAACGGTGCGGTGGCCATCCATGCCGCGGCCTCGGTGCCGACCGTGCTCGGCTCCTGGCAGCATGAGGGCGGCGGCGCCTTCCATACCAACAACGATATCTTCAAGTTCGACAAGCGCGAACTGGTAGGTTCAGCAATGCTCGATCCGGATATCCGTATGCTCGACCAGTCGCAGATCGGCCGGGTGCTGACCGGCGATGCCGAGGCGCTGCGCCATCGCGGCCCGGTCACGGCGATGCTCATCCAGAACACCAATCCGGTCAATGTCACGCCGGAACAGCGGCTGGTGAAGCAGGGATTTTTGCGCGACGACCTGTTTGTCGCCGTGCACGAGCAGTTCATGACCGATACGGCCAAGCTCGCCGACATCGTGCTGCCCGCCACCATGTTTCTCGAACATGACGATCTCTATCGCGGCGGCGGCCACCAGCATATCCTGCTCGGCCCCAAGGTGGTGGAACCGCCATCGACCGTACGCACCAATCTCTTTGTCATCGAGGAACTGGCAAAGCGTCTCGGCGTCGCCGACAAGCGCGGTTTCGGGCTCAGCGAACGCGAGCATATCGACCATATCCTGGTCAACTACGGCATCGGCTATGAGGGGCTGAAGCGCGAGAAATGGCTCGACGTCCAGCCGGATTTCGACACCGCGCATTTCGTCGATGGTTTCGGCCATCCCGACGGAAAATTCCGCTTTAAGGCCGACTGGACCGGCACGCCGGCACCAAACCGTCCGCCGAAAGCGCTCGGCGTCTTCGGCCCGCATGGACAGTTGCCCGAGTTTCCCGACCATGTCGATTTGATCGAGGTGGCGGACGAGGCCCATCCGTTCCGGCTGGCGACATCGCCCGCCCGGTCGTTCCTCAACTCGACCTTTGCCGAAACGCCGTCTTCACTGCAGAAGGAAGTCCGGCCCGAAGTGATGATCCAGGCGGAAGATGCTACGGCACTTGGTATCGCCGAGGGAGACATCGTGCGGATCGGCAACGAGCGCGGGGAAATCCGCCTGCATGCGAAAATCGGTGGCGGTACGCGGCGTGGCGTGGTCATCGCTGAAGGCCTTTGGCCGAACGACGCGCATCTGGACGGTGAAGGCATCAACGTCTTGACCGGTGCCGACGCGGTCGCCCCCTATGGCGGGGCGGCTTTTCACGACAATCACGTATGGCTGCGCAGGGATTGAACACTCAATGACGAAATTCGAGAATGCAAAGATCGAAGTCCTCAAGGACGAGACGCTTTCGAAAAACTGGTATCACCTGCGCAATATCACCTTCAACTATACCGGTTCGAACGGCATCACCAAGACACTGAAGCGGGAAGTCTATGATCGCGGCAATGGCGCCACCATCCTGCTTTATGATCCCAAGCGCGACAGCGTCGTGCTGGTGCGGCAATTCCGTATTCCGACCTATCTCAACGGCTATTCCGGCTGGCTTCTGGAAACACCGGCCGGTCTGCTCGACGGCGATCATCCGGCCGAGGCGATCAAGCGCGAGGTCATGGAGGAAACCGGCTATCTGGTGACGGACGTCCGTCCCGTCTTCCAGGCCTTTATGTCGCCCGGTGCCGTGACCGAGACGGTCCACTTCTTCACCGCGATCATCGATGTGACGGTCCGCGCCGAAGACGGCGGCGGTGCCGCGCACGAGGACGAGGATATCGAGGTATTGGAAATCCCGCTTGCCGACGCCATGGCGATGATCGACAGCGGCGAGATCTGCGATGGCAAGACGATCATGCTGCTGCAGTGGGCGATGCTGAATAGGGAGAGGCTCGGCTAACCAAACGTTTTCAATCCTGCGACACGTGCCGCTGCGCCAAGCTTGCGGTCCAGGGTAACCAGCGCAGTGTCTTGAGCCACTGCAAGGGCAAGATAGGTTGCGTCATAGCCTGAAAGACGATGTTCCCTGGCCAGTTGCAAAATACCGTGATCGTCCTTCATTTCGACAATGATGAGCGGAACTTTCCGTAGCCCTGCCAGGAGGCTGGCAGCTCCGTCAGCCGTAACGCGGTTGCGTCTTTCTGCAATGACAAGGATATTGCGAATTTCATGCAAGAGCAGGTCGGGAGCAAGCGCATCTTCGCTTTTCATCGCCAAGCGTGCATATTCTGCAAGTTCGTTACTCTCGTCCGGAAGAAGCCAAGCCGCAACGATGGAGGCATCGACAACGAAGCTCATTTTCAGCGGCGGCCTTCATCGCGCCATTGGCGGATTTCTTCGCTGCTGACAGGTTTGTGGCGTGCACGTTCCACTTTTAATGCTTCAATGGCAGCGATCCGATCCTCACGGGCGTCGATCCGGACAAGGCGGGCAATCGGCTCGTTTCCACGCGAAATCACAACGTCTTCCCCGGCCTCAACCTTGGAAAGCAACTCGGAAAAATGCGTCTCGGCGTGTGCAATTTTGACTTCGATGGTCATGTGGACTTCTCACCGTTGACCGGGTTGGGTTTCAACAGGATAAGAATGATCGTCAAAAGGGTCAAGGTGATGACCGGATTTACGATGGGTCTTCGGTAAAGCCGCCTTGGTCGCGCAAAGTCCGGCCGCCATCCATCCGCACCTTGCCCTCGGCCACGAGCCGCAGTGCTGCCGGATAGGATTTGTGCTCTTCAACCAGCACCCGTGCCGCAAGGTCGTCGGCTGTATCGCCCGGCAATACCGGCACCTTGGCCTGCAGGATCACTGGCCCTTCGTCCATGCCTTCGGTAACGAAATGCACGGTGCAGCCGGCTTCCGTCATGCCTGCGTCGATGGCCCGCTGGTGGGTGTGCAGGCCCGGGAAGAGCGGCAGCAGCGACGGGTGGATATTGATGATCCGGCCTTCATAGGCATTGATGAAGGTGGCGGTGAGCAGGCGCATGTAACCGGCGAGACAGATGATGTTCGGCGACAGTTCTTCAAGTGTCGAGAGGATCGCCGCTTCGTGGGCGTCCTTGCTGTCGAAATCCTTGCGCACAAACGAGAAGGTGGCGATGCCAAGCGCCGCCGCTTTCGCCAGGCCGCCCGCATCCGCCTTGTCGGAGATGACGGCAACGATCTCGGCGGGATAGTCCGGCTCGGAGGCAGCCTTTGCCAGCGTCAACATGTTGGAGCCGCCGCCGGAAATGAACACCACGACCCGCTTGCGGGCCGCTTTCGACCTCTCGTTCATAGAGTGAGCGTGCCCTTGTAGATCGTGCCGGCTGCGCCTTCGTCGCGGGCGACCATGCGGCCGAGGGCAAAGACGGTTTCGCCTTCGGCCTTCAGTACCGAGGTCACCTGATCGGCATCTTCGGCGGCCACGACGACGATCATGCCGACGCCGCAATTGAAGGTCCGCAGCATTTCGTTGGCGGCAACGCCGCCGGTCTTTGCCAGCCAGGAGAACACGGCAGGCGCCTGGATGGCGGCGAGATCGATCTCAGCGGCCAGGTGCTTCGGCAGCACCCGCGGAATGTTTTCCGGAAAGCCGCCGCCTGTGATGTGGGCCAGCGCCTTCAGCTTGCCGGTCTCGCGGATCGCCTTGAGCAGCGGCTTCACATAGATGCGCGTCGGGGTCATCAGCACGTCAGCAAGCGTACCTTCGCCGAACGGCGCAGGCGCGTCCCAGGCAAGGCCCGACAGCGAAACGATCTTGCGCACCAGCGAATAGCCGTTGGAATGCACGCCGGAGGAGGCGAGACCCAGAATGACGTCGCCTTCGGCAATATCGCCGGCAGGCAGCAGCTGGCCGCGCTCGGCAGCACCGACGGCAAAGCCTGCGAGATCATAGTCGCCGCCAGCATACATGCCCGGCATTTCGGCGGTCTCGCCGCCGATCAGCGCGCAGCCTGCCTCGCGGCAACCGGCCGCAATGCCACCGACGATGGCAGCACCCTGGTCGGGATCGAGCTTGCCGGTCGCAAAGTAGTCGAGGAAGAACAGCGGCTCGGCGCCCTGGACGACGAGATCGTTGACGCACATGGCGACGAGGTCGATGCCGACCGTGTCATGCTTGTTGGCTTCGATGGCGATCTTCAGCTTGGTTCCGACGCCGTCATTGGCAGCCACGAGGACCGGATCCTTGAAGCCGGCGGCCTTCAGGTCGAACAGGCCGCCGAAACCGCCGATCTCGCCGTCAGCACCTGGGCGCCGTGTCGAGCGCACATGCGGCTTGATCTTTTCCACCAAAAGGTTTCCGGCGTCGATATCCACACCTGCATCGCTGTAGGTCAGACCGTTCTTTCCTGGCTCGCTCATGGCTTGATCTCCGCCGGCTCGTCATATTTGGATTGCGATTGGCATGGTGGTGCCGCAAGTGCAAGCATGTTGCCCCCGATACACCCGCTTTTTTAATGTTTTGCCCGCCAATGCCGGCCCTTTTGCGCCACAGGCTTGACCATGGTCGGTGCCACATCCTATCTCCAACACTGGAAGCAGCGCCCGGCAGCGCCTGCGGCAAGACATCGGAACAGCGGCATGGTCAACAAATTGAGTGGCAGCGGGTTGCAGCGCCAGATCATCTTCTGGCTGCTTTTCCTCGCCGGGTTTATCGCCTTCCTGATGGTGTTCTCCACCATTCTGCTGCCGTTCATTGCCGGCATGGCGCTCGCCTATTTTCTCGATCCCGTCGCAGACCGGCTGGAGCGCATTGGGCTCAGCCGGCTGATGGCGACCGTCGTCATCCTGATTGGCTTCGTCGTCGTCTTCGCGTTGTCGCTGGTGGTGATCATCCCCATCGTGTTTACCCAGGCCTCCGAATTCATCCAGAAGATGCCGGGTTACGTGTCGAAGCTGCAGGAATTCCTGACCAGCCCGGACGCCGCCTGGCTGCCCGACTGGATTTCCGGGCAGATGGACACGATCAAGCAGAACTCCGCCAAGCTGCTCGAACAGGGCGCCGGTTTCCTTGGCACGCTGTTCCAGCAATTGTGGAATTCCGGCGTGGCGCTGCTCGACATCATCTCGCTGTTCGTCATTACCCCCGTCGTTGCCTTCTATCTGCTGCTCGACTGGGACCGGATGGTCGAGCGGGTCGATAGCTGGGTGCCGCGCGACCACGTTGCGACCGTTCGCCAGATATCGCGCGACATGAACGCGACGATTGCCGGTTTCGTTCGGGGGCAGGGCTCGCTCTGCATCATTCTCGGGCTGTTCTACGGGATTTCGCTCACCTTCGCCGGCCTGAATTTCGGCCTTTTGATCGGCCTGTTTGCCGGCATGATCAGCTTCATCCCCTATGTCGGTTCCATGGTCGGGCTCGTCCTTGCCCTCGGCGTCGCTCTGGTCCAGTTCTGGCCAGAGTACCTCAATATCGTCATCATCGCGGCGATCTTCTTTGCCGGGCAGTTCCTCGAGGGTAATATCCTTCAGCCGCGGCTGGTCGGCAAGAGCGTCGGGCTGCACCCGGTCTGGCTGATGTTCGCGCTGCTGGCGTTCGGCGCGCTGTTCGGTTTTGTCGGGCTGCTGGTCGCCGTGCCCTGCGCTGCTGCCATCGGCGTGCTGGTCCGCTTCGGTATCGGCCGCTACCTCGACAGTGCGCTCTACCACGGTCATCGCCATATCCTGACGATCGAGCCGGAACACAAAAGCCCTGAGTACAAGCTTCCAGAGTAACGCGTATGGTCCGTAAGTTCGAACAATTGCCGCTCGTTTTCGAGCACGAACCGCAGACGGGTCGTGACGACCTTCTCGTGTCCGAACGGCTGAAGGCGGCGGTCACCATCATCGACAGCTGGCCACGCTGGCCGTCGCCGGTGGTGATCTTGGCCGGTCCCGTGGGGTCGGGCAAATCGCATCTGGCAGCGATCTGGCGGGAAAACAGTGAAGCCGTATCCATTCACCCGGCGGCGGACAGCAATGCTGCCAATATCGCTGCGTCAGGTCCTGTGCTGTTCGAGGATGCCGACCGCGTTGGCTTTGATGATCGTGCGCTGTTCCATGTCATCAACAGCGTGCGCGAAAACGGCACGAGCCTGTTGATCACCAGCCGGCTGTGGCCGATGTCCTGGCCGGTCGAATTGCCCGACCTGCGCTCGCGCCTGAAGGCAGCGACCGTCGTCGAGATCGGCGAGCCGGACGATGAACTGCTGGCGCAGGTCCTTGTCAAGCTTCTGGCCGACCGGCAGCTCGCCGTCGATGACCGGCTGATCGGCTATATCGTCGCCCGCATGGAGCGGTCGCTTGAATCCGCCCAGACGATCGTCGAGCGGCTGGATCATCTGGCGCTGGCGCGCGGCACCCGCATCAGCAGGGCCTTGGCGCTCGAAGTGCTCAACACCCTTGGAAAGACACGCGAAATCGATTGACTGTCATAGTTAGGTCGTCAAACTGCGCTAGCTGCTTCGAGAAAAGCAAAAGGCGGACCGGGGATAATGGACACTGTGACATCTGCAACGACTGCAAACGCGCCGGTGGCCGACGAAATCGACCTGATGAACAGCCCCGAGCGCTTCATCAACCGCGAATTCTCCTGGCTCCAGTTCAATCGCCGCGTGCTTGAGGAAACCCTCAATACGGCCCATCCGCTCTTGGAGCGCGTCCGCTTCCTGTCGATTTCGGCTGCCAATCTCGACGAATTCTTCATGGTGCGTGTCGCTGGTCTTGAAGGCCAGGTTCGCCAGGGTGTCGTCGTGCGTAGCCCGGATGGCAAGACGCCGGTCGAGCAGCTGCAGGATATCCTCAAGGAAATCGACAATCTGCAGATGGAGCAGCAGGCCTCGCTGGCCGTGCTGCAGCAATATCTGGCCAAGGAAGACATTCTGATCGTCCGGCCCATCTCGCTGTCTGCGCAGGACAGAACCTGGCTTGCCAACGAATTCGAACAGGCGATCTTCCCGGTGCTGACACCGCTGTCGATCGATCCCGCCCATCCGTTTCCGTTCATCCCGAACCTCGGCTTCACCATGGGCCTGCAGCTCACCAGCACGCGCGGCCGCGAGCCAATGACGGCGCTTCTGCGTCTGCCGGTCGCGCTGGACCGGTTCATCCGGCTGCCTGATTCAAAATCGGTGATCCGTTACATCACCCTGGAGGATGCCGTCGGCCTGTTCATCGAACGGCTGTTTCCGGGCTATGAGGTCAAGGGTTCCGGCACCTTCCGGATCATTCGAGACAGCGATATCGAAGTCGAGGAAGAAGCCGAAGACCTCGTGCGTTTCTATGAGACGGCGCTCAAGCGCCGCCGGCGCGGTTCGGTCATCCGTATCGAGATCGATTCGGAAATGCCGCTGGAACTGCGCCAGTTCGTCGTCGGCGAACTCGGCGTTCCGGAAAACCGCGTCGCCGTCCTGCCGGGCCTTCTGGCGCTCAACACGCTCTCGGAGATCACCAAGGCGCCGCGCGAGGATTTGCGCTTCGAGCCGTACAATGCGCGATTTCCCGAACGCGTCCGCGAACATGCCGGAGACTGCCTCGCCGCCATCCGCGAAAAGGACATGGTCGTCCACCACCCCTACGAGTCGTTCGACGTGGTGGTCCAGTTTCTGCTCCAGGCTGCGCGCGATCCTGACGTTCTAGCGATAAAGCAGACGCTGTACCGCACCTCCAACGACAGCCCGATCGTGCGCGCACTGATCGATGCGGCTGAAGCCGGCAAGTCGGTGACGGCGCTGGTCGAGCTGAAGGCGCGTTTCGACGAAGAAGCCAATATCCGCTGGGCGCGAGACCTCGAACGTGCCGGCGTGCAGGTCGTGTTCGGCTTCATCGAACTGAAGACGCATGCGAAGATGTCGATGGTCGTGCGCCGCGAGGAGGGCAAGCTTCGCACCTACTGTCATCTCGGCACGGGCAACTATCATCCGGTCACCGCAAAGATCTACACCGACCTGTCGTTCTTCACCTGCAATCCGAAGATTGCCCATGACATGGCCAATATCTTCAATTTCATCACCGGCTACGGTGAACCGGAAGCGGGCATGAAGCTGGCGATTTCGCCGCACACGCTGCGCCCGCGCATCCTTCAGCATATCGGCGAGGAAATCGCCTATGCCGAGGCCGGGCAACCTGCTTCGATCTGGATGAAGATGAATTCGCTGGTCGATCCGGAAATCATCGATGCGCTCTATCGCGCCAGCCGCGCCGGGGTTCAGATCGACCTGGTGGTGCGCGGCATCTGCTGCCTGCGGCCGCAGGTTCCGGGACTGTCGGACAAGATCCGCGTCAAGTCGATCGTCGGGCGCTTCCTCGAGCATTCCCGTATCTTCTGTTTCGGCAACGGCCATGGGCTTCCCTCAGAGCACGCGCTCGTCTATATCGGATCGGCGGACATGATGCCGCGTAATCTGGACCGGCGGGTGGAGACCCTTGTGCCTCTCATCAACCGGACTGTGCATGAACAGGTGCTGTCGCAGATCATGCTGGGTAATCTCATCGATAACCAGCAGAGCTACGAGATCCTTCCTGACGGAACGTCGCGGCGCATGGAAGTCGCCAAGGATTCCGAACCGTTCAATGCGCAGGTCTACTTCATGACCAATCCCAGCCTGTCCGGGCGGGGAGAGGCCTTGAAATCCAGCACGCCGAAGGTAATTGCCGGCTGGGATAGTGGCCGCAGAAGATAAAACTGGAATTGCATGGTAGAGTCTGAAGCCCAGGGGCGTTTGCCTGGTATTGCCCCGGTCTCCGTCGTGGACATTGGGTCGAACTCGATTCGGCTGGTGATCTATGAGGGGCTGAGCCGGTCACCGGCCATTCTGTTCAACGAAAAGGTCATGTGCGGTCTCGGCAAGGGCATCGATGCGACCGGCCGGATGGACGCCGAAAGCGTCGAGCGGGCGCTGAAGGCGCTGCACCGGTTCCGGGCGTTGTCGACGCAGGCACGCGCCTCCACAGTTTTCGTGCTGGCGACAGCCGCCGCACGCGATGCCTCCAACGGCCCCGATTTCATCCGCCGCGCAGAGATCATCCTCGGCCAGAAAGTCCGCGTGCTGACCGGTGAGGAGGAAGCCTACTTCTCCGCGCTCGGGATCATCAGCGGCTATCACGATCCCGATGGGGTTGTCGGTGACTTCGGTGGCGGTTCGCTGGAGCTTGTCGATGTCTTCGGCCCCAAGGTCGGAAAGGGCATCACCCTGCCGCTTGGCGGTATCCGCCTGTCGGAACATGCCGAGGGGTCGGTCGTCAAGGCTCGCAGCCATGTGCGCCGTTATCTGAAGGGCGCACAGGTCCTGCTGAACGCCAGCGGCCGTACCTTCTACGCGGTCGGTGGCACCTGGCGCTCGATCGCCAGACTGCATATGGAGTTGCGCAATTACCCGCTGCACATGATGCAGGGCTACGAAATCTCCTTTGACGAAGCCATGGCCTTCCTTCCGGAAGTGATCGAGCCCAAGGATGTCAAATCGGCGGCTTACGCGCATATTTCCAAGAGCCGCCGCGCCCTCCTGCCGTTCGGGGCCGTTGCCCTGCAGGAAGTCATCGCCCAGATGAAGCCGTCGATGATTTCGTTCTCGGCGCTCGGCGTTCGCGAGGGCTATCTGTATTCGCTGCTATCCGACACGGTTCGCGCGCACGATCCGCTGCTGGCTGCCGCGCGCGAAATCGCCATCCTGCGCGCCCGCTCGCCTGAGCATGCCCGCGAGCTTGCCGACTGGAGCGGCAAGATAGTGCCGCATTTCGGCATCACTGAAACCGAGGAAGAGGGCCGCTACCGTCAGGCAGCCTGCCTGCTCGCCGATATCAGCTGGCGCGCCCATCCGGATTATCGCGGCCTGCAGGCGCTCAACATCATCGCCCACAGCACCTTTTCCGGGATTACCCATGCTGGCCGCGCCTATATTGCGCTGGCCAACTATTACCGTTTCGAGGGCCTGAACGATGATGGTGCCACCGAGCCCTTGGCGGCAATCGCCACGCCGCGCCTTTTGGAACTGGCAAAGCTTCTTGGCGGTCTTTTGAGGGTCGTCTATCTTCTGTCGGCATCCATGCCCGGCGTCGCGCGCAATCTCGATATCCGGCCATCGGCGTCGCCAGACCTCGATCTCGAGTTCATCGTCCCATCCGCCTATTCGGAATTCGCCGGCGAGCGGCTCGACGGCCGCCTGCAGCAGCTTGCCAAGCTGACGGGCAAGCGGATTGCATTCCGGTTCGAGTAACCAATAGGTGACATGGGTATAGGCGCAGCGATCTGGTGTCGCTGGATCGGTGACCCAGGCCCTGGGAATGTTCTCGCTGGCGAAGCGGCCCAACCCAACCCCGTCATCCTCACCCCGGGTTTAACCCGAGGACTTGTGATGGGAACCCAGCAACCCGACATCCGTCGGGTCAAAAGACTCTTCCAGCTCAAAGACTTGAGCTGACTGGATACCGGAACAAGTCCGGGATGACGGAGAGTGTGGAATATATCCCGCATGCATTACCAACGTTACGAAAGCAGGCAACGTCACGGCTGTCAGCAGTTTAAAGGCCCCGCAACTCCGGTTGCGGGGCCTTCGTCTTTTGATGGCGCTTACTTGGCGTTCAGGAATTCGCCGACTTCGAGCAGGACGAATTCGTTGTCGTCGGCCTTGTCGAGCGAGCGGCCAGCCGAGAACGGCAGGTTGTTGTCGTTGCCGACGATGATGTGGGTGTCATCGACGCGGTCGACGTTCTCGATGGTGACGAACGGCATGTCATAAAAACCTTCGCCGCCGCCCTGGCGCTTCTTGTTGTCCGGGTCGGCGATCTTCAGGAGATCGATATAGCCGATCTTGCGCACGGCCTTGCCGGCATTGTCATCGGTCATCTCGATCTTGTAGACGCGCTTGACCTTGGAGCCGACCGCAAAGCAATCCGGCTTCGGTGCCTTCGGGTCAGTGCAGGCTTTATCGACGGTGCCAGCACCATTGTCGCGCTCGATCACCAGAGCGGTCTTGTCGTCCAGCATGTTGAAATCGCCGATCGCTTCGCCGCCCTCAGCCAGCGGATAGAGCCAGCTGCGGCCGGTCCAGGCCTTGGACGCGACATCGAGTTCGATAATGCGCAATGCCGGGCGGCCTTCGGCCTGCTCGACTGTTTCGGCGTCTGTCCAGAGCGGGCCTTCGAGCAGGCCGTAGAGCTTGCTTCCGTCCTTCGACAGGGCCAGGCCTTCATAGCCGCCGGAACGCTTGACGTTGAGTGCGGGCATCGGCTTTGAAGGGTCGGCCTGGACAGCCAGCGTCGGGTTGTCGGGCGACATCACCGGCTTGCCGTTGACAGTGGTGGCGATGACGTCGGTCAGCTTGCCGTCGAGGTCGAACTTCAGGATATAGGGGCCGAACTCCTCGCCGACCCAGAAACCGTCGGCAACCGGCTGGATGGATTCGACGTCGAAATCAGCGCCCGTCAGGTAGCGGGTCGCCGCACCTTCCATGACGATCGGGAAGGGGGCCTTCTCGTCGGGATCGGACAGGAACAGCGTCTTGACGGCTTCGACCTTGCCGGCATCCCAGTCGATCTTGATATTGTGCAGCATCAGCATCGTGTCGGACGAGTTCAGCTTCGAGCCGAAGCCGTTGTCGGA
>Ga0247813_10000392_pt1 | contig 42942 bp, 43 predicted proteins | sample UWRJL169409C1_FD_180719 | JGI IMG/M metagenome (GOLD analysis project Ga0247813, IMG submission 180719) | Plant litter microbial communities from Arlington Agricultural Research Station in Wisconsin, United States - UWRJ-L169-409C-1 | ecosystem: Environmental > Terrestrial > Plant litter >... | reverse complement strand
TGCTGCCGAATCTAATCCCAGGAAATTAGCGGCAAAGTTTAATGTCATGTACGAAATTGAAGGGTGATTTTTTGGAATACTTGGAAAAACCTTTACAAATACGGGACTCAAAGCTGTAGCTAGTTTTCCAGATGCACCTGAAACGATTAGAAGTTCCATTAATCCGCAGAAAAAAGCTAAATAAGCAATAAGCGGAAGAATTAAATCGACTAAAGTGCTTTTACAAGTTGGTAATAATCCATCAGATTTTTGAAGACCGCTGTAAATTTTTACAGTTTTATTTTTATAAACATATGTTGTGTCAGCGTTAAGAGTATCACGATTAATAATTATGCTTTGATCGGGTGATAATTTGATGCTATCCTTGATAAAAGCAGGAAGCTCATGTATATATTTTTCAGATACTAAAACAGGATCGTCTTTTTTTCCATTTATTACAGAATCAATGGTATAAGTATTGGCAGTAAATAAACTGACTACAATAAAGATAATAGAGCAAATAAAAATCGTTAACCAAAATCTACTTAATACCATAACGCTGTTTTTTTTGTAAATGTAATTATTTAGCAATAAAATGCACAAAGATTTTACTGTTGAAACAAGAAGAATTTACCTAAAACCGTAATGTTTTAATTAAAAATCGATTTATTAACCTTTGTGCCTCTGTCATTCTTAACCTCTGAACCTTTAAATTACACATGAATAATTTCATCATCAATTAATAAATCTTCACGTCGTAAACGTAAAAAAATTTGTGCTACAGCGATCGTGTCTTTCTCGCAATAGGTTACAATACGGTCAATATCTTTTTCGACATAAAAAACATTCGCCACCTGGCTGCCGTCAATATCGCCTTTGGGTGATGGAACTCCAAGAATTTTGGTGAGTAATTTTAAAGAAGTGAAATGTTTGTAATCGCCAAACTTCCACAATTCTAAAGTATCCAGATGCGGAATTTCCCATGGTTTTTTACCAAATAAATTCAACTTGTCCGGAATGGCAATCTGATTGATAATCATTCGTCGGGCAAGAAACGGAATATCAAATTCTTTTGCATTATGCCCGCACAATAAATGCTGGGGCTGATTAAAATGATTGTTTAGCAGATTATTAAAATCCTTTAAAATCTTTTTTTCTTCTCCAAAAAAAGAAGTTACCCTAAAATTTCTGATATCGCCTTTGATTGTAAAATAACCAACTGAAACACAAATGATCTTACCAAATTCTGCCCAAATTCCGGCGCGATCATAAAATTCTTCCGGAGTAAAATCATCTTTTCGCTGGTATTGCGTTTTATGGTCCCAAAGTGATTGCATTTCCGCGTCAAGCGAATTGAAATTTTCTTCTTCAGGAACGGTTTCAATGTCCAGAAATAAAATATTATTAAGATTTATTTTTTCAATCATTTTTTTGAGGACTTCTTAGATATTAGATTTTACACTTCTTAGAATAGCGGTAAACGTTTACAAATATGAATAAAATTCTTACTGTTTTAAAAATAATTAGAATAAACTTTGTTGCATACTTGGGTTTTCATGCTCGATAAGCCATTTTTTTCTAGATAAACCTCCGGCGTATCCGGTTAAAGACCCATTTGTGCCAATAACACGATGACAAGGAATAACGATCCAAAGCGGATTTTTTCCATTTGCAGAAGCCACTGCCCGAATCGCTTTTACATCGCCCAGTTTTTTGGTTTGATCCATATAACTTACGGTTTTTCCGTATGGAATTTCTAATAATGATTTCCATACTTTTTGCTGAAATTCTGTCCCTTTTGGATTTAGTTTGAAATCAAAATCAGTTCTTTTCTTGTCGAAATATTCTTGTAATTGAGAAACGGCTTCTTTTAAAACCTGCGGAATTTGTTCAGTAACTTCATTTGTACAAACATCTGAAACGGAAATTATAGCAATACCGTTTTCATCTCCAATAATTTTGGTTATTCCTAAAGGTGAATTGATGTAGGCTGTTTCCATATTTTTTACTGTAAAGTTCGCAAAGTTTTTTGTTTTAAATCAGATAAGTCATCTAAGTAAATTAAGTTTTAGAGTTTAATTTTAGAGATCACAGATATATTCTTAAACGATTGTTGCCCTGAGGAAAGTCTAAGGACGCAGCAATTGGAATGGGCTCACACTGGCAAATAGTTTGCCTCAACCTGACTTCGGTAAGTTTAGTAATTTTCTATTCTAAATTTATAATTTAAATGCTTTACTATTTTCTCACTAGAAACAATCTTTTTAATATTCGATTTTTCTTCACTAAACTGAGGTAAAACCAAATTCTTTTCTTTTGCTTTTTGTGTATAATATTCTTTTCGTGTGGGATGAAAAGGAGCGACGGCGTTGAAAACCTCGTTCCATTGAAATTGAATTATGATTTCTTCAATGATGCTGATACAATCATTTTGATGAATTAAATTTACAGGCGCATCCGGATTTTCAAGGTTTTCTTTTCCTGCCAAAAATTTTACGGGATGACGATCTTCGCCAATTAATCCGCCGAAGCGTAAAATGGTTGTTTCGAAGTTTTTATTTTCTTGTAAAAGTGCTTCTGCTAGAAGCAATTGTTTGCCGCTTTCTGTTTCTGGATTTGAATTTGTTTCTTCGGAAACTAAACCATTTTCATCTCCATAAACAGAAGTCGAACTTACAAAAAGCACTTTTTTTACCGTTGATTTTTCTATGAATGGAACCAAAGCTTGGATTTTCTCTACAAAAATCTTTGGCGCAGCATCAGAAGAATCAGGATTTGTTCCTCTCAATTTGGGCGGAATATCGATAATCAGAATTTCGCTTTTTGCTAAAAATGGAATTATACTTTCAGAAGCAATTTCGCTTTCAAGCGTAACCAAAAAAGGGTTTATTTCAGCATCTTTCAAAATTTGAAGTTTGTTTTCAGAGGTTGTAGATCCGTTTACCGAATATAGCTTTTTAGCGATTAAGCTTTTTGCCAAGGGCAATCCCAGCCAGCCGCAGCCTAAAATACTTATTTGAGTCATTTTTTTAAGGTTCAGAGTTGCAAAGGTTCAAAGTTACAAAGGTTTAGAAGTGAAACTTAATAAATATTTGCGACTCTGCGGTTTTGCGAGATTATTTTAAAGCTTTGCTATTATAAATCTAAAAAGAAACAAACTTTATCTTTTCCTTTTGCGCCAATTCTGTTGTAGAATTTTATGGCTCTTTCGTTAAACTGTGGTGTTCGCCATTGCATGTTGATGCAGTTTTTCTCTTTTCCTATTTGTTTCAGTTTTTTGATTAAAACTTCACCGATACCATAATTTCTAGCATTTTCTTCTAAAAACAGGCAATCCATGTGAATAATTTCGGCGGCATCCCAAGTGGAATAGAGAAAATTGTAAGTAACATAACCGATGATGTCATGTTTTGTGGAAACAACTAAACAAAAATGTTCTGGCTTTGAAGTAAATAATATCTTTTCTAAACCTTCTTCTTTTCCTTCCGGAGAATAATCGGCTTTTTCGTATTGAGCATGTTTTTCACATAAAACGACCAATTTAGGTAAATCAGTAATTTCGCAATTTCTTATTGTATATTCCATTGTAGGTTTATTTCGGTTTGTAGAAAGGCAATAAAATGATTAAAATAGTCCGGATACTTTTGATTTTCCCGGATCGCGATGAAATGTTTTCGTTTTAAGCCGCTTTTGCCAATTTTTATCGCTTTTACCGGATTATTTTTCAAGTACGGTAACAAAGCCCATTTTGCCATCGACATGACGCCCATGTCGGCCTTTACCATTTCCAGAGAAGCTTCTGTTAAAGGTATCGCCGTAATTTTTTTAGGAGTTACTTTGGCTGGAGCCAAAAAAAACTGATGAATCGTAACAGTTTCCATGGGTAAGGAATGAATCAGTAAATGTTCGTTTACAAAATCTTCGGCAATGACATATTTTTTATTCGCCCAGGCATGATTTTCAGAAACGGCCATCACAACTTCATCCTGAAAAAGTTCGAGATATTTTATGTTATTATCATTGATCTGATCGCTGATAATGGCAATGTCAATTGTGTTTTCTAATAATTTTTGTAAAGGAATATGAGTTGCTTCTGTCACAATTTTCAATTCGACATTGGGATACAAAAGATGAAACTGTTTTAAAACGCGAGGCAGCCAGTGGTAACTTGAGAAACATTCGGTACTAATTCTTATTTCCCCATGTTCACCAAAAACCATTTGTTTGATTTGGGATTCGGTTTGAGAAAGTTTTTCCAGAATTTCATTGGCAAGTTCGTATATTTTTTCTCCGGCTTTGGTCAAAACCATTTTTTTGTTCATGCGCAAAAAAATAGCGGTTCCCAACTGATATTCGGCTTCTTTAAGTTGATGGCTCAAAGCAGATTGTGTCAAATGCAGTTTGTCTATGGCTTTGGTAATACTGCCTTCTTCAACAATTGCTTTTATTAATCGTAAATGACGTATTTCCATCTTTTGAGAGTTTGTATACAAAGAAACAAAATTTTAGAATGGCTTTTCTATGAAAAAAAGTAATCAAACCGATGAATTCTTTTCGTTATTATTGAGCGTGAAGTTCCACTACTTTTGGAAACTAAATCATTAAAACTAAAAAAATGGAAGCACAAATTAAACATTATGAAAACAAACTGGCATTCGAGATGGATCCTTCTGATTTGTTTGACGCTTTGAATAATGGTGAAAAAGTAATCGCAATCGACGCCCGAAAACGTTTTGGCTTTGAAGCAGAACATATTCCGACAGCGATTAATATTCCGCATCGAGAAATGACGGTTGAAAGCACGAAACATTTAGACAAAGATGTTTTGTACGTAACGTATTGCGACGGCATTGGCTGTAATGCTTCAACAAGAGGTGCATTAAATATGGCAAAACTCGGCTTTAAAGTAAAAGAACTAATTGGCGGAATAGAATGGTGGAAGTTTGACGGTTATGCCACCGAGGGGACAAATGGGATAAAAGCCGGCTTAAAAATTGAATGTGCGTGTTAAATAAAAAAGGCAAACTTTTTAATTAAAGTTTGCCTTTTTATAGTAGAATTGTTTTCTGTTTTTACTCCTGTTTTGTAACAGGTAACAAAGTATCTTTTACCACTGTAGTACTGTCTTTTGCCGGTGCGGTTTCAGTTGGTGCACTTACAGGTTGTGTAAATCTTTTTATTTTTTGCTGAATTAAAATAGCATCATTTAATACAAAAGGCGTTGGCATCATCCAGTCGCTTCTTGGTTGTACTTTTAATAACGGATTTGTCATTAAATCAAAAGAACTTTCAATTAAATCCATATCAAAAACAGACGATTTAGTGATGTAAAATTCTAAAACGAGAGGCTCGTTTCGAACTACGTAATAACAAAGAATTTTTACATCTTCACGTTCTAAACGGTTGCTTTTTTGTCCTGAAGTCGAAACTCCATTTGCCTTAAAGTTATAAAAGGTCATTTTCGGATTTGCATAAATATCATAACGATTGACTTTTCTGTTTGGCGTGATTTTAATTTTTAAATAGCGGTTGTTTCCAATTACGCTGTCTTTTAAGAAGGCAATTGTTGGTTTTGGTATATCAATTTTTGGTGCAATCGAACTGTATGTAAAAGTAGAATTGTATTTGCTGGCAATTGGAAGACTATTTAATCCAACAGCGTTTTGATTTGTGTTTCCTAAATAAGTTTTGGTCCAATCGTCAAGATTTGTGTCATAGGTTGTCCAGACGGCAGAATCTGTATTCGCGTTATAAACATACAATAAACTGTTTGATTTTGCTTTTCCGTATTCGTAGCCAGAATGATAACCGGCATAAACAAAGAATCCGATTGATAGTACAAAAAACAATACAGTCCAGATTCCTTTTCTAAAGAAAGAACCAAAGATGGGAAGTAATAATGTGAAAAGTAAAACGGTAAGTAGGGCACTTCCGTAAAGGATTTTTAAACCTAAACCAACAGGAAACATTATTATAAATGGCGCAATAATGGCTAATGCCGGAATGCCAAATAATAAATTTAGGCCTAAACTATAATGTTGCGTGATAACAAATATTCCAAATAAAAGGATTCCGAAATAAACCGGAATAATAAGAAAACCTGCTCCGGTTAAACTATTGGCTAAGAATAAATTGATAGTAATCCAAAGTAATAATGGGGCCACAAAATGGTTCATTGTGATTTTTGCGTCCGAAAAATGACGATAGAAAGCAAAACAAATAGCGATGCTCAGGGTAACAAATGCGCCAATGTAAGCGTGTCCGTTGTATGTAAAACCATTCAGCAAATCTGAATATTGAGGATATGCTTCAAGAATTATTTTCCAGCCTAAGTAAGTCGCCAATCCTGCAACGATTATGGAGCCTAATAAAGGAACAAAACCTCTGAAAATTTCTCTAAAAGTGATGACGCGTTTTACTTTTCCAATAAAAATAAAAAGAATCAGCAATCCTAAAGCAATAATTGACATCGGGAAAACCCATTCGAATGGATAATTTATAAATCCGAAAGGAACACTAAAATAGACATTGTCTTGTGTTGTTTGAGTAGAGTTTAAATCAATATTTGAAAAGTATTTTAGTAATGGCATCAAATAAGTTCCCTGATGCGATAAAGTTGTTTTGTTTAAGTGCTGAATATCGTCTTGCTGTGTATGGTAATTGAAATGCCCATCTATAAAAGCAAAATTAAAACCCTGAATATTTCCCTGTTCTCTAAATACAGTAAGGTCAGTGTCGTTTGGAAGCATTTTATATATGCTGTACATTAGCGAGTTTGAAACGGGATACTTTGTTTTTGCATTCGAAAATTCTCGTACTAAAGCTTCGTTTCCTTTATTCGTTTCCATCAGCATATAACTGGGACCAGATGACCCTCTGGCTTCAAAATTTAGAACCAAACCAACATCTTTCGCCCACGGATGCTGATTTACAAAAAGAGCCGCGCCATTTAAGCCTAGTTCTTCTGCATCTGAAAAAAGAATAATGATGTCGTTTTTTTGTGGATGTTTAGAATATAAAAACGCTCTTACTCCTTCTAAAATTGTGGCAACACCAGAAGCGTCATCACTTGCGCCTTTGGAAAAAGAGTGTGGGGCACTGTCATAATGCGAAAGTAATAAAAGTGCTTTTGAGCTGTTTGTTCCTTTTATACGAGCCAGTATATTTTTTGATTTCACCAAAAGGCCTTTGTCATTTAGCGTAAATCCTTCCTGGATGGTAGTTTCTAAACCAATACGGTTAAGTTCTAATTTAAGATAATTGGCAACCAGTTCGTGATTTGTTGAGCCCACATAATGTGGTTTTTGAGCAATAATTTTAACCTGATTGAAGGCTCTTTCTGTCGAAAATTCTGCAAGGGCTTCTTCATTTTTTGAAACCCATTGCGGCATCATGGTGGCATAGATGATACCTAAAATCACTAGAACGCATATAAAAGCAAGTATTGAAGTAGGGTTTTTTTTCATATTGAATATATACTAAATTTCTTTTTTAACAAGCATAAAATAATCGTTGTCCAAAGCGCGATAGCCCTGGTCGTACAGGAAATAGTAGGTATTTCCGGTTTTAGTCTGCAATATATTCGTAAAGAATTCAAAATCAAAACCTTTATTAATCATTTTATCTCTTGTTGCTTTTGATTTTCCTTCTGTGTTTAGCTCTGACAAAATACGATAATTTTTGCGTAATTTGTTGTTTACATTGCGCATGAAATTCGTACTGTCCTTATTTATTTTATTATTGTAAGCATTTCGACAACTATCTGAACAAAATTTTTTGTCTTCGCGGCCTACAATTTTTTCTGAACATTCAAGGCAGGCTCTCATTGCTCCAGTTTTTTAATTTCATATAAATCATGCCTTCTGTCTTTCAAAATTCTAACGCTTCCATGTTCATGAAGATGCTTTAAAAGATTTAAATCGACATCAACAATTAGTGTCATTTCGGTATTTGGCGTTGCTTCGGCCTTTACACCATTACTCGGAAAAGCAAAATCGGAAGGAGTAAACACAGAGGCCTGAGCATACTGAATATCCATATTATTTACTTTTGGCAAATTACCAACACAGCCGGCAATAGCAACATAACATTCATTTTCTATAGCACGTGCCTGCGAACAATGTTTTACTCGTGTATAAGCATTTTGAGTATCGGTTAAAAAGGGAACGAATAAAATATTCATTCCTTCATTCGCCATAATTCTCGAAAGTTCCGGGAATTCAACATCATAACAAATTAAAATTCCAATTTTACCGCAATCTGTGTCGAAGGTTTTAAACTCAGATCCGCCTTTCATTCCCCAATGCTGTACTTCATTTGGAGTAACGTGAATTTTGGTATACATCTCTGAAGTTCCGTCTCTTTTGCATAAAAAACCAACATTATATAAATTTCCATTATCCAGATAAGGCATACTTCCGGTAATGATATTGATATTATAGGAAATAGCAAATTCCTGAAAACGCTTTCTTATTGGATCAGAATAACGCGCAAGTTCGCGAATCGCTTCTGCCTCAGACAAGTGATTATAATCTGCCATTAAAGGCGCTATGAAAAGTTCCGGAAACAAAGCAAAATCGGCACCGTAACCAGAAACTACGTCGATAAAAAATTCTGATTGCTCGAAAAACTCTTCCAGATTACTAAGCTGGCGCATTTGCCATTGAATTAATCCTAAGCGAATTACGCTTTTTTCGAGATTAATTAGCTTTGGACTTTCGTCATAATAAACATTATTCCATTCTAAAAGAACCGCAAATTCCTTAGATTCTTCATCGCCTTCCAGGTAATTTTTGATGATTCGCAAAACGTGAAAATCATTACTTAACTGAAATGAAAGCACAGGATCGTGCAATTCTTTGTGTTTTACCTTATCGATATAAACTTTTGGAGTAAACTTTTTGGCGTGCTGGCCATAATTGGGAATTCTTCCGGCAAAAACAATAGCTTTTAGATTTAATTGTTCGCAAAGTTCTTTTCTGGCATCATATAAACGGCGTCCCAAACGCAAACCACGGTAATGAGGGTGGATAAAAACGTCTATGCCGTACAAAATTTCTCCTTCTGGATTATGGGTTGAAAAAGTATAATCTCCAATGATTTGTCTGTAATTGTGTCTTTTGTCGACTAGTTTTTCATCGACGATTAAAGATAGGGCAGAACCCACAACTATTCCATCAACTAATATAACTAATTGTCCTTCAGGGAAAATAGATAGTAATTTTTTTATATCGTTAGATCTCCAGTACGAATTGGCCATTTCAGGATACGATTCGACCATTGAATTTTTCAATTGTTTATAGTCGTCTAATTCTAAATTTCTCAATTCGACTTTATTGATTTGTGCTTGCATATAGTAAGATTTAGGCTAAATATACAAAAAACATTTCCATTTACAAACGCTTACAAATAGTTACAACCGAAAGTAAATACTTTGTCACCGAATAAATTTTGAAACCCGTCACATCTTTGCACTGTTGAATTTGATAAACGAATTCTTTATACGAACATTTAAATATTATACGCCATGAATGCAATGAAAAACAGAGTACAATTAATTGGTAACGTAGGAAGCGATCCTGAAATTAAAACTTTAGAAAACGGAAGAAAGTTAGCCCATGTAACTATTGCGACAAACGATAAATACACAAACGATAAAGGTGAAAAAGTAGAACAAACCGAATGGCATCGTGTTACTGCCTGGGGCAAAACTGCCGAAATTATTGAAAAGTACGTCGTAAAAGGCAAAGAAGTTGCCATTGAAGGAAAACTAACGCACAGAAGTTATGACAAAAATGGAGAAAAGCGTTATGTAACCGAAGTGGTTGTTAATGAGATTTTATTGCTAAGTAAATAGTTTTTATCAGATTTGATATTCAAACCCGACAGACCCGAAGCCTCGGGATAAAACCTGTCGGGTTTAACTCTGTGTAACATAAAACTACTTATAGAATTGAACCGCCGTTAATATCCGTAGTTAGTGTTTCACTCATATAGTCAAAAAATGGGCGCATGTTTTGGCACGTTTCTATAGCTTGTTCTAAAAATAACGGACTTAAAACTTCATCGTCATTAAAACGTTTTATGATTAGAAACTGCTTGTAGCGAAGTAAATCAATTGCTTCGTGATCGACATCAAAACCTTTTGGAGAAGTTTTAAGCTGTTCGCCCTGCAAAGTTCCAAAAGTACTAAGAAAGGATTTTGATTTCAATATTTTTCGTATTGGCGCAGCGTCGTGTGCAAATTCGCTTCTTATTCGTTTTAAATCTGCAGCATTTGGTCCCCAAAATCCACCTGCGATAAAACTGTTTCCTTTTTCGAGATGAAAATAATATCCGCCGCGTCTTTCTTTTGTCGCTCGGGTAAAACTGCCTCCCCAATAGGTTTTAAAAGGAGTTTTGTCTTTAGCGAAACGAATATCACGATAAATTCGGTAAACACTTTTTTTACCTGAAGCTGTTTCCAAAACATCGGTTTTTGAAAGTTCCTCAAGCAAAGCACCTGCAAAAGTTTCGATATGGTTTAATTCAGTTAAATATTTTGGTTTGTTTTCTTCAAACCAGGGTTTATTGTTGTTTTGTTTAAGCTGCTGTAAAAAATCAAGACTTGATTTGGGTATAATGATCTGGTTTTTCATAATTAAATTTTGAATCTTAGACGACTACAATTTAAAACTAAAAACCCACCGGTTGGTGGGTTTTGTATGATATAGTTTATGCAGTTTTTTTTAATAAATCAAACATCGGACAACGTGAACAGCGCTTGTTTTCGCTCTTTTTATATTTTTCACAACAAGATGACTTACAGTTTTCCAACTTTTTAAGTTTGTCAAGGATATCTTTGTTTTTCTTTTTCTTTTTATCCTTTTTCTTGTCCTTATCCTTTTCTTTCTTGCCCAATTTGCTTCTGTATTATTAACAGAGGCAAATATAAAAGAATAAAGTTATTTTTAAGTATTCTAAATAAACTTTAACTTTTTTATTTTGGGTTAATAGCGATAGAGCTTGTAACCGTTAATTGCTGAATATCACGATCAAACAAATAAAGTCCACCTTTATCATCACCAATTAAGTTGATTTTATCTAAAATAGATTTAGCAGTAGCTTCTTCTTCGATTTGTTCTGCTACATACCATTGCAAGAAATTGTGAGTTGCATAGTCTTTTTCTTCAAAAGTGATGTGAACCAGTTCGTTAATTGATTCAGAAACAAAAATTTCATGGTTATATAGTGCTTCAAACATTTCTTTAAATGTAGAGTAAGAAGTTTTAGGCGCTTTTAAATCTGTAATTTGAGCGTGACCTCCGCGTTCATTTACATACTTAACAAGTTTAAGCATGTGTGCACGCTCTTCATCTGATTGTGTGTACATAAATTGAGCGATTCCTTCTAATCCGTGTACTTCAGCCCAACAAGCCATAGAAAGGTAAGTTTGCGAAGATTCTGCCTCTATGCGTATTTGCTTATTTAAAGCTGCTTCGATATTTTTTGATAGCATAATATGTGTCTTTTTTGTAAAGTTAAAAAAAATAATCCATTCCATTTTTTTGAAAGTGCCAAACCACAGACATTTGGATTAATTCTCAATAAGTTTAAGGTTTTTTAAAAGGAAAGGTTTTCGAAAAAACCGCCTTATCTATAATTGGATTTGTTATTTCAGACTGCATAAATCCATCAGTAAACTTTCGCATTATATACTGTTTTGTCGCATTATCATAATATCCCAAGATCGAATAGTCTTTAAATTTGAATATATTTTGAAAGGCAATCCTTTTCTGAAGGCCCAGGAAATAGTAAATATTATCAATTGCTAAAGGCTGTTGAGGTTCTTGTATAAAATCCAGATTCTTATTTAGTATACTTTCAAAATAAATCGTGCGCGACTGATCAATTTGCGGAAAATCTCCATTATAATAGCTATAATAATCTTCTTCTTTGGGAGATCCGCCAATCGTAAGGAGGGTATTTTGATTGTTTTTAAAAGCTGATAAACCAATATTTAATAATGACAAATAGTTTAAAAACTGACTTGATTTTTTTAACTCTGCAGGTTTTCGTCCGTCGGTTTGAAGAAAGAGTGGAGAGTTTTTAAATTTAATGGTATCATTCTTCAAAACTTTAATTTCCTTTAATGACTTTCCAGAGTTATACTCTTTTATACTAATTGCAAATGCGTACTTATTTACGCTTAGTTGATATAGCTTATTATCGTAAAGAAAAGAATTGCTTTTGTTTGTATTGTCAATGCCTGATTGGTTAAATGTTCTTTCATTTATCGCATGATTTTCTATATCCAAATCAAATAATTGAGTCTTTTTTGGATTATAATCAAATGTCAAAATCAGGTGATTATTTATCAGGTACGCTTTGTTCTTTTTTGAGCTTTTATCCAAAGGTGTAAAATCAGCACTCTCAATTTTTTCTATAGGATCTTCATCAAGAATTCTATTAAAAGTTACAAATTGCGTATTTCTGTTTTGAAATTTAAAAGAAGAAAAATCAAAAACTTTTTCTTCGGCCGTTCCATTTTTAAATATATATAAAGTCAAAGTTGATTCTTTTTTATCTTTGGAAAGGATATAAAACACGTTATTTTCCTGGAAAAAGTTTAAAATATCATGAGTTGTAAATGGAAAATTAAACTTGAGCATTTTCTGCGTTTTGGTTTCCAAATAGTATTTTGCGATTATAATATCTTTAAAATCTTCTGTAGCCCAGTATAAATTAGGATTTCCATCTTCTCCAAAACTATAACCAACTAATATTCTGTTTTCTAAATTTGTTTTCGGAAAAATAAATTGATCGTTTAGAAACAGCGCGCTATTGTATTTTAGAATGGTAACATTGTCAGTTGTGGCTGCAAAAACATATACGTCATGCGTTTGCGTATTCTCAACATTTAAAATCTGACTGTTTTCATCATTTATTTTCAAATCTAATGGAAACGAAGTCAGTAGCGTTTGACCAAACAGAGCTGATTTACAAATGAATAGAAGTAAGAATAATAGTTTTTTCATAATTTGATTAAGCACAAATATTATTCCAAATTTACTGAAATAACTTTATCGTAAGTCAGGAAGAAATATTGTATAATAAAAAAAGCCCTAAAGAATTTTCTTTAGGGCTTAATTTTTTTGTCTGAAAATGAATTATCTTATTCTGAAAGTAACTCTTCTTGCCAATCTTCTGGCTTCTTCAGAATCTTTTTGAATAGATGTATCTGCTCCCTGAGCAACTACATTTAATCTTGAAGATGCAATACCAGCTTTTTCTAAAATAGTTTTAACATTATTAGCTCTTAAGTTTGATAGTTTTTCGTTGTACTCTGAACTACCAACCTGATCCGCATAACCTAAAATGTCAAGATTAGCGGATGGATTTTTTCTTAAATAAGTTAAAACGACATCAATAGCAGCTGTTGAATTTTCAATTGGGGTTGCTTTATTAAAGTCAAAATAAACGCTGTAATATTTAGCATCGATCATCTCTTTAACAAGATCTTTTTCATTTACGATTGTCGTTGTCACTGGCTTTTCTACAATCACTTGTTTTTCAGGCATTTTCTTTACTAAATTTTCAAGATCTGCTATTTTAGCTTCTAATACTGAAGAATTAAAATCTTGCGACAAAACTGTCCAGTCTGCATGTTTTGCATTTTTTCCTAAGTAAACATTTAAACCAACAGTTCCGTTAAAAACTACTCCTGAGAATCCTCTGTTACGTGTTAAACCAGCTCCATCAAAGTTAGCGTCTTGCCAAGTATTAAATATTGTAGTAACATCACCTGTTAACGATATTCTGTCTGTTAATCTGATTTGGCCTGTCAGTCCAGCAATTAAATTACCCATCCTGTCTTTAAAATGAAAATCACTGTTTTCTAATTGAGCTACACCAAAACCGGCGTGTCCTAATAAACCAATAGTTTTTGTCCAGGTTTCAAAATTCATAATTCTCCCTAAGTTTGCGACACCCTGCAGATCCACTCTGTAGTATTTTGAAGTAAAATCAAGTGAACTATTTTTTTGTTCCGTTAAGCTGTTATAACCAAAATCTGCTTTAAGACCAAACTTGTTATTCATCATGTATCTTATTCCTAAATCAGCAGTAAAAGGACTAACTCTCGAAGAGTAGTACCTGCTTGAAGTAAAAGTGCGCGAAGGCTTGTTAAAACCACCTGCTAATTCTACAGACCATTTATTATAGTCATTTAAAGTGTTGTTTTCTTGTTCTGTTTGTGCATGCAGGTTTGTTAAACCCAGCGAAAGTGCCAGAATAATTACAAGTTTTTTCATTGTTTATTTGAGATTTTAAATTTTCCCCAAAAAAACAATTAATCATATGTATATGAGTCTATAAAAAGTCAGAATTGTAACACAATAAGGTTTATTTACCGTCCTGCTATTTATTCATTTGATCCTGAAAGTAATCAACAAATTGTCCTAAATGTAAGCCATCCATTAAGCCGTGATGCACATGAACAGACATTGCAATTGTTCTTTTTCCTGTTTCTGCAGTGATCATTTTTCCAAAAGAAACTTTAGGACAGCTATCCGGATAAGTATAACTTCTGGCGTGCGAAAGTGATGTAAAATTCAACCATGGAATTGCCGAGAAATGTATGACATTATCGTCATCAAACGATCTTGTAAAAAGTCCGGTTGTATTTCGAACGCGCTCGATTTCTGCCAAAGCATTTCGTTTGAAAACCTCAAAATCTGAATTATACTCTATTAAAGAAAACCCAAAAGTGCCATCTTCACGCCCAATTGTTGCCGAAGCATCAATTCGATCATTGATGTAAATTTTGCCTTCAGAAATTCTGTATCTGAAATTTTCAATGGCATTTACAGCAACTAAAGTTTTATGCAGATAAAAAATAAAAAAAGAGGTATTGATACTTTTCGCGTTTTGATACGCTTTTGTGCAATCTATTTCTACAGTTGCCCCAAAAAAGGGTTCTTCCATTCGGCTGAAATGCTCAAAATGTTCTTTTCGGTTCCAGTTTTCAAAATCTAAAAGAGTTTTCATTATTGTAAATTTTGAAGCACTTCAGAAATTTTTTCAAAAGAACTAAAATATTCGTGCTCTACTTTGTGATTGATTTTTTCGTGTTCCCAAGTGGTATGAAACGGAATATGTACGGCATAACCGCCAATTTCCAGTACCGGTAAAACATCTGATTTTAAGGAATTACCAATCATTAAAAATTCATTAGACTGAATCTCTAAACGTCCCAATAATTTCTCGTAATCAACAGTTTGTTTGTCTGACATTACTTCGATATGGTGAAAATAATGACCTAAGCCAGAACGGTGCAATTTGCTGTGCTGATCTTTCAGATCGCCTTTTGTGGCAACAACCAGTTTGTATTTTCCGTGCAAAGCCTGCAAAGTCTCTTCGATTCCGTCAAGAAGTTCAATTGGTTTTTCGAGTAATTCTTTTCCATATTCAATGATTTTCTGGATCACTTCAACCGGAATTGTATTGTTCGAAATATTCATTGCCGCTTCAATCATTGAAAGAATATATCCTTTGATTCCGTAACCATATAATGGCAAATTGGCAATTTCAATTTTAAACAATTCCTGCGAAATGCCCTGATGCGAAAGATAATCTTCCATCAAAGCGCAAAATTTATGTTCTGTTTCCTGAAAATAAGGTTCATTTACAAACAAGGTATCATCGGCATCAAAGGCGATTACTTTTAAATTGGGTATTTTGCTTTTATGTAACATAATGTTTTTTGTTTCAGGTTTCAGGTTTTCTTTATTTCAGGTTTTCCGCGACGAATTACACGAATTTACACTAATTTTTTGCCACATATTAATGATTTTAAAGATTAAAATCTGCGTGAGAATAAAAATAAATCCGCTTAAATCCGCGTCATTCGCGTTCGATTTCAGCTCTTAGAAAACAGTCTTTTCAATGAGAGTGTTTTATCGTAAAACGTAATTCTAATTCCGAAAAGTAAAATAAGTCCGCCGAAAACCATTTGTAAAGTTATTTGTTCTTCTAAAAACAACCAAGCTAATATCGAAGTAATTACAGCCTGACTTAATAAACTTAACGAAACTCGGGTCGCGCGCATGTGTTGTGTTGCATAACTTATGGACAGCCAGGCACACAATTGACAAATTACTGCCTGCAAAACTAATACAAACCAGCCCGTATCTGAAAATCCGGTAAAAGGTTCATCTAAGGCATAACATAATGTTGCCAAATAAAGGCTTGAAGCCAATAAACTAATCGTCATAAATGATAAAACATCAACTTGAGAAAGTACATTTTTACTGACCAAAAGATAAATAGAATATAAGATTCCGGATAAAACAGCGAACAAAAAGGCCTGATTAAAATTCAGTTCCATAAAAAAGCTAAAACCTACCAAAGTGATCATTCCAAATAATGAAACTACAGTTCCTATCCAGAAATTAGTTGCAGGTCTTACTTTCAAAAAGAAGAAAGAACCAATGCCAACCCAAAGCGGTGATAAATTCGTCAGCAACGAAGCCTGGGTCGCGCTTGATTCCTGAATGGCGATATTCCAAACGGCAACATCTGAGGCGAATAAAATGCCGCAAAGTGCAGCAAGTAATGCAAATTTTAATGTTGGAAGTTTAAAATTTTTGCTCAAAAGAACATACGGCAAAAGCAACGAAACAGCAAAAAACATTCTGTAAAAAGCTGAAATTAATCCAGGTGCTAATTTCAATTTAACCAATATTGGGAAAATGGATATACAGAGTATACCGCAAATTAAGGCTAATCTTGGTTTGGTGAGTTTCATTTGGGTGAATTTATTCTATATTTTACTTTTTAAGGAAAGAAATTAAAATTAAGATTGCTTTTAAAAGTAAATTGCGTGAATCAATTAAAATTTTTAATCGATTCACGCAATTTTATAATAACTATAAAATGTTTAGTTTATCGTTTCTCCATTAGGCGCATCAGTATCAGGATTTACAAATACTAATTTTCCTTCGGCGTTTGTAGTCATTAAAATCATTCCCTGACTTTCAACTCCGCGTAAAGCTCTTGGCGCTAAGTTGGCCAAAACTGTAACACGTTTACCAATGATTTCTTCTGGCGAAAAGCTTTCGGCAATTCCCGAAACTATCGTGCGAACGTCAATTCCCGTATCAATTTTAAGAACCAAAAGTTTATTTGCTTTTGGCATTTTTTCGGCTTCGATGATGGTTCCTACGCGTAAATCCATTTTGGCAAAATCCTCATATTGAATTAAATCTTTTTGAGGTTCCACTTGTTTGTTTTCGGCAAGATTTGCAGTTTTTGTAGCTTCCAATTTGTCTATTTGTTTTTGTATTTCTTCGTCTTCAATTTTAGCAAAAAGTAATTCTGCTTCACCAATTTGGTGCCCTTCCGGAATTAATTCTGAATTTTCAGCAACGTCATTCCATTTCAATTTGCCTTCATTTTTCAATATTCCTGATAATTTTGCCGCAGTAAAAGGCAGGAAGGGTTCAGCTAAAATGCTCAACGCCGCAGCAATTTGCAACGCCACATACATTTGAGTTTTTACACGCTCCGAATTGTCTTTCATCACTTTCCAAGGCTCTTCGTCGGCAAGATATTTATTTCCTAAACGGGCAACATTCATTAATTCGCCTAAAGCTTCACGGAATCTGTAACGCTCTACAGAACTTGAAATCACAGCAGGATAGGCCTTTAATTCTGCCAAAGTATTTTCATCAACTTCAGATAATTCATTCGGAGTTGGGATAAATCCTTCGTAATATTTGTTCGTTAAAACAACCACACGGTTAATGAAATTTCCAAAAATGGCAACCAGTTCATTGTTGTTTCTTGCCTGGAAATCTTTCCATGTAAAATCATTATCCTTAGTTTCTGGAGCGTTTGATGTTAATGCATAACGCAAAACGTCTTGTTTCTCCGGAAATTCTTCTAAATATTCATGTAACCAGACTGCCCAGTTTTTAGAAGTCGAAAGTTTGTTTCCTTCCAAATTCAAAAACTCATTTGCAGGAACATTGTCTGGCAAAATATAACTTCCTTCGGCTTTAAGCATCGCAGGGAAAATAATACAGTGAAAAACGATATTGTCTTTTCCAATAAAGTGAACCAGTTTCGTGTCTTCATCTTTCCAATAGGGTTCCCAGTCTTTTCCTTCGCGCGCTGCCCATTCTTTCGTAGACGAAATATATCCAATAGGCGCATCAAACCAAACGTATAATTTTTTTCCTTCGGCACCTTCAACCGGAACATCAATTCCCCAATCAAGGTCACGCGTTACCGCACGAGGCTCTAATCCGCCGTCAACCCATGATTTAACTTGTCCGTAAACATTAGGTTTCCAGTCGTTTTTATGTCCAACCAAAATCCATTCTGTCAAGAAATCAGTGTATCTGTCTAAAGGTAAAAACCAATGTTTTGTTGCTTTTAAAATTGGAGTTTCTCCGGTAATAGTCGATTTTGGATTAATCAAATCGGTCGCGTTCAAAGTAGATCCGCAATTTTCGCACTGATCTCCATAAGCTCCATCGTTACCGCATCTAGGGCAAGTTCCCACAACAAAGCGATCTGCAAGAAACTGATCTGCTTTTGCATCGTACAATTGCTCGGTTGTTTCTTCAATAAAATCACCATTATCATACAGTTTTCTAAAAAATTCCTGAGCCGTATCATGATGAATTTTAGCCGAAGTACGAGAATAATTATCAAACGAAATTCCGAAATCAGCGAATGATTTTCTGATAATTCCGTCATATTTATCAATAACTTCTTGTGGCGTAACTCCTTCTTTTTTGGCTTTCATCGAAATTGCAACACCGTGTTCATCGCTTCCGCAAATAAACGCAACATCTTTTCCTTGCAAACGTAAATATCTCGAATAAATATCTGCAGGCACGTAAACCCCAGCCAAATGGCCAATATGTATTGGTCCGTTGGTGTAAGGCAAGGCTGCCGTAATAGTATATCTCTTTGGATTTTGTATCATAACTCAATTTTATTGAGTGCAAAAATAAGCAATAGAATTGAGATTTTGTTATTGCGCTGAGATTCGCTGAGATTTTCCGTCGAGATTCGCAGCATTTTTTTTAAGGAGCTAATCCCGCTATCCGTTCCAATCTTTTGCTTTTTAAAGAAAAAAGCAAAAGGATTTCCACTTCTATCGGGGCTAAAAAACACCTGGTTTGTCATTTCGATCCCGAAGCCCATGATGGAAATGACAATATTGCGTATTTCAATCCGTTGTAACGAAATGCGACCACAAACAAAAGTCCCTTGCGGGCGACGTATACAAAAACCTATGCAAATCTCTGCGAAAACCTTCGTGTATTTCTGTGGTAAAACTCCATAAAATAGAACCAGTTTAAACTAGCTTCACAATAAAAATCTTCAAAATATATTTCGCAATCTTTGTCCTGAAAAAAAACAAAGACAATCTTATGAGCAAGACAAAACTTATCATCAATAAAAACGGATCTATAAAAATAGAAGGCGAATTCGAAATCATGGATCCGGAAGGAGTACTTTATGGTTTGCAAGGAAGAGCTACATTAGGGCTTTGCCGTTGCGGATTATCGGCAAACAAACCTTTTTGCGATGGAGGACACCGTAATAATTTCGAACATGATTCTATCGCATTCGATTTACCACCAATGAAAACAAACTAAGAAAATTCATTTTCAAGGTTAATTATAGAGCTGCATATTATGCGGCTTTTTTTATGTGGTATTATAAAAAGTCATTTGAAAGAATTTTCTATAAAATAATTATTTATACTCTTAAAAAAACAGTATATATTTACAAAAAAATGTTAAAATATAAAAAATGAAAAGATTCGCAATATTGCTTCTATTTTTAGGTTTTGTTTCGGTACGAGCTCAAACACAACAAAGAGTTATTACCAATGATTGGATGGCATTTCGTCAAACAATAGATATTCAGACTCCGGTCAAGAAAAAATTCAGAGTCATTGCTTCGGCAAAAGTAGAGTCAGATGAGCCAAAAGCATGGTCAGGAATTTACGTAAGAATCTATAATAAAAATGATGAAGACGGCTTTTTTGATAATATGTCTGAAAGACCCATAAAATCTAAAGAATGGCAATCGTACACTGTTGAAGGAACCATTGATGAAAACAGTCAAACATTAGTTTTTGGAGGGGTTGCTTCCTTTAACGGAAAGTTTTATTTTGATAAATTTCAATTATTTATAGAAAATTCAAAAGGTGTCTTTGAACCTGTAACCATTTTAAATTCAAGTTTTGAAACACCTGCAACCAATACAGATATTCCGAAATGGATTTTGGGTACAGTTAAACAAAAAAATGCTAAGGTTAAGGAATATACTATTTCTTCAGATAGATCAAGTGTAGATGGAAAACATTCATTGCTACTTGAAGGAAAAGGTATAGTAATAAAGGAAACCGGAAAAATAGGAAATGTTGAAGGTGCTTCGCCTAAAATTGCCGACATGATTTCGATGTTGGAAGACCTTAAAGATCGTGTTGAGCAAACGGTTAAAAATATGGATCAGTATGAAATTGACTATTTGCACGATGAAAAGGCAAATAGAATTGGAGCACTTGTAATGCATTTGGCTGCAGCCGAAAAATACTATCAGGTTTTTACTTTTGAAAATAGAGAATTTAACGAAGAAGAAAAGAAAAAATGGGAAACCGCTTTGAACCTTGATAAGGCTGCTAGGGATGAGTTTAAAGGGCATGACATTCAATATTATCTTGACATTTATAATGAAGTGCGAGCAAAAACTATTTCAGAATTAAAGAAAAGAGACGATGCCTGGTTTGCTGAAATTCAAATGAAATACGACATTAGCAATCAATATTGCTGGTTTCATGTTATGGAACATCAGTCGAGTCATTTAGGGCAAATTTTATTTTTGCAGAAAAGAATTCCGCCTCAAAAACCACCGCAAAAAACACTCGAACAAGAAATTAAGAAATAGAACTTACCATATGAAAAAAGCTGCATCACTGCAGTTTTTTTCTGTTATATATAGAGTTCTCCACGCATTGTAATTATTGAAGAACCTCCAACGAGAATATCATTTTCACGATGCATAACTTCAATCAGCGACGGCTGTTTTAATTTAACGCCTTGTAGAAACTTATATTCTTTGTTTGATTGTGTAAACTTATTTTTAGTAAAAAAACCAATTAAAGGCCCTGCCGCGGTTCCTGTTGCAGGATCTTCATTTATTCCGATTATCGGATTAAAAAAGCGCGCTTCAACAATATAATCTTTATCCTCATTTGCGATGGTGAAACAATAAAATCCTTCAAATTGATATTCTTTTGAAATTTCAATCAAAAGTTTGTTGTCCGGAACACAATCGTTAAGAACTTGGCGATTTTTAATAGGAACCATAGTATGCGCGACTTCTGTTTGCACAATTGTGGGTACAAAAGCATTTACGTCTAAATCTTCCATTTTTAGTCCAAGCGCAACGGCGATTTTATAGGTTGGAATTTCCTGCTTGATAACAGCTGGTTTTTGATGCATTTGTACAATGGGATATTGTGTAACGGGATCTGTGCTTACTGTTACCCGAATAGGATTATCTTTCATAATCACAAAACGGTTGTCGTCGTTTTGTTCATCAAAAAGCGGTATTTTTTTTAAAATTGCACCACAGACCGCACCAAGTAAATTGTGTCCGGCGCCGTCTATTTCAAAACCAGTTGGCGTAAACGAACGAACATTGAGCGCTTTTTGTTGTTTTGAATAATAAATAAAAGAAGTTTCAGAGTAACCAAATTCTTTTGAAATATTATGATACGTTTCTAAATCTAAGTTTCCATCAGTAAAAACAACCGATAATGGATTTCCTTTGTAACTTTTATTAGAGAATACATCCAAAACATAGTATTCTAAGGTTTTTCTATTTTCCATTATTTTCTTTTTTGAAGGACCAGCAGTTTAGTAACGTTCTTATAGTCTATAAAATTACTACAAATTACAAAAAGAAAAATTTAAAGTTTAGTTAGTTTGTTTTATATTTTTATAAAAATGGTTGGCAACATAAACAATCAAAAGATATGGGAAATAAAATGGGTAGAATATCAAAGCTTTAAGCGGCCATCCAATTCCCATTCTGCTTTTATCTAATTCTTTCACTCTATCTAAATTTTCGATTTCCACATTTTTAAATCTTTCCAGATCATTCAAGGCTTCAAGATCATAACCATAATTCGAAAGAAGAAGTTGAGAAGAATAATCCGACCACCACGCAATTACTATAACTAAAACAAAAGTTAACACTGCAATAAAAAGTAAATAGGTACTAAAAGGGTATTTTAAATTTTGCTTAAATAATTTGTTCACTAATAATATCGGGCAGGCAATTAAAGCAATTGCTAATGCAAACTTTATAGCGGTAATTAAAATTTCCATATTTTTTAAATCACAAGTTGATTATAGCTCTTAGAATGAATAAAAGTACTATAAACAAAAGAAAGTAAAGTTGAATTTTATTTACCCTTTGGGTGCCAAATTTTTTCACCAGAAACCGATCAAGAAGCATTAGTAAAAAAAGCGGAATTAAACCGAACAAAATATAAATTCCCATTAATCCATCTTGCGCTGAATTGCCTGTTATCAGGATTATTGCGTAAATCAAACTTGCAATAATGGAGAAGATTGCCAGGATGAAAAATGGGGTTGGGTTTTTTGGGAGATTCATTGATACTGTTTTTTAGTTTTTGATGAAGGACATAGAATCTATAACCATTTTATTACTATCATCTAAATCAAACTTTTTATTAATTTTAGTAAAATTATGTTGATCTTTTATATTACCTAATCATCTACTAAACTAGAAAATTCTTTTTCTTTAGGGAAAGATAAATTTTCTATTTATTTTTATTGATTTCATTGTATAATTTCATAAAATTAATTTCATGCTCTAATGCCAATTTTTTAGTAGCAAACATATTAATATGCCGGGAATCATAGTATGCAACTGTATCATTAATATATCCCGAATTTTGCGTAATTTGTCCCTCATCAAGATTATATAAATATACATTTTTATATTTAGCAGCCATACTCTTAAGTATGTTTGAAGTATGTTTGTTATCTTCTCTTTCATATACATAATCATTGATTTTTAATATTCCTCTATTCTTTTTTAGTGGATTATTGATCAAAGTAGGAAATGAGTTTACCAGTATTAATTTTTGATTATTTTTTAATTGTGCACATAGTTTTTCTATAGCCCTGTATTCTGAACGAGGTCTTTCAATGCCAATAATAGCTAATATAATAATATCACTGCTATTAATTAACTTTGAAGTTGCATTTACCAAAGTTCTACTTCTATTATAATAGCTCATTTTATCATTTGGAATATCATTTTTTTGTATGCCTTCTATTGCTGGAAAAGCATCGCATGTCAAAGTTTTAAATGAAAAATTATTTTTCTTGCCAATAATGTCAAAAAACGGTTTTAGCGACCAGGCATGACTATCTCCTATCAGTATAATTTTATTATTTTTATTAGGTGCGCCAAATTTTTGAACATTTAACCTATTATGAGATTCTCTGCCAAAATATCTTTCAGAATATAATTTATCTATTTTTTTTCCTATAAAAATTTGTTTAGTGCTGATAGAAAAGGCAGCAATTAATAGAAATAATGGAACGAGGATTTTGAAAAATAATCTGGTTTCAATTTTTTTGAACTTATTTTCAATAAAGTGATAAGATATCCATGAAAGGATTGATGTGACTAAAATGACTATAACTATCTCTCTTATATTTAATGCATATTCATCATTTTTGTAACGTATTAATGCCATTACCGGGAAATGCCATAAATAAAGAGAATAAGATAATTCCCCTATATATACTAAAATTTTATTCGATAAAAATTTACTGATAAAATTATTCCTAATGGTTAATAATACAGCACATGATATGCAGGGTAATAAAGATAATATTCCGGGAAAAGGTGAAGTTTCAGTTATTAAATAACAACATGAAAAAATCATAACAATACTAAATACGGCAATTATGTTGTTTGATTTTTGCCCTAAACTTAATCCATTTCTGAATAGTAATGAAAATATCCCGCCAATAAAAAATTCTGGCATTCTCGCTATTAGGGAAAAATACATTAAGCTTTTATGGTCCAGAACATATATTTGATACGTTGTGTAAATTGTAATTAATAGCGTCAGCCAAATAAAAACCACTAAGATATTTTTTCTAAACAAATATATAAGTATTGGTAAAATGAAATAAAATTGCATTTCAATTGCTAATGACCAGGTATGAAGTAGCGGATTTTCATTTAATTGCGCCCCAAAATATGAATTTCCGCTACTAAATAGTGTGTTGGATACAAATAATAATGCCCTTAAAGTAGTGTGAATTAAATTTCCTAAATCTAAATACGCATAAATAAACGCACTAACTAAAGCTGTTAAGAGCAATAGAAAGTAATATGCCGGAACAATTCTTTTAAACCTATTTAAAAAAAAATCGATAAAATTGAATTTTTTTTTGTCAACCTGGTCTGTAATAATAGTAGTCATTAAAAAGCCGGATATTACAAAAAACAGATCTACTCCTATAAATCCGCCTGGAAGCCAGCTGCTATTTAAGTGAAAAATGAACACAAGTATAAATGATAAAGCCCGTAATCCCTGAATGTCTTTTCTATAGTTCATTATGTTCTGTTTGTTTTATGCTAACATTAAATTATTAAATGTAATTGTTTAATATACTGCTACTTATTGTAAATATGTATAAAAATACTTACAAAGTTACTTTATAATTTTTAATCTAGGTTTTATTTGATACAAATAAATTTTAATAGAGATTTTGGGGTAGTATCTCAGCTATAAAAAATAAGAATTGCGGTAATTACACACTTCGCATAAAATTTCATATTGTTTTTATGAACTCTTTCAATCATTATTTATCTTCAGTTTTTTTATATTTGCAAATGCAATAAAAAGAAGCGTAAATCATGGCAAAAGGACCTGAAAAAAATACTAAAAACAAGGCTTTACATACCAAATTGCTAAATAAGAAAAAAGCGAAACTTCAGCAGGAAAAGAAGGAACGTGCACTGCGATTGAAAGCTTTGGTTGCAAAAATGAACGAAAAAAAGAATAGTGACGAATCTGATGTCATATAAATTGTAATTGCATTTCGTTTCTGTTCTAATTTAATGGAAATTTGCAATCACAATCTCAAAACAAAAATCAAATGGAAGAGTTCGGTAGAATATTAGTTTCTGAAACGGCAATGAACAGTGAAAATCTTCAGGATGTGATTCACTCCAATATTTCGGTAATTAATTTAATGCGTGAAGAAGGTGTTGATGATGAGTTTATTCATGAAGATGCTCTAATGAGTTATTATCTGGATTATTACTGGTCGCAATATGCAGAGGGAAATTTTGCGCAGTTTGTTCATAAATCAGAATGGAATAAGGAATTGAACGAACTTATTGAAGAAGGTTTGGCCTTAATTGGTGCCGAAAAACATTTGGAATTGTTTCAACAACAAAGCAAAAAAGTGAAATTAATGAGCAGTGTAAAGCTGGCTAAATTTTTAAAAGGGAAGCTGGAAGGCGTAAACCCAATTCGCGATTCTTTAAATAATGATACTTTTTATGAAATTGAAGAAAATCTGATTACACTCAATGCTAATTTCCTGAAAAATCATCCGGATTTTGAGGTGCTTTCCGTTGATGATATGTTTGCAGCATTGGAGGAATTTGTAGGGCATGAGATAAAGCGTGCTTAGTTTTTCTGCTGCAATTGCCAAAAAGTCGCGAAGACGCAAAGAAATTTAAAACTTTGACTCCGTGACTTTATGGCAAATTATCCTTCATAAAAAGTTGATTATTCAATTGAGTATTCAGGAACTTATACCTTAAAAATCGGTTCCGTGAACATTTGGAAATGGTACTCCAGCGCAGACAAAAACAGTAACAACGGGAACTACAAGCACTATTTCACACCCATACAATGCGGCCGGCACTTGCGGTAAAAGCAGATGTTACAATTCAGGACGGGCGCTCAACTTTTCCATCTTCACCAACAAGAAATATTATGGTAAATTAAAGAATTACTTTGAATCGCAATGGTAGTTTATTCTAAAATCTTCCATTCTTCAATAGTCATAACATCAGCAGAACGAAGAAAAACTTTTGTTGTTAAAACACGATGCACTTCTTCATCGCGATCGGCACAACCATCAGACAAAACAGTAATTTTATAATCTTTATCGCCAGCTTCGGTTGTGGTTGATAAAACAATTCCGCTCGTCGCATAACCTGTCAATACAAGATGTTTAATATCTTTCGATCTTAAAAGCACTTCTAATGAACTTCCTGTAAAGGCACTTATACGGCGTTTTATCACGTGTATATCATTTTCTTGCGGAGCCAATGCGGTATGAACTTTGGTAAATTCCTCAAAATTGATGTTGTTTATATGTTCTCTCGTTGATGCAAAAGTTTTGTTATTCGGGCTAATTTCCGATGCTCCGTTTTTGAAACCAAGCGTGGCATAAATAATCGGAATGTTTTTGCTTCGGGCAACAGTTATGGCTTTGGCTACATTTTCTACAAGAGCTGCAGAATCCGGAAGGTTTGCTAATATTGCCGGTTGCATATCCATCACTAGTAAAGCTGTATTTTGACTCATTTTGTGTTTTTTTTAAATTATTAAAGTAAGTTTTGAAAATTATAAAAACACTTAAACAACTTGTTCAATTAATTCTAATCTTTTTACAATAGAATTTTTAGGTAATATGGTTCCTGGCGATAATACGGCATTTGCGCCAATTCTGCAGTTATCGCCAATTAGCGATCCAAACTTATCTGAATTTGTTTCAATAATTTCCGAATTATAAAGTACAGATATTTTCTTAATCGCTCTTTCGTTATAATGATTTGCAGCAATCGAACCAGCTTCAAAATTGATATTTCTGCCAATAATGCTATTTCCAATATAATTAAAATGCGCAATTGCAGTATTAGAATAAATAATGCTGCTTTTTATTTCGCAACCCGGGCCAATTTTTACAGATTCTTCTAAATAAACGCCTTCTCTAAAATAAGCATTTGCACCTATATAACACTGTTTACCAATTATTGCGGGCGACTTTATTGTAACATTGTTTTCTATAAACGCAGTTTTATGGATGGCAACATTGTCTTTAATGATAAAATCATCTCCTAAATTTAAGATCATTTTTTGGATTATACTTTTAAGATTATTTGTGATTTCCCAAGGTTTTGACGAAGAATCTTTAAAAGTAGCTGAGAAATTTTCAATAAAGTGGTCTATAGGAATCATATTTTAATTTTAATTGCAATTTAATTATTTCTTTTGTTTGAAGATGTTAAAATGTTCACAGAGACGCACAAAGTATTTCGCAAAGTTTCGCGAAGTATTATTTAAAAAACTTTGAGTCTCTTTGTGCAATCTCCACACATCTTTGAGGAATAACAGAAGAATAACTTTTAGACTAAACTTTGTCTTAATCTTAGCAAACATTTGCTTAAATTTGCTTCCATTATAAAAAAATACAATAGTTATAAAAATCAAGCTATGTTACAAATCGCATTTATTAGAGAGAATCAGGAAAAAGTAATCAAAGCTTTAGCGAAACGAAATATCGATGCTAAAAGCGTTGTTGAAGACGTGGTGCAATTAGACGAAAACCGTCGAGCAACTCAAGTAGAATTAGACAATACTTTATCTGAATCTAATAAATTGTCCAAAGATATAGGGGAACTGATGAAAGCCGGGGAGAAATCTAAAGCTGCAATCCTTAAAGAAAAAACAGTTTCACTAAAAGAAAAAAGCAAAGAATTAAGCGAAAAGGCAGAAGCTCTTGCAGCTGAATTAACAAACAAATTATACACGTTGCCAAATTTACCGGCAGATATTGTTCCCGAAGGAAAAACTCCGGATGACAATTTAAATGTTTTTCAGGAAGGTGATATTCCAGTTCTACACGAGGGCGCGCAGCCACACTGGGAATTGGTAAAAAAATATGATATAATCGATTTTGAATTGGGTGTAAAAATCACTGGCGCAGGATTTCCGGTTTACAAAGGAAAAGGTGCTCGTTTGCAACGTGCCTTAATCAATTATTTTTTGGATAAAAATACAGCGGCAGGATATAATGAAGTTCAGGTGCCGCATTTGGTAAACGAAGCTTCAGGTTACGGAACAGGACAATTGCCGGATAAAGAAGGACAAATGTATCATTCAACTATTGATGATTTATATTTGATTCCAACTGCTGAGGTTCCCGTTACGAATTTATACCGCGATGTTATTTTAAACGAAAGCGAATTGCCGGTTTTAAACACTGCATATACGCCATGTTTCCGTCGTGAAGCAGGTTCTTACGGAGCTCACGTTCGTGGACTAAACCGTTTGCACCAATTTGATAAAGTAGAAATTGTACGTATCGAACATCCGGATAATTCTTATGCAGCATTGGACGGAATGGTAGAGCACGTAAAAGATATTTTAAAAGAATTAAAATTGCCATACCGGGTTTTGCGCTTGTGCGGTGGTGATATGGGCTTCACATCGGCTTTGACATATGATTTTGAAGTATTTTCTACAGCGCAGGATCGTTGGTTAGAAATAAGTTCAGTTTCTAACTTTGAAACTTTTCAGGCAAACCGTTTGAAATTACGTTTTAAAGATAAAGAGGGAAAAAACCAATTAGCGCATACTTTGAATGGAAGTTCATTGGCTTTGCCAAGAGTTTTAGCCGGAATCTTAGAAAACTACCAAACACCCGAAGGAATCGTAATTCCAGAAGTTTTACGCCCTTACTGCGGATTTGATATTATAAACTAAATTAGTTTTCAGTCTCAGCATACATCGCTGAGACTGAAAACTGAGACTGAAACTGTCACTATGAAGAATGGAGTGCTAAATTGGAATGTAGATCCTGTTATTTTCATGGTGACAGATAGTTTTCCTTTAAAATATTATGGAGCTCTATTTGCCTTCGGACTTTTACTGGGGTATTATTTCGTAAGAAGTATTTACAAAAAAGAGCATCTTTCTGTTGATAATCTTGATAGTTTACTCGTATATGTAATTGTGGGAACCGTTTTAGGAGCGCGTTTAGGACATTGCTTTTTTTATGAGCCTTCTTATTTTTTACAGCATCCAATAGAAATCCTTTTACCAATTAAAAAAGTAGCGGGAGTTTATAAGTTTGTTGGATTTCAGGGTTTAGCAAGTCATGGAGGAACAATTGGTGTTCTTATTTCTATAATTTTATATTGCAGAAAATACAAGGTTAAATTTTTGTGGCTGTTAGACAAAATGGCTCTTGGAGTTCCAATAACAGCAGCTTTTATAAGACTTGGAAATTTTATGAATTCTGAAATCTATGGAAAACCTACAAATGGAAATTGGGGAGTTGTTTTTCAAAGAGATGATTTGATTCCGAGGCATCCAACGCAATTGTACGAAGCATTTGCTTATTTATTGATTTTTGGAATCTTGTTTTGGATGTATAAATCAGAAAAAATAAAACAAGCAAGCGGTTTATTATTTGGAAGTTTCCTGGCAATGTTGTTTTTAGCTCGATTTTTAATAGAATTTTTTAAAGAAAATCAAGAAAGCTTTGAAAATACTATGCTGATTAATATGGGACAAATTTTAAGTATTCCTTTTATATTAATTGGTTTAACTTTGATTTTTTGGAAATCTGGAAAGCAAGTTGTGATTTAGTTTGCAGATTACAGTGTTGATTACATTTGCGACTGAAAACTGAAAACCGAGACTGAACACTCAAGAAAAGCGACTTAAAAAACTGAAATATGAAAAACATCTTTATCTATATCGTTTTGTTGTGGTCTACTTTTGCATTAGCGCAAAATGAGCAGCTTGCCCAATATTACTTCGATAAAGGCGATTTCGAAAAAGCCAAAATCGCTTACGAACAGCTTTTAAACAGTTCGCCATCCAATACTCAATATTTTTTAAGGACTGTCGAATCGTATCAGCAAATGCAGCAATTTGATGTAGCTCAAAAATTGATTCAGGAGCGATATAACCGATACAAACAAGGTGTTTTTTTAGTTGAACTGGGTTATAATTTTCAGCTTCAGAAAAATGATGCTAAAGCCAAAAGCTATTACGAACAAGCTATCGAAAAAATCAAAACAAATCCGAATGATGTTTATGGAGTTGGAAGTTCATTCGAAAAAAAGGTATTACTGGAATATGCTCTAAAGTCGTATCAAACCGCAATGCAGGTCCAGCCCAATTACAATTTTAATTTTCAGGTAGGAATGTTGTACGGTCAGTTGGGGAAAACGGATCAGATGATTGATCTTTTGCTAACAGAATCGTTTAATAATCCGCAGAATTCAAATTTAATTCAAACGCAATTATCCCGCTTTATGCAGGGCGAAACAGATAATACGGCTTTTAAAGATGCAATGCGAAAAGCATTAATCCTGAAAACGCAAAAAGATCAGGATGTGTTCTGGAACCATTATTTGAGCTGGTTTTATGTACAGCAAAAGGAATTTGGAAAAGCCTTTATTCAGGAAAAAGCGATTTACAAACGCGAGCCGGAATCTTTGATGAGTATTGTCAATTTAAGTCATTTTGCTATGAACGAAGATGATGACGAAACCGCAACTGAAATCCTGAATTTCATTCTTTTAAACACAAAAGATGTGGATTTACTGGTTCAGACGAATGCTTATTTAATGCAGATTAAAATTGATAACGCACAGGAAAAAGATTATCTGATAATCAGTACTGAATTGCAGCAATTACTGGCGACTTACGATATAACTCCATTTACCTTATCTTTGCAAATAATTCAGGCGCATTTCCTGGCTTTTAATCTGAAAAAACCAGAGGAAGGCAAGATCATTTTAAAAAGAGCGTTAGAGCTCAATTTAAATGATTATCAAAGGGCAGATGCAAAAATGGAACTGGCAGATATTTTGCTTTTGGAAGAAAAATTCAATCAGGCGTTGATTTATTATTCGCAAATTCAATTGGATTTAAAGAATGATGTTATGTCGCACGAAGCGAGTTTGAAAGCCGCAAAAACAAGTTATTTTAAAACCGATTTTGAATGGGCTTTAAAGCAATTTAAAGAATTAAAATCAGCAAGTACGCAATTGATTGCAAACGACGCTCTTGAATATTTTTTATTGATAAATGACAATACCGTTGCTGATTCGACGCAAACGGCTTTAAAACAATTTGCAAAAGGTGATTTTCTAATTTATCAGAATAAAAAACCGGAAGCAATTGCACAGTTTCAAAACATTCTAAAAAGCTTTAAAGGGCAGGAAATTGAAGCAGTAACAATGTTGCGTTTAGGTAAAATCTATGAAAGTCAAAAAGATTTCACTTCGGCGTTAAGCCAGTACCAGCAAATCATTGACAATCACAGCGACGGAATTTATGTAGACGAAGCGCTGTTTTTTTCAGCAGAAATTTACAACGACGAATTGAAAGATATAGAAAAGGCTAAGCCTTTGTATGAAAAGGTAATTTTTAACCATCAGGATAGTATTTACTTTGTTAATGCGAGAAAAAAATACCGCGAGTTAAGAGGAGATAAGAATTTATAAATAGATTATTAGATTTTTAGACTGCTTAGATCTTTAGACTTTTCTGAGATCTAACAATCTAAGAATCTAAGAAGTCTAACAATCTAGAAAAATGATAATTTACAACGTTACCACAAATATACACGAAAGCGTTCACGACCAGTGGTTAAAATGGATGCAGGAAAAACACATACCGGAAATTCTGGCAACAGAAAAATTTTCTTCGGCCAGAATTGTCAGGGTTTTAATTGAAGAAGAAATGGGCGGAATTACTTATTCTGTTCAATATACAACAGACAGTAAAGAAACCTTAGAGAAGTATTATCTGGAAGAACAACCAAAATTTGATAGAGAAGCTTTGGAATTATTTGCAGATAAAATGCTGTCTTTCAGAACGGAGCTGGAGGTTATTTCGGAACATTAAAAGAGATTTTAGATCATTAGACTTCTTAGATTTTTAGACTTACTGAAAATCTAACAATCTAAGAAGTCTAACAATCTAAGAATCTAAAAAAAGAAAATGGAAAAAGTAAAAGCTAAAAAACATTTAGGACAGCACTTCTTAAAAGACGAAAGTATTGCAAAAGCAATTGCCGATACTTTAAGCTTAAAAGGATATGATGAGGTTTTAGAAATAGGACCAGGGATGGGTGTGTTGACTAAATATTTGCTTGATAAACCTGTAAATACACATGTAATTGAGATTGATGGAGAGTCTGTGACGTATTTGGGTGAAAATTATCCGAAATTAAAAGATCAGATTATCTCTCAGGATTTTCTGAAATACAATATTAATGAGGTTTACAAAGACAAACAGTTTGCAATAATTGGGAACTTTCCATATAATATTTCAACTCAGATCGTTTTCAGGACTTTAGAGTTCAGAGATCAGATTCCGGAGTTTTCGGGAATGTTTCAAAAAGAAGTAGCACAACGTATTTGCGAGAAAAAAGGCTCTAAGGCGTACGGAATTTTATCCGTATTAGCGCAGGCTTTCTATATTACTGAGTATTTGTTTACTGTTGACGAAAATGTTTTTATTCCTCCGCCCAAGGTCAAGTCGGGTGTGATGAAAATGACCCGAAAGGAAGATTATAGTCTTCCGTGTGGTGAAAAGTTGTTCTTTACGGTAGTGAAAACTGCTTTTCAGCAAAGACGAAAAACATTACGTAACAGTTTGAAAACATTAAATTTAACTGATAATTTGCGATTAGACACTATCTTTGATAAACGTCCCGAGCAACTTAGTGTAGAAGAATTTATTGAACTGACTCAAAAAATAGAAGCCGATGGAGTTCAAAGTTAGCAAAGAATTAATACAACAATTAGAAGAGCACATTGTTAATAAAAACGACAAGGAACTTGAAGTTTTACTTAACGATCTGCACCACGCCGATATCGCCGAAATCCTTGATGAACTGGATTTCGACGAAGCAACCTATATTTTCAGGGTTTTAGATAGTGATAAAACCGCAGAAATTCTTCTCGAATTAGAAGATGATTTGCGTGAAAACATCTTAAGCCGACTTTCGCCTAAAGAAATTGCAGAAGAGCTTGATGAGCTTGAAACCAATGATGCGGCGGATATTATCGGTGAACTTTCGCAGGAAATTAAAGCAGAAGTAATTTCAGAAATGCTTGACGTTGAACACGCAAAAGACATTGTCGATTTGTTGCGTTATGACGAAAATTCTGCCGGGGGTTTAATGGGAAAAGAGTTAGTAAAAGTCAATGAAAACTGGAATGTACTAACTTGTGTGAAAGAAATGCGTATTCAGGCAGAAAACGTATCCAGAGTGCATTCTATTTATGTTGTTGATGATGAAAATCGTCTTAAGGGAAGATTGTCACTTAAAGATTTATTGACAACATCAACAAAAACCCAAATTGGAGATATTTATATCCGAAAATTAAACTTCGTAAATGCCGATACGGAAGATGTTGAGGTAGCACGTATCATGCAGAAATATGATTTAGAAGCAATTCCGGTTGTAGATGAATTAGGTCGTTTGGTTGGAAGAATTACCATTGATGATATCGTAGACGTAATCAAAGATGAAGCCGATAAAGATTACCAATTAGCGGCGGGTATTACGCAAGACGTTGAATCAAACGACAGCGTTTTGGAATTAACAAAAGCACGTTTGCCCTGGCTTTTAATTGGAATGGTAATCGAAATTATAGCTTCTTTTGTTTTAAAAGGAAACGAAGAAATCTTCAAACTTCACTCTACTTTAATCATTTTTGTGCCTTTGCTTTCTGCGACTGCCGGAAATATTGGAGTTCAGGCATCTGCAATTGTGGTTCAGGGTCTAGCAAATGGAACTTTAAAAGAATTTAGCCGTGGTTATTTTACTAAAGAAATTACCGTTTCGATGATTTCAGGAAGTATTATTTCGTTGCTTTTATTAGGATATCATTCCGTTATGTATCAACAATATTTGGTGGGATTTGCCATTTCAATTTCGATGATTGTAGTAATTCTGTTTGCTGCAACTTTAGGAACTTTAGTACCGCTTTTTTTGCATAAAAATAAAATAGACCCCGCTATTGCAACAGGTCCGTTTATCACGACAACCAATGATGTTTTTGGAATTATGCTCTACTTTGGAGTAGCCAAATTGATTCTTGGTTTCTAAGTTTTTGCAACAAATTAATGGATTACAGTGATTTAAGATCTCTAAAATCTGCGTAATTTGTGGCTGAAAATATGCTATTAACCAGCCAAAAAATAAGCGATGAAAGTACACATAATAGGAGGAGGAAATCTTGGGGTTTCTATAGCCTTGGGAATTGCTAAATTCTCAAAAAACAATCAGGTTACAGTAACAAGAAGAAATATTGCTGCTATTCAGTATTTGACGGAATACGGAATCACGGTTTCATCAGATAATAAACATAATATTCAGGAAGCTGATGTGGTGATTCTAACGATAAAACCCTATCAGGTAGATACCGTTTTGGCTGAGATTTTACCAGTTATAAAAAACAAAACTATTGCTTCAGCGGTAAGTGGTTTATCTTTAGATGTGCTTCAGAAAAAAACCAATAACGAATTTCCTGTTATTCGAATCATGCCGAATATTGCAGCACAATTTGGCGAATCAGCGACTTGTATTTCTTTCCCTGAAAAGGACAGAGAAAAAGCTTTGCCAATTGTAGATTTATTTCAGGACTTAGGCACGGCTCCGGTCATTGACGAAAAATTAATGGATGCAGCAACAGTTTTAGGGGCGTGCGGAACCGCTTATGCGCTACGATACATTCGCGCATCAATGCAGGCGGGAATCGAAATAGGATTCGATTCGCAGACAGCTTTGGCAATTGCAGCGCAAACGGTAAAAGGAGCGGCAAAAATGTTATTAGAAGAAAAAGTACATCCCGAACAATTAATCGATCGTGTAACAACGCCTCAGGGCTGTACAATCGTTGGATTAAATGAAATGGAACATAACGGTTTTAGTTCTTCTTTAATAAAAGGGATTAAGACTTCTTTGAAACAGATTAAGGGATAGCTTTAAAGAAATTACAATATTTAAAATTCCAAATTCCAATTTTTGATAATTGGGATCTGGGATTTTTTATTATGTCTCGTTTTGTCATTTCAAGGTAAGGAGAAATTACATAGAAATTCAAAAGAAATTAACGTTTCCAGCCCAATACTATGTGGTAAAATAAACAACACATTCCTTAAGCAAAAACCTCAAAATGCTCCACTTTTTCTTCAAACTCTAAAAGAAAATTCCTGTCTTCGGGATAATATTTTGCTTTTTCAAAATCTTCTCCGGCAAAATTTTTAATTACCTCGAGGTTTTCCCAATAAGTGATTAAGGTATAATGAGCTTCATTGTTTTTAATGTTTCTTAAAAAGGACAATTTTATAAAACCGGGTGTTTTTGAATAATCAGGAATTGCAGTCTTTTTTGTAAAGTTTGTATAAGCTTCGTAATCTTCAATTCTTGTTTTTCCGTGCCAGATTCTTGCTATCATGATCTTGATTTTTAAAGTTTTATATTTTAAGCAAATTGAAATTTACCTTTTTATAAGTTGAATGTACTTCAATCCACATTCAGAAAACTTAGTATAAGAATTCATCGAATTTCCATAATTCTGAATTGTGAGGGTATCTTTTACATAGCTCGCTCCAATTCCAATCGGAATTTCTAATGGCTCAGAATTAGAACCTGCAACAGAATCTGTATCTTCTTCATTACTAATGTCTCCTTCATACTCGTCCCATTTTATGCCTTCTAAAATCAAATATTTTTCTCCGGATTCATTTTCAGAATAAGTAGCTTTTCCTTCTAATTTTCGCACGTTTGTTTTTAGAAAGTATCGGTAACCCTCTTTTGTTTTTGTTATTTTTACAGAAATGCCGCATTCAGCTGTTTTATAAATGCCCTCAATTGATTCTTCCTCTTTAATTTTTTTAGGAGAAATTTCAATTGTAGAAGTTTTTTTTGCCACTACAGTTTCAGCCTTTTTATTTGTGCAGGATGAAATTACAACAGTTAAGAAAAATATATAAAGTATTTGAAGTATTGCTTTCATTTGATTAAAGGTTTTTCTTTGACAAAGTATATTTCAGATAAATAAAACCAATAACTCCAGAAATGAAGGAAGCAATTAAAATTGCAATTTTTGAAAAAATAATAGTTTCAGGATCTTTAAATGCCAGAATTGTAATAAAGATTGACATTGTAAACCCAATTCCGCCCAACATTCCCGCGCCAAGAATATGAGTCCATTTTAGTTTTTTTGGTAATACGCAATAGCCGGCACTTACACCTATAAAAGAGAAAAGTAAAATTCCGAGAGGTTTACCAATCACCAGTCCCAAAATAATTCCAAAAGTATTCGGATGACTTAGTCCCTGATGCCAGTCAGATTCGATTGCAATGCAGGTATTTGCTACAGCAAACAAAGGCAAGATTAAAAAAGCCACGGGTTTATGTAAAAAGTGCTGCATTTTATAAGAAAGTGATTTTTCACCGCCATCTCCAAACGGAATTACGAAAGCCAATATAACTCCTGTAATTGTAGCATGAACACCAGAATTTAGCATAAAATACCACATGGCAATGCCGCCAATTAAGTACGGAATAAGGTTGTGAATTTTCATTCTGTTCAAAATAAACAAGAGTGCCCAAATTCCTAAAGCAATAGCAAGATTTACAAAAGCAATCGAAGTAGTGTAAAAAACTGCAATTACAATGATAGCACCCAAATCGTCGATTACGGCAAGTGCTGTTAAAAATATCTTTAGTGATCCCGGGACTTTATTACCTAATAGCGATAATATTCCAATGGCAAAAGCAATGTCGGTCGCCATCGGAATTCCGGCTCCGTTTTGAGTGCTGGTTCCATAATTTAAAGCCAAAAATATGGCAGCAGGAACCAGCATTCCGCCAAAAGCAGCCATAATTGGCAACGAAGCATTTTTGATACTTGATAATTCACCATGATAAATTTCACGCTCTAATTCTAAACCAATTAATAAAAAGAAGATCGTCATTAAGCCATCATTGATCCAGTGGGTGACGGAATGTCCTCCAAGATCTGTTTCCCATAAAGAAATATATTCGATCTGAAGAGATGAATTAGCAAGACAAAGTGAAATAATGGTTACAAAAAGTAATAAAATTCCGCCTGATTTTTCGTTTTCAAAAAAAGCCTTATAAGTTTTGGTTAATTTCATAGTTTATTTTAATGCAAATTCTACCGCTTTTTTTGCGTGAATTTCTGCGGTGTTAAACAATTCGGCACTAGTAAATTCATTGGTAATGAGCAATTCAATTTCTGTACAGCCCAATATAATTCCTTCTGCGCCTTGATCAATTAAGTCGGATATTATTTCTAAAATGATATTTCTTGATTCACTATTTATAATCCCTTTTACTAATTCATCGTATATAATTCGATGTATGTCGACTCTTTGTTTTTCATCAGGAATTACAGTTTCAATTTGGTGTTTGTCTAATAAACGACCTTTAAAAAAATCCTGTTCCATCGTAAATGATGTTCCTAACAAGCCAACTTTTTTAAAATTCTTCTCTTTAATTTTTTCGGCAGTTGCGTCACCAATATGAACCAGAGGGATTGAAGTGTTTTTTTCTATTTGATCAGATAATTTATGCATTGTATTGGTGCATACGACGATAAAATCGGCACCGCCTTTTTCAAGATTTTGTGCAGCTTCAATCATTAGTTCTCCCAGTTTTTGCCAGTTTCCTTCTTTTTGCAATAATGCAATTTCATTAAAATCGACAGAATACAATAAACATTTTGCAGAATGTACACCGCCTAATTTTTTCTGAGTGGTTCGGTTTATTATTTGATAATATAGCGAAGAACTTTCCCAGGACATTCCTCCAATCAGACCAATTGTTTTCATAATGCGTTTTATGCGAATTTAAGCATTTCTTCTTGAATTGAATTTGTTTAAAATAACAATGGCTATTTTTTGTTACTTTGTTTTCGTATAAAATTCTTTTATTTATGAGCATTAAAATTCTACACATCGATAGCAACAACCCAATTCTTTGGGCACAACTAGAAGAAGCAGGTTTTGAAAATTACGCTGACTTTAAATCTTCTAAAGAAGAAATCGAAGCAAAAATTCAGGATTATAACGGAATCGTGATTCGCAGTCGTTTTAAAATCGATAAAACATTTTTGGACAAAGCCATCAATTTACAGTTTATTGCCAGAGTTGGTGCGGGTTTAGAAAGTATCGATTGCGACTATGCCGAGACAAAAGGCATACACTTAATTGCAGCTCCGGAAGGTAATCGCAACGCTGTTGCAGAACATTCGCTTGGCGTAATTTTATCGCTTTTCAATAATTTGAATCAGGCAGACGCCGAAATAAAATCCGGACAATGGAATCGCGAAAGCAATCGCGGTCATGAACTTGATGGAAAAACAGTTGGCATCATTGGTTACGGAAACATGGGAAATGCCTTTGCCAAAAAACTTCGTGGCTTTGATGTCGAGGTTTTATGTTATGATATTTTAGAAAATATTGGTAATGCAAATGCAAGGCAAGTTTCGCTGGCAGAATTTCAACAGAAAGTCGATGTTTTAAGTCTGCATATTCCTTGGACACCCCAAACAGATAAAATGGTGAATGCTGATTTTATAAATTCATTTGCAAAGTCAATTTGGATAATAAATACTTCACGCGGTAAAAATATCGTTACAGCAGATTTAGTTGCGGCCATGAAAGCCAAAAAGGTTTTAGGAGCAGGTTTGGATGTTTTAGAATATGAAAAATTATCTTTTGAAACACTTTTTCAGGATAAAAACACACCCGAAGCTTTTCAATATCTACTAGAAGCAAAAAATGTTTTGCTGACGCCGCACATTGCGGGATGGACGTTCGAGAGTCATGAAAGACTTGCACAGGTTATTGTCGATAAGATAAAAAAGATCTACTCTAAGTAATTATAAGAATTTTAAGATTTAAATAAAATTAGTTTTTCACATCTCCCCTGGTATAAGCCTTTATAAAGCGCTTTACTTAAAAAGTAAATTTTTAGATTAGTTTTTAAATTAATTTTTGTTAATATTGTTTCAGAATTTTAACAAAAATTTTAACAAAGGAGAAGCCGAAAATCCAAAAGAGTAGGCATAAACAAACTAATTTTATTAATTATGATTGAATGGTACAAAAAAGTAGTTTTTCAGAACTATGCAAATTTTAACGGAAGAGCAAGAAGGAAAGAATATTGGATGTTTATCTTACTTAATTCGATTATAAGTATTCCTTTAAGTTATATTTTGCCTCTGGCTATAACTCCTGAATTGGGATTAATTGGTACTGTTTACAGTTTTGCAGTTTTAATTCCTTCCATTGCTGTAGCAGTTAGAAGAATGCACGATGTAGGCAAAAGCGGATGGTACTGCATTATTCCTATTTACAACTTAATATTAGCTTGTACTGAAGGAGATAAAGGAGCAAATGAATATGGTCCGGATCCTAAAAACGAGTTTGATGAAATCAGCGAAATTGGAACTATTGAATCATAAATAAAAAGAGTTATATAAAAAATGGAATTACAAAATACATCAGATAATTTTAACGATCCAATCCCGGTATTTAAAGTTGATCCTATTATGGTTTTACTTTTTGGTTTTTTAACCTGCGGATTGTATCTAATTTATTGGAATATTAAAGTAGCAGAGGTTTTTAATGCTGTAGCAGAAAGAGAAGTTATTTCGCAGCCCATTGCTATTTTTGCCGGATGTTGTTTGCCGATAAATATTTATTTTTATTATTTAGCCGGAAAAGAAGCGTTGCCAAAAGTATATGAAAAAACTGGTGAACTTCAAAAAGACCAATCTGTTTTATTAATTGTTTTAGGATTCTTTTTTCCTATTGCAGCAGCAATGATCGTACAAGGTGACATCAACAGATTATATAAATAATAATAGAATAAAACGTAAAATTTACGGAATTATCGGTGCAGCAATTACACTGATAGTTCCGTTTTTTATGATGCTTGATAATCATAATGATCATCTGGAGTCAGATCAGTCATTTTGCCCTTTTAAAATGGTCACGGGTTTCCCCTGTCCTGGTTGTGGTATTACAAAATCACTGGTTTATTTTTATCAGGGAGATTTATACAAGTCAATTAGTTATCACATATTAGGCCCTTTTGTAATTGCTTTCTGCTGGTTTAGCATTCTTGTTTTGGTCACAGAAATTATTACAAAAAAAGAATATTTTACATCATTACTATACAATAAAAAATTAGCTTACAGACTGGCCTATTTTCTGGCATTTTATCATTTTGTCCGATTGATTATTTTTGTCAAAAACAATTCACTCGATGATATAATGCACCAGTCTATTTGGTTCTAAAATAAAAATCATGTTTGCTTTGCAAATGAGATTTGTTTTTTATGCCTAAATTAGTTGTGTTAATATTAAATAATTCAAATTTAAAATTAAGAATATGGAAAATACACGGTCAGAATTTGGAGTTGTCAATCAGGAGAATAAAAAAGTTGTAAGTGGGGTTTTTGCCATTTTATTAGGATCATTAGGTATCCATAAATTTTATTTAGGATATACCAAAGAAGGGGTGATTCAACTTCTTTTAGGGCTTATGTGCGGCATTGGCGGACTTATAGGTATTGTAGAAGGTATTATCTATCTGACAAAGACAGATGAGGATTTTTATCAAACGTATCAGGTTGGAAAAAAAGGATGGTTCTAATTGCAAACACAGTTCCGAAACAAATTTTAAATGTCTCTTCTTACTCTTTTAATGACTTATAGAGGACGTTTTTAGCGGTTTTGCGATGTAATATTGCACCTCTTTACAAATGAAGTGTAATTGTTCTTTTTTTAAAGGATATGCTGTAAATAAAATTACATTAGATCCATAAAAAAGATTTGGTAAATTGGTTGGAAAGGAATAATACAGACTAGTTTGTGAAAAAAAATTGTAATTAAAAAATCCCATTTGCTTATGCGAATGGGATTTTGTTTTTTATATCAAATACTAATTTAGATCTTCTTTTTCAGCTAATTTACGCTCAAGTTCTATTTGAAATTCTTCAATAACCGGTTTCATAGTGCTTTCCGGAATATCGGCGATCCTAATGTACATTAAACCATCAATTGCGTTATTGAATAAAGGGTCAACATTAAAAGCAACAACACGGGCATTTTGTTTGATATACTTTTTAATTAAAACAGGTAAACGTAAATTTCCAGGTTCTAATTCGTCGATGATTTTATCAAATTTATTTAAGTCTGATTCGGCTTCATCAAAAATAAAGTCTTTATCAGCGTCTTTCAGTTTAACTTTATAGGCCTTTTTCGGGTGAATGTATTGTGCAATATACGGATCGTAATAGTTTGATTTCATAAACTCGATCATCAATGATTTAGAGAAATCTGAAAACTGATTACTAATACTAACGCCACCCAATAAATATTTGTGTTCAGGATAACGTAAAGTGGTGTGAATAATCCCTTTCCATAGTAAGAACAATGGCATTGGTTTTTGCTGATATTCCTTAATGATAAAAGCACGTCCCATTTCTATGGATTTATGCATCATATCGTGCAATTCAGGTTCAAATCTAAAAAGATCATTCAGGTAAAAACCTTCAAGCCCGTATTTTGGATAAATTTCAGACCCTAATCCCATACGATAAGCACCGGCAATCTTCTTTGTTTCTTCATCCCATAAAAACATATGGTGATAATATTGATCAAATTTATCTAAGTCGATAGATTCGTTTGTTCCTTCACCAACTTCGCGAAAAGTGATCTCACGCAAACGTCCAATTTCATGCAAAATATTAGGGATTGACTTTGCTGTTGCAAAAAACACTTCGTAATTTTTACTCTGCAGTAAACGGCAATCGCTATTTCTTAACGCGTTAACCTCGTCAATCATTTTTGTTTCGTTTGCTGGCGTTACAATTTTTTTAGGTGCCTTTGGTATTTTTAAACTGGCAGTGTCCAACAGTTTATGGTCCTTTTCGAAAGGATTGGCCAGCATGTAAGTCTTCTTTCTTAAAAATTCTGAGTAGTCTTCAAACGATTCAAATTCGTTTTGTTCATTTACAGAAATCGGTTTTCCAATACGCACTTTAATTACACGGTCTTTCTGCGTAAGCAACTCAGATGGTAATTTTGCTGTTCGTAATGTATCATCAATCTTTGAAAGCCAGTAGAATAGTCTGCTGTTTTTTGCGTGAAAGTAAATCGGTACAACCGGAACTTTTGCTTTTCTAATTAATTTTAAAGCACCTTCTTCCCACGGTTTGTCAACCACTAATTTTCCGTCTTTGTAAGTCGAAACTTCCCCGGCAGGAAAAATCCCCAACGGTTTCCCGTCACTCAAATGGCGTAACGTCTCTTTTATTCCAACCACGCTTGATTTCGCATCCTTATGATTTTCAAAAGGATTAACCGGCATTATATATTTTTTTAGCGGAACAATTCGGTGTAATAAAAAGTTGGCGATAATTTTGAAATTTGGTTCTCTCTCAAGCATTAATTTCAATAGCAAAATACCATCAATTCCTCCCAGCGGATGATTTGAAATTGTAATATATGCGCCATCCTTGGGTAAACGTTTTAAATCTTCTTCCGGAATTTCAAATTTAATCTGCAATTCATCTAATACTCCGTTTAAAAAAGGAACGTCTTCTAAATGTTTATTATGATCGTAAATTTTATTAAGGGTAGAGATCTTAAGAACCTTCATAAGAATCCAGCCTGAAAAAGTACCAAGAACCCCGTACTTCTCAACATTTATTGCCTTTGCAACTTCTTTCGCGGTAACTAAACCCATGTACTATTTTTAATTTATTAGAGCAGCGAACAAAGATAACAAAAAACTC
>Ga0247813_10000391_pt1 | contig 43024 bp, 48 predicted proteins | sample UWRJL169409C1_FD_180719 | JGI IMG/M metagenome (GOLD analysis project Ga0247813, IMG submission 180719) | Plant litter microbial communities from Arlington Agricultural Research Station in Wisconsin, United States - UWRJ-L169-409C-1 | ecosystem: Environmental > Terrestrial > Plant litter >... | reverse complement strand
GCGCGCTAACCACCATCCTTCGGATGATGCGAATAATCGACGCGATGTGCGAGCAAGCCATGGAGAAGGAGGATAGGCGAATTTGAAGCCGCCGTCGAGCGGCCGCTCATGGCCGCATACTGCCGCAGGCGCGCCATCATTAGTGGCCCCAAAGCGGCCGTACGCCACACTCCTAAAGCAACCATCTGGAGGACCCAAGAGGTGACTGAAGTAGTGCGAGCTGCCAAAACGACAATGACGAATGAGATGCAGAGCGCATGTAAGCGTGTCCAGCGTATAGTAGTGGGCGAAGCAACTGGGGCAGCAAGGCGCAGGGTTTATCTTTAGGACCTACTGCCATGCCACCGAATTCGCCCCTCCAAGCTCTACGCGACGCAATCTTCAACGAGCAGGCTGCGCTTGTCGTCATGGACAAGCTCTACTGCGAATTCGTCGTGAAGATGCTGAACTACCAAACCGGGAAGTGTGAATCGCCCACGATAGAGGAGTTCGTGGAATGGCGCAGCAGCGTCGACCACCGCATAGAGTTTTCTCGCTTGCGGGGCATGCTTTAGACGAATGCGTGGGACGTCCGCTTTTGGCCGATTGTGTTGAAAAACTTAAATCGCCCCGGGATTCGCGGAGGCTGTTTGGTTTAAGTCAGACCGCCACCGCGGTGGCCCGACCGGCGAGTTGCCGGTGGTAGTTTGCCTCGGCTTCTGCCGGCGGGATGTACCCAATGGGTTCGAGCAGGCGATGGTGAGTGAACCATGACACCCATTCGAGCGTTGCGAACTCCACAGCCTCCTTCGTTTTCCATGGCGCCCGGCGATGGATGAGCTCGGCCTTGTAGAGGCCGTTGATGGTCTCGGCTAACGCGTTGTCATAGCTGTCGCCCTTGCTGCCGACCGAAGGCTCGATGCCGGCTTCTGCCAGCCGTTCGGTGTAACGGATGCTGACGTATTGCGACCCTCTGTCGCTGTGGCATATCAGGCCGCCATCGCGCTCGGGTTGCCGGGCATACAGGGCTTGCTCCAGCGCATCGAGCACGAAGTCCGTTCGCATCGAACTGCTCACGCGTCAGCCCACGATGCGACGGGGGAATACATCGATGACGAAGGCCACATACAACCAGCCCTGCCAGGTCGAGACGTACGTGAAGTCGCTGAGCCACAGTTGGTTCGGTCGCTGCGCTCGGAACTGTCGGTTGACCCGGTCCAGCGGGCACGCGGCCTTGGCATCACCGACCGTGGTTCGCACGACCTTGCCACGCATCACGCCGCGCAGCCCCGCCTTGCGCATCAATCGCTCGACCGTGCAGCGAGCAACGGCTACGCCTTCGCGTGCCAGTTGTTGCCACACCTTGTCGGCGCCGTACACCTGCATGTTGGCCTGCCAGACACGCTGAATCTGCGGCGTTAGCACCTCGTCGCGATGCGCTCGGGCGCAGCGTTTGTGGGGCTCTCGTAGCAGCGCTGCATGGCGTCAATACGCCGACGGGGCAACCTGCAAAACTTTGCAGAGCGGCTCGACCCCGAAGGTATCACGATGCTTGTCGATGAAATCCCTCAGGACTTGAGCCGGCGGTCGAGCTCCGCCTGGGGGAAAAACGCGCTGGCCAGCTTCAGTATCTCGTTGGCACGGCGCAGTTCCTTGTTCTCGCGCTCCAGGTCCCTCGTCCGCTGGGCTTCACTGGTCGTCACGCCTTCGCGCACGCCGGTGTCGACCTCCACCCGCTTGACCCACTCGTGCAACGTCTGCGGCACGCAGCCAATCTTCGGCGCGATGGACTCGATGGCCGTCCACAACGACGGGTACTCCCCACGGTGCTCCTCCACCATCCTCACCGCGCGCTCCCGCACCTCGGGTGAGAACTTCTTCGACTTGCTCATGGCTCAATCCTCTCAGAGTGTTGAGCCTCCTCAAAAAACGGGGCGATTCATGAGTTCCGATCCATCGTATAGACCTAAGATTGCCTCCGTAAGCTTAGGGCGAAAATCCAGACCTCGCTTCCTCGCACATCCTGGACGTGAAGGCCAGTTCGAGGCAAACGAGTCTGTGTATGTCGTCTCGAGATTCGGCCGAAGTGTCTGCTCGAACATCGGCGAAAAAGCACGTTGACCAGCAGGCCCTTGCCGATAGCCTAAGCCGCGCATCGAAGGCCTCCAGCCGTCAAGCCGGTCCATCAGCCGCGTAGCGCTCAGCTACGGCCGGCGCGCATCGACGCAATGCCGCTGACCGCGATGAGGCAGATGCCCGCTATGGCAATCGCACCGGGCACTTCTTCCCAAACGAGGTAGCCAAGGAGAAGGGCCCACAAGATGTTCGTGTACCGAAACGGCGTCACGACAGACAGATCGACACCTCGGCAGCCTGCGATCAGCGCATAGTTTCCGAGCGCTGTGAACACGGCTGCTGCAAGGAGCAGTCCCACTTCGAGGCCACTCAACGGACGCCAATCTTCCGTGAGACCCATCGCAAAGCCGGCCAACGTCACCGAGGCTGTGGCGAGCAACGCCATGGCTGCCGAGGAAATCTCCTGCGGCAGGTGGCGCGTCACGAGATCCCTGGCCGCAAGCGACGCTGCGCACAACACGGAGAGTGCGGCGCCCCACCCCACTTCGCCGCCTGCGACCGGCCCAATAACGAGCAGCACGCCCGCGAACCCGGACAGCAATGCAGCCACACGCCGGCGGCGAAACGGTTCCCAACCCATCGCCACCACGCTGACGCCGACCATGAGGGGCGCCATCATCGTGACGGCGGTGACCAGGCCCAGCGGAGCGAGCGACAGCGCAGCCACCGAGAACGTCGCCGTCGTGATCTCCAAACCGCAGCGCAGTGCCACGATCGGGCGCCAAACGATTGCCCAGTCCTCGCGTCGGACCGAGCGCAGGGCGATCGCGGAGATGATCAGGGTCGCACCCATCCCACGCAACGCCAACACCTGGCCTGCCGGGACGGAATGCGTACTCAGCTTGACGAACGTGTCGTTGACCACGTAGCAGGCCATGGCGATGGTCATCAATGCCATGCCTCGGTAGTTTGCCGACACCTCAGGATTGTGCATCTGGCTTCCTGCCCTCAGCCAGCACGCCAAGCGGAGCGCCGGCGGCGCGAAGCGCGTCCCACTGCGCACGTGCCTTCAGCACAATCTCACTTACCTCCGCGTCGGGGTCCGACAATGCGACGATCGCACCGCCGGAGCCGATGGAGACGCGGTCGTTCGCAGACACGATGGTGCGAATGACGATATTGAGCTTGGCACTGCCGCTGAATGACAGGTAGCCGATGCTCCCCGAGTAGATACCGCGAGCCGAACGCTCCAGCTCGTCCAGGATCTTCATCGTCCTGATCTTCGGGGCGCCGGTCATGGAGCCGCCGGGAAAGACCGAACGGATGCAATCCACGGCTGTCAGGTCGTCACGCAGCTTGCCTCGGATGGTGCTCACCATCTGGTGCACGGTGGCATAAGACTCGATCTCGAACAGGCCGGGAACGTGCACGCTGCCGAGCTCGCAGACGCGGTTCAGGTCGTTGCGCAGCAGGTCGACGATCATGAGATTCTCGGCGCGGGTCTTTTCATCGGCCTGCAGGCCTTGCGCGATCTCGAGGTCTTCGGCCGTGGTGGCGCCGCGCCGCGCGGTCCCCTTGATCGGGCGGGAGTCCACCGTGCGGTCTGGGGCGATCTGAACGAACAGCTCCGGGGATGCGCACAGCACCGTGACGTCCGGCGTTTTCAGGTAGGCGGCATAGGGCGCTGGGTTGCTCGCGCGCAGGATGCGATAGACATCCAGTCCGGCGATGCCACCGCTGCCGCAGAGCTGATTCGTCAGGCACACCTCGTAGGTCTCCCCCTGCAGGATCTCGTCCTGACAACGGACCACGAGGTCCCGGTAAGCGCCCAGGTCCAGCCGCCAGTCCAGCGTGCCCAGAGCTGCTGCCGCATCGGCGCGGGCAGGCGGCGAACTGGCGGCCAGACGGGACAACAGGCGCTGCGTGTCATCGATCCAGGCTCGGTTGGTGTCCGAGAGCGGCGGATGGTCAAGGCAAACAATCCAGGTGCGCCGCTCCAGATGATCGAAGGCGATGAACCGGTCTGCTCGGATCCACTGCGCATCGGGGGTCGGCGCATCCGCTGCATGCTCGCCTTCGAGTTCACCCTTGAGCTCATAGCCGAAGTACCCGACATAGCCGCCCCTGAAGTCGAAGGGGAGCGCCGGCCCGGCGGGTGGCAGACGCGGTATTTCTGCTCGCAGGTAGTCGAACACACTTTGCTCTCGTGCTTCGGTCTTGCCGCCGTGCTGGACCTCCAGTTGCCGTGATCGGGACCGGTAGCTGATAAGTTGGGCGTTCGGCCCGGCATCGTCACCCATGAAGGAAAAGCGAGCGCGCTGCGGATCCGGCTGACTGCTGTCGAGCCAGAAGGACGCATTGCTGCTTGCGAACATCTGGAGGAAGGCGTCCTGCGGATCGGGGTAGCTGTCCAGACACCGTGCGTGGACCGTCAGCGCATCGGTGGCGCCGGGCGCGGTGGTCACGCGGTCCGAGGCCGCACGGTCGCGGCGCCGCTGCCATTCGCGCGTCAGGTCGCGGAAGTTGCGAAGCAGGCGCGCACCATGCTCCGTGCAGATCGACTCTGGGTGAAATTGAACGCCCCACCATGGTCTGGAGGTGTGGCGCAGCGCCATCAGGGTGCCGTCCGAGGTCCAGGCGCAGGGCTGCAACTCCGGCGGCAGATCGGTGACTGCCAAGGAGTGATACCGAACCGCTTCGAAGGGGTTGGGCACACCCCGGAAAAGGTCGAATGCCGAGTGCGTGACCTTGTCCAGCCTGCCATGCATGGGCCGCGCCGCGACGCCCACCGTCGCGCCGCAGAAGTGGCCAATCGCCTGGTGTCCGAGACAGACGCCGAGGACAGGCACTTCGCTGTGCTGCAGCACCTGTGGGGTCACACCGATGTCTTCCCTGCGCTGCGGCCGTCCGGGGCCCTGCGAGATCACGATGTTGTCGAACTCGAGCTTCTGAATACCGTCCCAGTCCATCTCGTCGTTGCGGATGACGATGGGTGCGCTGCCATTGCAGGCCGCCAGATACTGGTAGAGGTTATAGGTGAACGAGTCGTAGTTGTCGATCAGCAGCGTATTCATGAAGTGCCCCTTGACCGCACCATGCGGCCTGACCATCGTCAACCCGATGCCGGGGGCACATAACTACCAGATCAGGTAGGGACGTCGCTTGAAGGGCGCGCTGCCGCCCTTCTCCGTCGACCGCCGATCGTCGCCTCCCTTCAGTCGCCGCAGACGCGCGACAATCCGCGATCGAGCGCGATGGCATACAGCGGGCTCAGACGGTGCGCTTGGACATGGACTCGTGCGGCGCTCACCACGCGGGTCTTGCAGTCGGGCGCCTCGCGCAGTCGTTGCGTCGCGATCAGCTCACCGATGAACCGAGAGCGCAGCTGGTCGAGTGCGGGACGCAACTCCGTCTTCAAATCCGCCCTTGGCTCGGCGGGCGCTTGGCCCGCGCGCCGCCATTCGGCCATGAGTGCGACTTGCACCAGCTTGCTCGCCTCGATCTGGTCCGCAAAGAAGGCGGACGCCAGGTCGCCCGAGAGTCCAAGGCGCGTGGCTTCGTCGGCCGCGGCGGCGATCACCTGCTTCTCTCGCGGATCGTTGGGCGGATCTGCGATCGGCTGGTTCGTGTCCCACTTGGTCAGCGCCACCTTGCGGGAGATGTCCAGCCGGGTGGCGCTCAGCTCGACAAGTTTCGAGAAGTCCTGGGATGGGGCAACCTGGGCAAGGCCTTGTGCCGACCACAGGACCAGGCAGCCAGCGGCGAGTGAAACAACTGGCCACAGCGCGTTCGCGCGCGTGAGATATCGCATGTCATTCTCCTTAAAAAGGATTTAGTGGATGTCGGGCTCAGAAGACCTGGCTCAGGAAGGTGCGGATGCGCGGATCCGAGCGCTCGCCGAAGAAGACGTCGGACGTCGCCTCCTGCACGATGCGTCCGCCCTCCATGAACACCACCTTGTCGGCGACCGCGCGCGCGAAGCCCATCTCGTGGGTGATGCAGATCATGGTCATGCCGCCGCGCGCGAGCATGATCATGGTGTCGAGCACCTCCTTGACCGTCTCCGGGTCCAGCGCCGAGGTGGCTTCGTCGAACAGCATCACCGACGGGCTCAGGCACAGCGCCCGAGCGATGGCCACCCGTTGCTGCTGACCGCCCGAAAGTTGCCCGGGATAGGCCGAGGCCTTCTCGACGAGTCGGACCTTCTTCAGATGCTCCAGCGCGATCTGCTTGGCCTCCTCCCGCGGACGGCGCCGCACCCAGGTCTGGGCAAGCGTGCAGTTGTCCAGCACCGTCAAGTGCGGAAACAGGTTGAACTGCTGGAACACCATGCCGACGTTGGCGTGAACCAGATCGGAATGGCGCATGTCCGGCGAGACCTTCGTGCCGCTAACCATCACGCTGCCGCGCGCATAGCCTTCCAGACCGCTGATGCAGCGCGCCAGCGTCGACTTGCCGGAGCCCGATGGCCCACACACCACGACGCGCTCGCCGGCTTCAACCGTGAGGTCGATGTCGCTGAGCACCTGTTGGGGCCCGTAGTGCTTCGATAGGCCGACCACGGACACTACCGGCGCAGAAGTGGACACACGCATGGTCACTCCGACTGTCGGTAGCAAGCCGCCGCAGGGCTGTCGCGCCATGCGACCACGCCACCGTTGCTCACCCGGGTGCGCCCGTAGACGATCCACGCATCGTCGACGGTGCCGATGAACTGTGTCACCTGCAGGCGCTCGGGATGCTTCTGTGCGACCGCCGCGTAGGCGACCCCGGCGGCATAGGTTCCATCGACCAAGCCAGCCGTGACTTCCGCCACGGTGTCCACCAGTTCGATGTGTTCCCACTGGCTCGCGTCGATGTAGTCCAGCGTCGGGCGCATCACGGCGAGCGACTGCGGACGCTCGGCGCCGCAACGCTGGATGATCGCCAGATCCTGGCTGGGCGAGATGAAGGTGTCGATCGCGTACAAGCCGTCGAAGAATCGAGCGACCGTGGCGCTGGTGGCCGGATGAACAGCACACTGGAGCAGGAAGTCGGAGCGCCGGTCAATCACAGCCTGCGCACCCTGCTTGAAGTCGACCGCCAGATCGACGGTTGCAAGCTCCCGGATGCCATGGAACTCGAGGTAACGATGCAACACGAACTCGTGGTTGCTGCCGCGCGGGCCCAGGGTGATGAATCTCATGGTGCTTTGTGCTCCAGTGGGTGAGAGTGACTCAGAGAGGTTTCCAGCCTGCGCATGCCCAGCATCAGGCTGTAGTTGAGGACGAGATAGACGATGCCCGCGCCCAGGAAGACCTCGTAGGGTGCATAGGTCTCCGCCGTAAGGAGGCGTGCAGTACCCGTCAGCTCGAGCAGCGTCACGGTGCTGCCCAGCGACGTGGCCTTGCAGGTCAGGATGATCTCGTTGCCGAAGGCAGGCAGTGCAGTGCGCACCGCGAGCGGCAGCTCGATCAGCCAGAACGCTTGCACCCTGTTGAAGCCGAGCACGGATGCCGCTTCACGCATTCCCCGGGGAACGGCCGCCAGCGCGGCAGCCAGTGTCTTGCCGGTGTACGAGGCGGAGTTGAGTCCGAGGGCGATCACCACACACCAGAATGGGTCGCGCAGCACCGGCCAGAGCGGTGAATGACGAAGGACCTCGAACTGGCTCGCGCCGTAGTAAAGCAGGAAGATCTGCAGCAAGGACGGCGTGCCCCGAAAGAACAGCACATAACCGTTGGCCGCTGCCCGCAGACTGGCAGATCGCGAGTTCATCGACAGCGCCACAGGAATCGCCAAGAGCGTGCCCAAGGCGATGACCCATGCCGTGAGCGCCAGTGTGAGCCACGCCCCCTTCACCAGCGCCGGCATGGCGGCACCGAAAGTATTGATGTCGAACATGGCGTCTCAGAGGGCGTACGCGCGGGTGCTGCGGCGCTCCGCCCATGCCAGGCACAGCGTGGCGACACCGCCCAGCACGAGGTAGATGCAGGCCGTGGCGAGGTACATCGTGAAGGGCTCGCGGGTGGCCCCCGAGGCTTCCGAGGCCTTGCGCATCAGTTCATCACATCCCACGATGGAGACGATCGACGTCTGCTTGAGCAGCACGATCGACTGGTTGCCGAAGGGCGCCAGCGCGGCGCGTGCCGCCTGCGGCCAAACGACTGTCCAAAGCGTCTGTGCCCGCGTCATGCCTAACGTCCTGGCGGCTTCGCGCTGTGCGACCGGCACCGAGCGCAATGCACCGCGGGCGATCTCTGCTGCATACGCGCCGAACGACAGCCCCAGCGCAAGGACGCCAGCCGCAAAGGCATTGACCTCGACATAGCGGCCCGTCAGTGTGGCGAGGGCCATCGAACCACCGAAGAAAACGGCAAAGACGACCAGCAGATCAGGCACGCCACGGATCACCGCGGCGTAGGCGTAGCCCACCGCCTGCAGTGCGCGGTGCTTGGAGAGCTGGAGCCAGCAGCCCGCGATACCCAAGAGCGTACCGACCATCAGAGAGGCGAGCGCGAGTTGAAGGGTGGTGAGCGCACCCAGCAGCAGCTGGTCGCCAAAGCCATGGAGCAAGTTCATGTTCATGTGCAAGCGATCGGGCTACATCAGCTTGAACGGAAAGTACTTCGCCGTGATGCGATCGTACGTACCGTCAGCTCGGATGGCCGCCAGTGCGGCGTTGACCTTGGTCATCAGCTCCGCATCATCCTTGCGCATGGCGATGCCGTTGCCGTCACCCAGCAGGCCGCCCTTCAGATCCGGGCCCGTGAACGCAAAGCCGTCGGCTGCAGGCGTCTTCATGAACCCGACGTAGTAGGTGACCATGTTCCCGAGGATGTAGTCGACACGGCCCGCGACCAGGTCCAGCTCGGCGGCCTGCGGCGTGTCGTAGAACTTGATGTCGGCGTCTTTGTAGGTCTGCGTCAGATAGCCAGCCTGGATGGAGCCGCGCTGGACGCCGATGGACTTGCCCTTGAGCGCCGCTGGACTCACATCGGGTGGAGTGCCCTTCTTGGCGATGAAGCGGGACACCGTTTCCTTGTACTTGTCGGAAAAGGCCACGCGCTGGCGGCGCTGCTCCGTGATCGCCATGCTCGCGACGATCAGGTCGTACTTCCGCGCCATGAGCCCCGGGATGATCCCGTCCCAGTCCTGGGCGACGATCTCGCATCTGGCCTTCATCTTTTCGCACAGCGCGTTGGCGATATCGACATCCCAGCCCTGCAAGACCCCCTGGGCATCCTTGAAGCTCCATGGAGGGTACGTTCCCTCGGTCGCGATGCGGTAGGTTTGCTGCGCGCAAGCAGCGCCTGCCCATGCGCATGAAAGCAGCAACAAACAAACCCATCGGCGTGACTTGGAAGATGGCGAAACGGTGTTCATAAAGACCTTCTTGGATTCGGCGAGATGCCGGAATGCTCCAAGAAGGTCAGTGCCCGCACAAGGCTTGCCCGACGAACAATCGAGCTACAAGGTGCGATCGAGATGTGTTGGGTTCCTCCGTGCACTTCGAGCCACGTCGTTACTTTCAGCAGACGCTTCAGATCGACGAGCCATACACGTGAGCAAGCCCCACTCACGACACACGTGTACCTCTAAATTCAACGGTCTCTCTACAACTCCTCACCGATCGGCGTTTGGGTACTCGAGATCGCCCGCCACATCGGCGAAGACAAAAAACCAAGGGGCACTCCAGGGCTGACCGCTCGCATCGAGCGATGCGGACCAATTGCGTCAGCGTTACCTGCGGCGCGTCGCCCTCTCGGCAGGCACGCCAAGCACAGCTTGATTGGTTCTGCGCGGCTTTCCACCATCCCATGTCGGCGCCAAAGTTTCATCGACCCCATCGAAAAGCTTGGGCAGCGTGATCTTGAGGCAGTAACAGAGCGTCGCCAAGGTCAATAGCGATGGATTGACATGGCCGCGCTCGATCTTGGAGATTCGAGAGCGCTCGACTTCCGCATCGAACGCTAGCTCCACCTGAGTCATGCCGGACTCTTCCCGGAAAAAACGAAGCCGTTCTCCGAGCGCGAGCGTCACAGCATTCGGCAGCACACTCTGCGGCGCTTTGGATCGCGTCTTGAGTTGCTTGTTGCCTGCCGTCATAAGACCTGCAGGTTCTTAGAATGTGCCTATGGAGGAAACGTCTTAAACGACACATAATGACGTGGTCGTCCTTTCATCTGGAAATGCCATGAAACATCGACTCCGTTATCAATCGACTGTCGGGGATAGCTCATGAGCGACACGCGTACTGCGTCTCCCTTCCCAACAGCTCGCCCTTTCCGGGTGCCAGCGTCGGTCTTGCGCACGCATCTGCCTGCCGCGATGCCGACTCGAAGCGACTCGGCCCTTCGTATCGGCAACCAGATCCGGGCGTTGCGCGTTGCAACCGGCGCCTCAGGCGGCGAGCTCGCCATCAGCTCCGGCGTTTCTCGCTCCATGCTCTCGCGCATCGAGCGCGGCCTGGTCTCCCCCTCCGTCGAAACGCTTGACCGCATCGCCCTCGGACTGGGCGTACCCGTTTCCCGTTTCTTTAGCGACCAGACCAGCCGCACGGACTTCTCCTATGTTCCCGCCGGCAAGGGGATCCTGGTCGAGCGCGTCGGCGCTGTGGCTGGATACCGCTACGAACTCTTGGGCCATCAGCTCTCGGGCAACCTGTTCGTCGAGCCCTACCTTGTCACCCTGCTGCCGGAAGCCGAGCCCTACGTGACCTTCCAGCACCCCGGTGTGAAGTTCGTGCACCTCCTCACTGGGCGCGTCACCTACCGCTACGGCGCGAAGCTGGTGAAGCTGGCTCCGGGCGACTCATTGCAGTTCAACGCCACAGCCCTGCATGGCATTGATGCGATAGAGGAAGGGCCGGTGAGCTACCTGTCGATCGTCTTTACGATGCGCGAGTAGCGAGGCAAGAAACTAAGCTGAGAATGCGCCCAGGTCTGGCGCGCCACGACCCTCAACTAAGATTCGCCCCCACTCGACCGCCCGATGTTCACGAACTGCTCCAACACCTCCGGGTGGTGCTTCTCGAGGTAGCGAAAGACGAGCTCGTTGTCCAAGATCTTCGTCAGGTAGCCTCGAGCCAGGACGAGATCGAGCGTGTCTTCAGCGTAGGTCTGCTCAGCGATCTTGTACTGATCGTGCAAGCCCGTCATCTCCTTCTGCATGCGCCCCAGCTGCTCTTGGCTCACGCCCTTGATCCTCACATTTTTGGGCGCGACCAGTCGTTCTGGGGGTGTGCCTGAGAGCAGAGCTCGCGCGTAGACGACAGAGATGTTGTTGGCCGACACCATCAGTTCGGCGCACTCTGCTTGACGGGTGGGCTTCATCCTGCGCAGTGCCACGAAGACCTCGGTGGAGAACTGGCGGTCCTTCAGAAGATCGATGGCTTCAGGGCAAATTCCGTCGAGCTGGTTGAGCTTGCGCGTGATGCGGCTCGGGTCGAGATGGAGTGCGATCGCAAGCCTCTCCGGCGGCAAACCTCGGTCGATCGCGCGTCGAATCATCATGTGCTCCTGCACGGTGGACAGTCCGTTGACACGATTGTTGTACGTATAAGACTCATCGTCGGTCGACACAAGGCATGGTGCCTCAGCGTGCGACAACTCGAGAAGAATCAACAATCGGGTGTGCCCGTCCAGTACGACGTGCCGACCAGTGTGGCGGTCCACCGGCCCTACCGAGAGCGGCTCGATCATGCCGATCTCTTCTATGGACGCTCGAATCTGCTTGTACTTTTGCGAAGTACCCAGGTTTGACGGGGGCAACCGAGAAGGAAGGAGATTCGACAACGGAACCGAGATGGGTTTTGGGAGGAATCCCAGCGAAACGCCTGTCACGGCGTCAACCTGATCGCCACGATGCGGTCTGCGAGATACTTGGGCATGCTATCGAGGCCCTCCGCCCTCAGCAGCGTAGTGAAGTTGTCATCCGTGATCAGTCGACGGAGTGCTCCAGCGATGAACAGCAGGCGTTCTTGAGCGAACGTCGATCGCCTGACCATCAGGTGCTGTCGCTGTACTTCCTTCTGATACGCGCGAATCAAGCTCGACGAAGTCACGTCAGCCGTTTTTCGCGAATTGCCCCGAGCCGTCGAGCGCCCAAGCTGCTGCCTGCTCTGAATCAGTCGACGGGCTTCCAACAGCTGCCTGCCCCGGAGACTCCCCGTCTCGTAGGCGTCCTGGAGTGCTACCTGAACCAACTTGTCATCGTCATTCGCTTTGACGATGTCCAGAGCCACGCTCAAGGGAATCCGCTCCGACTGGACAGCGACAAGCAAGCGGTCCTCGCCGCGCTCGATCAATGTCGAAATGTCGATCACATACTGCATGGACAAGCCGGTCTTGTCGGCGATCTGCCTTGCCGAATACCCCTGCTCCCTGAGCAAGCCGATCCCACGCAAGAGTTCCAGCGGTCGATACCTGCGACGAGCGAGGTTCTCCGCAAGACTCATCAGAAACGCGTCATCGTCGGTCGTCGTGACGACCAGCGCCGGTATGCGGGTTTCGCCCAGATTCTGGAACGCCTTCATCCGACCTTCGCCACAAATCAGAAGGTAGCGCTCGGCACCGTCATCGCCAGGCCGCGGCGTCACGGTGATCGGCTTCTTCAAGCCGATGGCCTTGATGTTCTCGACGATCTTCTGGAAGTCTGCCTGGTTGCGCTCCCTGGGATTCAACACGTAGATCCGTTCCAGAGGAATCATGCGGATCTCGCGGTTGCGTTCAGCCTTCATGCCATCCTCCTGACGCGGACCTGTGCGGCCATACCGCACAGGTAATCCAGCGTGTCGAAGCGGTAGCTCTCGACTTCTGCGGCATTCCGATCTGCAAGGCTGATCCCGGCGCGTGCGAAGTCGCGCCCTGGAAGCAGGTAGTAGTCCATGACTGCTTCGTTGCCTGGACTCATCCGGATGGCGATGGTGATGTCGGGTGCCAAGGACGCGTCAAACCTGATCTTCCACCGGTTGTCTCCCTGGAGGCTCTGCTGGCAACGTGCCAGAACAATCGAGATGCTGAACTCATGATTGACATCGAGCAGGTCGGTGGCCGGGTCGCGGTAGATGTGCCCACCAAGGTCCGCAGCGCGTTCTTCCGCAGTGGCCACGATGCGCGGATGAAGGCGTCGCAGGAAGCGATTGGCTTCCAGGTACCGATAGTCGCGGTCAGGCTGATAACCCACCAACTGGTAGGCTCGCAACAAGCTGCCAAAACGGTGGGTGTACGCAGACGAGGATGGCATGCCTTCCGACTCATCGATCACGATGCCTGAGAGGAAACCGCGGTCTCGGTAGAGGCCACGCAGCCGCTCGATCAATTCCTCATCAGTGAAACGGCGGCCGCGGGCCCGAATGATGCCTTGTGCCGTGTAGAAGACATCGACCTCGACCAGCGGCTCGAACGCCTTGTCCTTGCGTATCCACATGTCGGGCGTGTTCACAACGCGCAACTTCTTGAGCTTGAAGGATCTGCGGTTGTAGACGTTGCTGCCGATGTACTTCTCGTTGATCAAGACCTCATGCACTGTCGCGCGCGTCCAGTCGCGGCCGAGCTCCGTCTTGACGGCCATGGAGTTGAGTCGACGTGCGATCGCCGATTCGACCAGCCCGTCCTCGATGAACCACGTGTAGATCTGGCGGATCACTTCCACTTCCTCAGCCGGCCCCGGCCGCAGGATGACCCGATCGGTCTGCAGGCTCTTTTGCTCACCGCGCTCCAACGTGGATTTCATCGCGCCAAGCTGATCAACCAGCACGCGACGTAACCCGAATCCAGCAGGTCCACCCTGACGGTAGCCCAACTCAATCAGCCGACACTGCCCGGCGAACACCTTGGTCGACAGCTCCCTGCTGTACTCGCCCGCCATCGCACGCTTCACGCCCTTGACGATCGTGGACACGGGGGATCCGTCGTTTTCGAACTGCTCTGCGCAGTAGGCCACTTGGATGCCGGCCCGGCGGCAGATGTACTCGTAGTAGGCACTCTCGTCGGCATCTTGAAAGCGGCCCCATCGACTGACGTCGTATACAAGGATCACCGTGAACGGTGCCTGGCCGGTCTGCACGTCCTGCAAGAGCTGCTGCAGTGCCCGGCGACCGTCGATTCGCAGGCCACTTTTGCCCTCGTCCGCATACGTGCGAACGATCTCGATGTTCCTGTGCGCGGCGTACTCACGAATCTTTTCGTTCTGATTCAGCGTCGAGTACTGCTGATGCTCAGTCGACATGCGCACGTACTCGGCGGCGCGAAGCTTGGGTGCCTCGGGGATGGGATGTGCTGCACCGGTTTCGAGGTCCATGGCGTTCGTCCAATCGGTTCGACGTGCACGGGCGGCAAGAGCGCCAGCCCTGGTACGGCTTGCATTGAACTTATCAGCCAGCGTTGCGCCTTGCGATCACATCCTCTCTTTGCAATTCGCAAGCCTGTCAGGGTGAGGCCGACGCCCCCGCGGCCAGAGTGAGGCGAACAGTCCAGACGCCCATCTTTGCAATGCCAGCCGGATCAAGCAAGGTCAGCGTGTACAGCCCATCCTGAAACGGTAGCGCAGCTGCCGACGCGTCCATCTTTGCAACTGGCGACACCGTCCCGTGATCGTTTCGCGTTCGCTGCTTGAGGCGGTTGGTTGCAACGTAGGCCGGGTGATCGGCACGGTACGCGCGCCAATAGTCTGGATTCCGGGAATTCCAAGCGCGCTGAGCTTGAAGCTGGTTCTGAAGGTAATCTGGATCGCTGCTGCGTTTGGCTTTTTGCCATAACCTGCGCCGCTCCCGCTGGCAGTCCTGCTCCGGACAGTAGGTCTGATGTGGTGACTGCGATCGTGGAAAAAAAGGCTTGGCGCAGGCCGTGCACCATCTGCTTTCCATGGCGTTCTCCTCTTCTCCGTGAGAGCTCCGCGACGCGAAGCGGGCACACGACCCGAAGACTGGGAATCCAGGACCTCACTCGACGGCGGGCAGCGATGCTGGCCTACGTCATTGCGTAGTGGCGAGGGTCACATGCTGGCGGTCATGCGGTTCTGGGGGAAAGTGGCGCAGCATGTGCCGTCCCAACCGCGTGATCCGCTTCACTTCAGCAACCGGATGAACCCATCCGCCCAAGCTCGGCACCGCCGCGGCGATCTCGGCTTCAACGTGGCCTGCCATGACGAGAATCTGGATTGCATCGACGTCATCACAGCCCTTGACGACAACGGGCAGTTGCTGATTCGCAAGAGCCCAAAGGATTGATGTTGGCATGCGCCAGTGTGAGTATCGCTACCTCGGTTGAGCCGTAGGCGTCCACCGCCATGACGTGCTGCCCTAACAGCCGCTATCCACAAAAGAGATCGATTCGTGACAAATTTCCGCGCCTTCAATGGACGGACTGCACGCTTTTTCAACCCCATATTCTGAACCGCTTTGTTGCTCGGACTGTGGATCTCCGTATCCGAACCCGCAGCGCATCGGCCCAGCGATGGTTGGTCGTTCTCTCCTCCGCGCAGCGAACTCCTAAAACAAATCCGCTTGTGTCGGCGGCGCCAGTTCCACTCGATTGGCCTTACCTTCGATCGGTTCGGGCGTGGCAAGAAGTCTCTCTGCAGGGTACTGACGCATGAAGTCCATGGAATTGGCGGCAGGAGCGTCAAGCCAGGCTTCGAAAAGACCGTCAGGCAGGATCACCACCATGCGTTTGTCCTGCATCTCGGGCGGCCGTTTCGGATCGGGCCGATGCATGTGGCGCATCAGTTTGTGATCGTCGGCGTTGACAGTCAACATGGCGAAGCTGTCGACCCACTTCCCTTCCGAGGTCTGCCAAGGCGACCAGATGCCAGCGACGCCCAACGTTCCTCCGTCAGCCGCCGTGAATCTCGTGGGGATGTGCTGGCCAGAGCGCCAATCGGGTTCATAAATGGCCTCGCACGGGACGATGCAATGTCTTGCCTGTGCCCATGCATGTTTGAAGCTGGCGAGGCTTGCGACGGTCTCGCTGCGAGCGTTGTAGGTGCGCACACCGTACTTCACCTCCTTCGCGAAGGCGGGCAGGAGCCCGAAGTGCGCCTCGACCACTTCAAAGCTCGGCACTGCCTCGTCGCCGGAGTCGCGCTCATGCGGCCGGCGGATGATGGGCGCCGTGTAGGTCGGGTAAATGTGCGAACTGGGACCCGGCTCGTAGTCGGGAGGCAAAGCGGTGCCAAACCGTTTTTCTATGAGCTTGCGGCGCTTTTCAGCTTGGTAATGGCTGCACATGACCTCATCGTACCCGCGGCAAATGAGAATGACGGCAAGGCGTTCGCGACGCTCGCCGGTGAAATCCACCGATCCGTTGCCGCCTCGGCGATGCCGCACACCATAGGCCTGCTTGACCCCGGCGACGCCCCAGCTCCGATGACGGCGTCCGTCGCCAGAAGCGGTCGCTAAGCACAAAACGTCGAACGACAGCATCGAATTTGTTGCGGTTCGTCAGCAACGTAGATCGGCCCAACGCCGGTCCTTCCGTAGGTCTCAGCTCGGGCTCGCGACGAGGCCTGAATGCCACGGCGATGCTAGGTCGCACACGCGTTTGCAGCCGTGTCCCGTGCCTCATGCAGCCTCTGCCGGCCTTGCGGGCGCAACGCGATGCAACGCTTGCCGTCGCCATCCACCGCGCGCGCCACGAGCCCGATCTTCTCCAGCGGCAGGAGTCGCTGGAGCAAGCGTGAGGCTGGCGTGTGCAAAGTGTGCCCGAGCGCCGCCGCGGGCACCACTCCGCCAGCGGCATCCAACATAGTCAACAGCACGAAGTCGGCCCACGACAGGCCGTGATGGGTACCGAGTTGATCGTCGAGCACGAACACCGTCGCCGCGTGTTTCAAGTGCCGCTCCACGCAAGCTTGCAAGGCTTCTTCGCTCACGATGCCAGCCCCTGCAACTCGCGGTGGATCTGCTCCAGCGCTTTCAGTTCGCTGGCGTAGTCGAAGTCCGCATCTTCTCGTTCCTTCAAGAGTTCCAGCACTTCGAAGTCGAGTCCTTCGATGCCGCTGCGGTTCCACTCGGCCTGCAACACGCGGTCTGCATACTTGCCCATGCGCAGTTCAAAGCGAGCGCGATTTAGCGCCGCGTGCACATTGCGGCTCGCGCCGAGCAGCATGTGACTGTTCGCGCGGTCGCGGATGGCGTAAATGCCCATGGGTGGGAAGGCGTCACGCGCCTGGCGCGCGGCCGCCCGCCGCGCCGAGCGCGACGCCTGGTTAGCGGAAGAGTCCATCTTTTTTCTCCTTGTAACGGTAGTAAAGGCCATGCAGCACGAGCATGGCCAGGAATGCAGCAGGACAGGCCCAGAACACGCCTGTCAGGCCGAAGCGCGCTTCCAGCGCCACAGCAACCGGCATTTCGACGCCAACGATCGCGGCCATGCTCAGGAGCGCCGGCACCAGCGCCGCGCCGCTCGCGCGCATCGCGCTCACCAACACGTTGCTCCACCCGAGCAGCACCACGCTCCAGGCGACGGTGCGCACGATGGCCACGGCTTGCTCCAGCACGGGACCGGGTTCCAGGAACACGCGCAACGCAATCGGCGCGAGCAGGTGCGCAGCGACGACGAACAGCGCGGTGACCACGGCGTTCAAGCGCAACCCCGTACGCACGATCACGGGCAGCCTTTCGCGCCGTCCCGCGCCGACTGCGTGCGCGCTGAAGATCGCCGCGGCAATGCCCAGGCTCATCGCCGGGAACTGCACCCAGCTCAGGACCTGCGTCGCCGCGCCATAGGCGGCGGTCGCGCTCGACCCGTGACGGTTCACCAGGCCCAGCAGCACGATCTCCGCGAGCGCCATCGCCAGCATCTGTAGTGCGGCCGGCAGGCCGATGCGCAGCATCCGTTGGGCGATGGCCGCGCTTGGCTTCCAGTCCTGCCACCCGTTGCCGGGGGCGAGCGGATGCTCGGCCCGACGCCAGCGCCGGATCAACACGGTGAGCGCAGCCAACTGCGCGACGAGCGTCGAGACCGCCACGCCAGCCGCGCCCAAAGGCGTGCCTGCAACCAGCAGCGGCGTACACACCGCACCCACCAGCAGCGCGGCCAGCAAGGACCACATCGGTGAGAGTGCGTCGCCGGTGCCGCGGCTCAAGGACAGGCCGGCCCACGTGACGAACACGAAGGGCATCACCAGCAACATGCCGCGCGCATAGCGGGTCGCGGTTGGCAAGATGTCCGACGGCGTGCCGAGCGCTTGCATCAACCACGGCGCACACCACGCACCGGCCACCGCGACGACGAGCCCTGTGCCAAGCGCAGCCACAAAGGCCGTCGCCCCCACGCGCCGCACCTGCGCCGCATCACGCGCGCCCCATGCTTGTCCCGCAAGGATGGTCGCGCCGGCGCCGAGCCCGATGATCAGCGACAGCAGCAAGAAGAACACGGGAAAGAAAGATGCAGCCGTCGCGATGCCGCGCACGCCCAGCAGGCGCCCGAGCCAGAAGCCATCGAGCAGTCCGCCCGCGCTTTGCAGCGCGTGCGTCAGGATCAAAGGCGCCAGCAGCGCAAGGTAGTGCGCGCGCAGCGTGGACGCCGGTTCGTCGGAGGTTGTCGTGTCTCGCGCGTTCATGAGGGGTCTCGTGGATTGCAGGCGTGCGTATGCCCGCAGCGCAGCGGCCTGGAGCCGCGCGCTGGTTTCAAAAAAGGAAAGAGGTTGGGCTTAGCCGGGTGCTGGTTCAGCGAGCTGAAGCGCGTAGGCCTGCACGTCTTCCGGCCATGCGGCCATCTGAGCCACCAACCGCTCGTGGTCGCCGGCGAACAGCGCCCTCGATGCTTCCTCGAAGCCCGCGAGGTCACCAGCCAAGGTCGACATGGCGTGGTACGCGCGGTCGCGCGCCTGGCGCGTCCGATCCCGTTCGCCGCCGTGCCGCCGCGCTTCGTGCACGAGCTTGCGGAGGGCCACTGAAGCGCCCCCCGGTTGAGCGGCGAGCCAATCCCAGTGTTCTGGCAGCAGCGTCACTTCCCGCGCAACCACGCCAAGCTTGGGACGTCCGCGGCCTCTGGGAACCTGGGTCGGCGCAACCTCGGTGTAGCGCGCCGCGACGGCTTCTTCGCTGCCGCGCAGATCGAGGTCAGCAGCTTGACCGCTGGCGTCGCTAAAGATCAACGGATGCCCCTCTGGTCGCGCTTGCTGCGCCCGCAACACTGCCACCGCGACTTCGTGCAGTGGACCGGCAGCGAGGCGGTGGCCGTCAAGGAAAGCGGTGTAGAGGAGTGGCGTGGCGGGATCCATGTCACGAATTCTATCCGGGTTAAATTAAAGAGTAAATAACACCCGGGTAAATTTATTGGCACACACAGGCCTTCTGTCGCTTCTAAGTCGTTCGCTACGACGCCTCGAGGACGATCGGCGCAAAGCGGCCCTTGCCACTCGGTCGAGAGCGACAGCAGTGGGCCCTGAGTGGAAGGACGGTGATGTGTTGCGGACGACTGCTTTGCAGCGAGAACGGACCATCGCGAAACCTCCGTAACCGACGGCAACCGCTGCAAAGCGGCCGCTGGCCAATGCCAATTTGAGACGGGATGCTGTGACGCCGCAGATGCGAGCGGTGTGGCATAACGATCAACTGCGAAGATTCCTCTCAGAAGAGTCCGCCACAGAGTGGCTCAAGCCGGTAGCGCGCGAATCATGCGCACCCAGCACATCAGTCCGACCAATTAAAGGGGTGGACAGCGTCCGGAAGATCGACCGTAGAGGAATTGGATGCAACAGGCCCGCTCCGACAGTCGGTTTACCTGGCCCTTGCAGCTGAAGGCGACTCTCTGAGAAACTACGGGTTTTCTTTCAGGTCTTGAGTTCAAGCCGCAGGGCCGCAATGTCTCTTTTGGGAGGAACACCGAAGAAGCGGCTGTACTCACGAGAAAATTGCGATGTGCTTTCGTAGCCGACTTTGAATGCCGCACGCGAAACGTCCAAGTGCTCGTTCATCATTAATCTCCTTGCCTCATTCAGCCGCAACCACTTCTGGTACTGCAACGGACTCATGGCGGTGAGCTTTCGGAAGTGCTGATGGAAATTCGGCGTGCTCATCTGCAGGCGCGCAGCTAATTCTTCGACCCTGAAGGGCTGGGCGTAGTTCAGCTTCAACCAATCGATGGCCTTTGCGATTCGATAGCCCTGACCGTCGACCGAAGCAATCTGCCTGAGCTTGAACGCCTGGTCGCTTGTCAAGAGCCTGTAATGGATCTCCCTTTGAATCAGTGGGGCCAGGACGGGCGCAGCCTCCACTTCGTCCAGCAAATCCAGCAGTCTGCTCACAGGGCGAAGCATGGCGGCAGTCGTCTCTCCAATGCCCACGCTCGTGCCCACGGACCGACTTAACCGTCCCGGCAAACTTCCATGCGCAATCAGTTCGGCAACGATCTTCAGATCAAGCTTAAGCGTTAGCCCAACACAGGGCCTTTCTGGACTTGCCGTCACCACCTCAGAGTCCGCCGGCAAATCCAGCGAAGTGATGAGAAAGCTTGAGTTGTCGTAGCGGTACGACTGTCCGCCGAGCCAGAGTTGCTTGACCCCCTGCGCAACGAACACAACGCTCGGTTCGACCATGCAAACCACCGGTGCGGCCGGTGACTCCCGACGGAAAAAGGTCAGGCCTGGGATGGCAGTTTCGAAATCACCAGGCGCCGTCGCACGCGGCGTGATGGCGCTCACCATACCTTCAATCAGCACCTCGTTTTGCTTCGGGATGGATTCCTGGGAAGTCATTTTTCCGTTGAACCTTGCGACAAGCCGAGTCTATCGCTACAACCAATGCCAAAAGTCGAATTTGATGTGACTTCATCGGATTAGGCAAGAAATGCATAGGAATACCGCTTACTTCAAAGCCTGCAGCCTCGGAGAATACAGCCATCGCACCAACGCGACGCTTCAAAACAGCACGTGTCGGTGGTCGCCGACCAAGGTGCGAGCTCTTCCAAAGTCATCCGACCCTGACATCTCGCGGCAGGTCCGTTCAACAAAGGTAATTTCAATGAAAAAACTCATCGCGGCCCTCGGGCTCTCGATCGCAACGCTCGCTGCAACAGCCGCCGACATGTCCAACGGTGCTGACAATTTCTACAAGAGCGACAAGGTCGCCATGGAGAAGGTGTCGTTCAAGAACCAGTATCAGATGAACGTTGTCGGCAACCTCTTTGTCCCGAAAGGCCTTGACCCCAAGGCCAAGAATCCCGCGATCATCGTTGGGCACCCGATGGGTGCGGTGAAGGAGCAGACCGCCAACCTGTATGCCCAGAAACTCGCCGAGCAAGGCTTCGTGACGCTGGCGATCGACCTGCCTTTCTGGGGCGAGAGCGAAGGCCAGCCGCGCAACGCTGTCGCGCCAGAGATGTACTCCGAAGCGTTCAATGCCGCTGTCGACTTCCTGGGCACACGCTCTTTCGTGGACCGCCAGCGCATCGGTGTCCTCGGTGTCTGCGGCAGCGGCAGCTTTGCAATCAGTGCAGCCAAGATCGATCCGCGGCTGCGTGCCATCGCGACGGTCAGCATGTACGACATGGGTTCTGTCACCCGCAATGGGATTCGCAAGGGCCAGTCGCTCGACCAGCGCAAGGCCATGATCGCAGCAGCCGCCGAACAGCGCTACGTGGAATTTACCGGTGGCCCCACCAAATGGGTCGACTACCTGCCGGCGCAACTGCCCGCTGATGCGGATCCGACTCGTCGTGAGTTCTACGATTTCTATCGCACACCGCGGGGCCAGGCCATTCCAGAAGGCCGCACCTTGGAGCTGACGCAAAACCGGCCGATCTCCAGCGAAGTGAAATTCGTGAATTTCTATCCGTTTGAGGACATCGAGACCATCTCGCCGCGCCCCATGCTGTTCATTACCGGTTCCGAGGCGCATTCACGTGAGTTCAGCGAAGACGCCTACAAGCGGGCTGGACAGCCCAAAGAGCTGTTTATCGTGCCGGGAGCAGGGCACGTTGACCTCTACGACCGTGTCAACCTGATCCCGCTCACCAAGCTGGCCGAATTCTTCAAGACCAACCTGAAGTGATCGCTCATGGCCTCGCCGACTTCGGCAGGCCATTCTTAGGAGTTTCCCCATGAAGACCTACGCCTACGCTGCGACCGCAGCAGACCAACCGCTGGCACCGTTCTCGCTCGAACGCCGCGCTTTGCGCGCCAACGACGTGGCCATCGAGATCCTTTACTGCGGCGTTTGCCACTCGGACCTGCACACCGCACGCAACGACTGGTCCTGGACCAACTACCCGATCGTGGTAGGGCATGAGATCGTCGGGCGGGTGATCGAGACCGGCAAGGCTGTCACGCGCCACAAGGTGGGTGACCATGTGGCCGTCGGCACCATGGTCGACAGCTGCCAGCACTGCGACCAGTGCCACAAGGGCGAGGAGCAGCTCTGCCGCGAAGGCAACACCCAGACCTTCGCCGGCGTCGATCGGATCACCGGAGAGCCCACCATGGGCGGCTATGCCAAGCACATCGTGGTGCGCGAGGAGTTCGTGCTGCACGTGCCTGATGGCCTCGACCCGGCCAAGGCCGGACCGCTCCTGTGCGCAGGCGCGACGACCTATTCGCCATTGCGCACCTGGAATGTGGGCCCGGGGAGCCGGGTCGGTGTCATCGGCATGGGCGGCCTGGGCCACATGGCCGTCAAGTTGGCCGCCGCGCTGGGCGCCAAAGTCACCGTGTTGAGCCGATCGGCCGGCAAGGAGAAGGACGCTACCGAACTGGGCGCGGACCACTTCCTCATCTCGGGTGATACCGCCGCCATGGCGAAGGCCGCTTCATCGTTCGATCTGATCATCGACACGGTCCCAACCAAGCACGATCTCACACCCTACCTACCGTTGCTCGATGTGGACGGAACCCTTTGCGTGGTCGGGCAGATTGGTCCGCTGGCCGAACTGAACAGCCTTCCGTTGCTACTGGGCCGCAGGCGCATTGCCGGGTCTGCCATCGCGGGCATCGCGCAGACCCAGGAAATGCTCGATTTCTGCGCCCGAATGAACGTGCTGCCAGAAGTCGAGATGATCCGAATCGATCAGATCAACGAGGCCTACGAGCGACTGGAACGCGCGGACGTGCGTTACCGTTTCGTGATCGACATGGCCACGCTGACTGAGCCGATTGAGGGACAGGCATGACGCCATGTACCGCCTCCAAATGTGGTCGGGCGACGCCAGGCAAAGTCACCAAGCCGAGCCCGATTCATCGAGCAGTGAAGTTGAAGTCTTTTGGATTGGGTGTGGCATGTGCTTTGCTGTCGATGCATGTTCACGCCGAGGCGTTGCGGCTCTCAAGCAGCGAAATCGTGCACGGCGAGCAGGTCCCCAGTACCGTCGTCTTGAACGGTTCGGGTTGCTCAGGCGCTGACCGTTCGCCACAGCTCGCATGGTCGGGAGAGCCCGAAACGACCAAGAGTTTCGCCGTCACCATGTTCGACTCCGATGCGCCAACGGGCAGCGGCTGGTGGCATTGGACGGTGGTGAACATACCCAAGGACGTCCACACACTGGCGACCGACGCAGGCAACGAGGACGGCTCAAAGTTGCCAGCCGGGGCCGTCCAAGGAAGGACCGACTTTGGCCGGCCAGGCTATGGTGGGCCTTGCCCGCCGGCCGGCGATCCGACTCATCACTATCACTTCAAGGTATGGGCCCTCAAAGTCGAACGCTTGCCTATAGATGGCGAGGCGAGCGGCGCGATGGTCGGCTACATGCTCAAGTCAAACAGCGCAGCGACTGCAGAGTTGGTTCCAGTGTCGACGCGGTGAACATGCTCAACCCTGAACGGGGTTGCCATCTTCATCAACGATCGGTGCAAATCGAATGGCGTTCGCGAACTGTTCTGCGGCCCTGTAGGCCTCTGTAAAACTGGCAAACCCTGCCTCCGAAGACATCAGAATAGTGTTCGGCTCCGAACGGACTTGCCAGCTCCATTCTTTGCCCGGTTGCCAGAAAATGATGAACCGCATGGGCTGTTCACTCGCTCAAAGCCGAAAAGCACAAAGACGCGACGCCGCGCGAGCAAGTAAACGACGTGATCGCCGGTCTTGCGATACGTCACCGGCAGATTCGCCGGGCATCGGACTGAATGGCCTGATGTGTGCGGGTTCAGGCGGTTGTTGCAGGCAACTGCCTGCGAAAAAACCAGGTGCAAAGACCGTCTCGGCGCGGGTGCTCATTCGCTTCTCCGCCTTAACGCGCAGAGTCGATGATCTGACCCCCATCAGGGGTCATGCTGTAACCGGTCAGGAACTGAGCGTCCTTGCTGGCCAGGAACAGCACGACAGGCGCGATGTCGTGCTCGGGAGAACCGTAGCGGCCAAGCACGTTGGTGGGAGCCGGCAAGTCGCTTGCCGCAACGCCCCAGGTATCCGCAACGGGCAACACATTGTTGACAGTGATCTTGTCAGCACCCCACTCGCGAGCAGCGGTTCGGGTCAGAGCTCGGATGGCCTCTTTCGCCATGTTGTACGGACCGTACGGCGGGAGGCCTGAGATCCCGGCCAGCGAGCCAAAGTTGATCACCCGCCCGCCTTCGCTCTTCTTCAAAAAGGGGTAGCAAGCCTGCATGGTGCGCAAGCAGGCGACTGGGCCCATGTCGAAGTTGCGCTGCAGTTGCTCTGCGGTGAGTTCGAGAATGGAGGATTGCACGACAGACGGATCGAAAGCCACATTGACCAGAATGTCGATCCCGCCAAACTCTGCGACCACTTTGGCGACAGCGGCCTTGATTTGCGCGCCATCGCTGACGTCGCAAGGTACCGCGAGTGCCGTACCGCCGGACGACTGAATGTCCGCGACGACCGCCTCGACATTCGACGGGGTGATTGAGAGCACGGCAACCTTTGCGCCCTCTGCTGCGAACAGCTTGGCAGTGGCTCGGCCGATGCCGCGACCTGCGCCGGTGACGATGGCTATTTTTCCTTGGAGGCGATTCATTATGGATTCCATTTCAGGTTTGTGTTGACGATCAAACGCATCGCGGCGCCGTGAGCGCAGTGCATGGCCCAGCGATACAGGGGGATGCCTTCAGTTGCGCAATCGCTGCACGAAGTTGGCGATGGCTGCGCCCACTTCATCTGGCGTGGTTTCTTGTAGGTAATGGTCGCCCTGCACCGTCGCTTCGGTTTGGTTGGGCCACGCCATGGCGATGTCGTACAGCCGGTTCTTCAGCAAGTACCCTGGCTCGGCGCGGATGAGCAGCTTGGGAACCTCGCTTTGGCCAAGCCAGTGCGAGTAGTCCTCAGCCATCTTGACGGTGTGGGCGGGATGGCCTTCGACGGGCAGATCGAAAGAAATCATTGGCCGACGATCCTCACCAGCCTGCAGAAAGGGCTTTCGGTAGTGAGATTTCTCAGTCTCTGAAAACTCTCGCGCGCCCAACAAAAATCCTTCCAGAAAATCCAGGCCCTGGAGACTGGTTTCCATGCCTTCTGGCGTCATGTGTTGAATCTGCGCCTGGACGTATTCTGGAAAATCCGACACCAGCAACGGGGCGACGATCGATTCCATGTATGCGATGCCTTGCACGCGCTCGCGATGCTTGTTCGCCCAGTCAAAGCCGAACATCGATCCGGTGTCGTGCAATACAAAGATCACGTTGTCGCCCAAGTTCAGCGCGTCCCACAGCCCATGCAGGTACCTTCGCTGCTCCTCGAAGCTGTAGCGCGCCTTTCCAAGCGACGGATCAAGCTTTTCTGAATCGCCCATGCCCATGAAGTCTGCGGCGATCAGCCGCCCCTTCCCCGAAAGGTGGGGCATCACGTTTCGCCAAAGGTAGGAAGACGTGGGGTTGCCGTGCTGGAAGACGATGGCAGCACCTTCGCCCTCGTCGATGTAAGCCATCTTGTGGCCGTGAATGTCGACAAATTTTTTCGCAGCGAATGGCTGCTCTGAGAATGTCGGCTGGAGTGTCGTCATTTGGGTTCACAGGGATGTGGGTGTGATGGGAATCGCGTCTTCAGCGCGCTGCGTCGATGACCATTCCACCGTCAGGCGTCAGGCTGTAGCCGGTGATGAACTGCGAATCCTTCGTGGCCAGAAAAAGGATGACCGGGGCAATGTCTGCTTCTGGCGATCCATTTCGATCGAAGACGTTAGGCAGCGGTGGCCGATCGCTGCCGAAGGTGTCAGCGATGGGCATCACGTTGTTGACGGTGATCTTGTCCGGTCCCCACTCACGCGCTGCGGTTCGCGTCAGCGCGCGGACGGCCTCCTTAGCCATGCCATAGGGTGCGTAGCCCGTCATTCCGAGCAGGCCGGCCGCCGAGCCGAGATTGATCACGCGGCCTTCTCCGCTTGCGTGCAGGTGGGGGTAGCAGGCCTGCATCGTTCGCAGGTAGGCGAGCGGCCCCATGTCAAAGTTGCGTTGGAGTTGTTCAGCAGATAGATCCAGCACTGAAGACGCCACCGCAGAGGGGTCGAACGCGTTGTTCACCAGAATGTCGATCCGGCCCCAGGTTGTGGCCACCTTCAAGACGGCCGTCTTGATTTGGTCGGCATCGCCGACGTCACATTGCACGCCAAGTGCAGTACCACCTGTAGCCTCGATGTCTGCAACCACAGCATCGATGTTCGCCTGCGTGAGCGAGAGGACCGCTACCTTGGCGCCTTCGGATGCGAGAAGCTTGGCGGTGGCGCGACCGATGCCCCGGCCGGCACCGAAGACGATCGCTACTTTTCCGTTCAGTCGATTCACAGCATGCTCCGTTGGATGACGGGTGCGCTGTTCTGTGCCATTGGCGCGTAGAGCGAAACCTTGTCGCGCGCAATGTTCTGCGTGGCAAACGATGCAACCAGCAACACCAGGCCGACTGCGGCTGGAATTGCAGCCTTTGGTTTGCGAACGCCCAGATGTGCGGCGCCGGACAGAAGCAGGTGATAGAGCACTCCGGCGTATGCGAGGTCGGCCAAGCCGGCGTTCCAACGCGTCAGGATGGCGACCACGGCCAGAATCTTCGCCGCGGCCAGCAGCGCGACGAGGTAGCGCGGATACCCCAGCTCGGCGATGGCTTTGGCAGCCCATTCGCGCTTGGCGATGTAGGAGCCAGCAGAAGCAAGATAAAGCGTACACAGCAGTGCAGTGCTGATCCAGTAGATGTAGATGAGAGTCATAATTTCCTATGCGAAAGCGTTGTGCTGGCCCGAGAATGCCAACCTATACGAACAATCACAAGTAGGATGAATTAATGGCTTCTAGTATTAAAAAGCATACTAAAGAGACCGTCGAGATCAACATGCACGAGGAGATGCGAAGGGGCTTTTCGTTGTTGTCCGGCAAATGGAAACTCGAAATCATGTGGTTGCTGAACCAGCGGATTTACCGGTTCGGAGAGCTTCGAAAAGCCATTCCCGGCATCACCCAGCACATGCTCACCGCACAGTTGCGCGAGCTCGAGATGGATGGTTTGGTCGAGCGAACCGTGTTCGCCGAAGTGCCGCCGCGGGTGGAGTACGAGATCACCAAAAAGGCCCGGGGACTTGGTCCGACGATGGCTGCGTTGACGGAGTGGTGGCAGGAGTACGGCGGCACACTGCCACTGAAAAAGGCGGCTACGCGGGGCCGCAAAGCGGGCGAAAAAAAGGCAGTTTGAACTTCTGACGATTGGATGAGTGCTGTGTTTGCGCGGCAACGTTCAGCCTTGGAACCCACCAGATCCAAGACTTTGACTTCGCGACCTAAAAACTATGCGGCTTAAGCACATCGAGGTTTTCAACGCCATCATGCTTGTCGGCAGGGTGTGGACGTGCAGCGCGCCTGCTGCATGTCTCGCAACCGGGGGGACTCAAATTTTGCAACACGAGGGGCTTCAGCTTGAGCGGAACAATTCAAGGTAGATGCACGCTCGCATGTTGTGAAAAAAGCCAAGTCTCTAATTGAGGATGATCACCAACGTCGCGGGGCTTCGGCGAAGACCTAGTTTCACAGCCAGTAATTTCAAACCTTTGGCTTTGGGCTAAGCATCTTCGAGACGAACCTCTAAATCGCGAACTGTAAGGTGAGGTCCAAGTCAACGCATTGGCGTCGGCCGGAAGCGAAATCGCCGCGTCACGTTGTGCTTCAGGGTCACGCTTGATCTCATTCGCGCTGCGACTCTGCTGTCGTTGCTCGATCAGTCGTTGGCGCTCGGACTGCGGCCGCTTTCCCTCATAGCTACCTTAACAATGGATTTTCGCCAATGAGCTCAGAAAATGGCCGCTAGCTCCGACAGCGGTCGTTGTCCCATTGATCGTGGGCGACCGCAACCAGTCTAAAGCTGACATCGAGCTTTGACGTCCGCACGCCTGGCCCCGGCCAACAGGGGACATTGAACTGAGGAAGCAAGAGTTCGCCGCAAAGGAGACGTTCGAGAGTCTGGTGCTATCTGCGACGACTGCCAGCTCCAGGCCGGCATTCAAGTTCAAATCAGCTAATTCGAGGCCTTCTCGCACGCAAAGCTCGCTGCACTCTCAGGATCGCCGCCCTTGTAGAACGCAATCAATGGGTACGCACAGAGGGGGCGACTGCGGTTGGGCGCCCACGTTGCCGGCACGTCCGCGTTGACGCCTGCTGGATTGCCGGGCCCGCGTGCCTGGGCAACGATGCTGGAAGGCGCACGCCCGGCCTCGACCCAGTCGATTAGCACGTTGAGGCCAGCATACTGGTCAGTGGCGGGACCTCCGCTCACGTGACCCATGCCCGGTACGCGGAAGAATCGAACGAAGTTCGACTCGTCTCCGACGTATCGACTGCCAAGCGCATCCATGTAGACGGCAGTATCGTTGGGGGGAGAAAACACCGTCCGCTTCGCCATGGACGATGATCATCTTTGCGCCCCTATTTCTGAGCGGGTCAAGGTTGTCCGGGTTGAGCGGTGTCATGTAAGAGATGGCGCTCTCCGTGTAGATGCCGCTCGTCGCATAAAACTTCGGTGCGTCCACATCCAAGCTGAAGTTAAGCGCGTAAGACAGAGTGTCGGCGAGCTTCGCAGGCTCGGGCGGCGTAGCGAAGATCACGGCAGATACCGGGTCGCGATTCGCGCCCACGGAGTTTCTGAATTCCCAACCGGCCCAGCCAGAGGCGACCATTCCGGGGTCGAACGGCCAGTTCGCGTACAGCGCTACGCCCGCGCTGTTGATGGGACCCCGATAAACGTTCGAGAAAGCGATTTTTTGAGCGTCGGTCAGGCAAGTTCCATCTCTTGCGCCAGTGCATGACGGTACGTCACGTTGGATGTCGAAGGCTTTGCGGCAGCCGAGATAGTCGTTCACCATCCCGTCAACGAGACCGTCAAGTGCGTCGCATCGGGCAAGAATGGCATCGGCTACCAGACGACGTTCGGCGACGGGAAGCGCAGTCTCCAGATTTGCGAGATCGGTCGCAACGGTTGCCCACTGCTGCGCCCCCCAGAGTTGCGCGATCGATGACTTGGGAAGGTTGAAGCCGGGCGAGACTGCCAGAAAGCCATCGTACTCTGCAGCGTAGCGTGCGGCCGCAACCATGGTGTGCCTGCCGCCGTTGGACCCGCCTGCAAAGTAGGACCGATCGGGTCCTCTGCCATATGCAAGCTTTACGAGCGCCTCGGCCATAGGCGTGAGGGTTCCCACTGCCGCATAGCCGTAGTCCAGCCGAGCTTGAGGATCCATGCCGAACAGGGGATTCTGAGCGGACGAATGACCCGCGTCGGAGCTGATAACCGCAAAGCCCAGCTTCAGTGCATTGGTCTGTCCTGCTCCGGTACCGCCCGTGGCGGTCGCTACGCTGCCGTCGATACCGCCGTTACCTTGATGCAGAAAGCGTCCATTCCAATTCTTCGGCAGTCTCATTTCGAACTGGATTGCATATGTCTGTCCGTCGACCGGGCCTACCCGTTCGTTCATCTTCCCTGTAACGCGGCAGTGTTCGTCGATGGGACTGCCGGCAACGGTGAGCGTCCCTGCAGCGACCGTCGTGGCGGTGACAATCGCGGTCTTGTCAAACACAAAGCTGGTCAACGATTCGCAGGAAGAACCCATAGAGCCCCTCTGCGCAGCGGCCAGTTGAGGAATCTGCGCCGGGCCCGCAACCTCACCACCTGATGCTCCTCCTTGGGTGCCACCTCCTTGGTTGGGAGCTCCGGCGGCGCCTCCTTCAGGGGTAGCACCACTGCCTGCGCCTCCGCCTGAAGTCGTGCTGCTTCCGCCCCCGCCTATGAAAGGGATGCCATTGCTACCGCCGCCCCCGCATGCACTCAATACGAACACGGCGACGGCTGTCATCAAATATCTGCTTGGTTTCATGTTGTCTCCAGCTAAGGTTTTTTGTGATTGCAACTACTGAGAATGGTTGTGGCGGTGACGAGCGCGGCACCGCTAGCCGGCATCGACCGATAGGCCCGTGCTTCTTTGATCAAGCACCAAAGGATTGAGGCGGCATCTGGTGGCCGCGCTTGTGGACGCCGGAGCGAGGCGCTAAAGGTCTAGGACCAGTACGGGAGATTTGGAGCGCGAGCAACATGGCATGAACTGGTCATTCGCAGCATGTTCCTGGGCTGTGAGATAGTGGTCCCGGTGATCCGGGGTGCCGCGAAGTACCCGAGTGACGCATGTTCCACAGACGCCTTGCTCGCATGACGTCTCAACTTGGACGCCGTGTTGCGCCAACGCCTCCACCACGCTCTGCCCTCCAGGCACCCTGACAAGCAAGCCACTGCTGGAGATCTGCACTTCAAACTCCGCATCGCCCTCGCTCTTCGAGACCTCGGCTCCGAAGTACTCGTAGTGAAGCTGGGCCGCGGGCCATTCGACTGCCTGCGCCGACTGGATGACCCAGTCCAAAAAACCCTGGGGACCGCATACGTACAGGTGAACGCCAGTCGCACCCCGTCGTGATTCCAGAAGCTCGCGCAGACGGATCTTTTTATCTTCGTCACCGTCGTCATGATGAAAGCTGACGCGCGGAGCAAAAGCTGAAGCAAGAATTCGACTGTGAAACGCCGTGCGGTCGAGCGACCGCGTGCAGTAGTGAAATTCGAACGACGCATCAGTGGCCGAAAGACGCTCGGCCATGCATAGGATCGGCGTTACCCCGATGCCACCCGCCAGCAGGATGCTGTGGCTTGCATCGACCGCGAGCGGGAAATGGTTGCGCGGTGAACTGATCTCGAGGGTCGCTTCCTCCTTGAGCAGATCATGCACAGCAGCGGATCCCCCCCTCGAGGCGGAATCTCGCAGCACGCCGATCTGGTAGCGATGGCTGTCGGCCGGGCTATTGCACAAAGAATATTGGCGGACCAGGCCGTTGGGCAGATGGACGTCGATATGGGAGCCAGCCGAAAAGGCCGGCAGTGGCTGCCTCGCCTCGTCGATGCTAGCCAGCTCGAGGACCGCAATGTCTGTCGCGTCCATCGTCTTACGGGTGACACGTACCTGCAGCATCGTTCTACTCGAGCTTGATGCTGGCGTTCTTGATTACCAAGCCCCAACGCGCAGTCTCATCCTTCACGAAGGGGCCGAACTGTACGTCCGTCATCGGTGCGACCTCCAGCCCCTGATCGGTGAATTTCTTGGTCAGCTCCGGAGACTGCATTGCCTTGACGACTTCATTGCTTAGGAGCGAGACCACAGCGGGGGGCGTCCCTGCCCTGACCGCCATACCGAACCAGGCAACCAGATTGATGTCACCCAGACCCACCTCGGCCAGCGTAGGCACGTTAGGGAACTGGGCCGACCGCTTTTCAGCGCCGATGGCGAGCGCCCTTAGCTTTCCGTCTTTCACGAAGGGCCCACTCGTGATCATCGGATCAAAGAAGACCTCGACCTGGTTGCCGACCATGTCTATCAGTGCCGGTGACGAGCCGCGATACGGTACGTGGTTCAGATTGCCCTTGGTTTTGTCGCGCAACATCTCCGCGAACAGATGTCCGCCCGAGCCCGTGCTCTGCGAGGCGATGCTCACGCCGCCTGGCTTCGTCTTGACGGCCGAGACCAGATCTGCCGCGGTCTTGTATGGGCTGTCGGCATTCACTACGAGAAGTGCCGGAGCGAGGGCCAGTCGAGCAAGCGGCGTGAAGTCCTTCAACGGGTCGTAGCTCAGCTTGGCATAGAGATTTCCGTTGAGCGCGAAGGAGCCGATGTCCCCGATGAAGATCGTGTAGCCGTCTGCGGGCGCTTGTTTGACGAAGTTGGCGGCGATCTGCGCGCCAGCGCCTGGCCGGTTATCCACGATGACCGGGACCTTCAAGCTCTCGGACATCTTCTGACCGACACCGCGCGCGAGCTGGTCTGTGACACCGCCGGCCGGGAATGGCACGACGATGGTGATCGGCTTGCTGGGAAAGTTGCCACCTTGAGCTGAGGCCAAAGCGCTTGTGGTCGCGAGCAACGCTGCGGCTGCAACCTGCATGAATCGGGGATAGTTCATCGAGGGTCTCCAAGTTTTTTTAGGTTTGCCGGGAAATCAAGGGGTCACGGGTATGAGAGGAATAACCGCTGGCGCCTTGCTTTCCAGGTCGATCAGTTCGCTCAGCAGCCGGCGGTATTGCATGAGCCCCGCATCGGCGGCCATGGCAACCATCGGTGACTCCGGCGAGTTGTCGATCATTTGCTGCTGAGCCTCGAGGATCTGCTTGTCCTCGATGAACGCGCGCTTCTGGCTCTGATCGATGGATTCCGTGACGACAGCGTCGTCGAGCCGGAAGTTGTGAGCCTGCATGAAAAAGTAGTGCGTCGACTTTTCAGTCTCAGGGGTGATCGCCTGGCAACTGTGGAACTGGAGCGCGCCGCTCATGTCGTCGTCCGGTGTCGCAGTGGACTTGACGCCGGCATCGAGCAGCAGAATTCCGGGGACGTGAAAGTCGTATCGGAACCACCGATCAACCTTGCCTTCGAAGCTACCGAGGCGCTGGTGATACGGCGCAGGCACTGTGCCGCGCACCGGCCGACTGACCCGGACGCCTCTCGCCATACGCTGCACTTCGGGTCGGGCCTCTGCGATGTTGGGCGAGCCACCGAAGGTCTTTTCGTGCACGTAGCTGAGGTGCGAAAAGTCGAGAAGGTTGTCGCTGATTAGAAGGTAGTTGCACTCGTAGTGCAGGTACGAAGGCTTCCATCGCCAGTCCGGATGAGCGAGCGAGAAGGTGTCGGGGATCAGCGTGTCGTCGGCGAGCGCCGGATCTCCCATCCAGATCCACACCCAGCGTTTGCGTTGAGCAGTTGGGTAAACACGTTGGCGCAGCTTGGGTGGGATGCGTTCCTGGCCGGGGACCTCAACGCAGGCGCCGGTCGCATCGTATTTCGCCCCGTGGTACATGCATCGGACGCAATCACCTTCCTTGCGTCCCATGTGCAACGGTGCGTGTCGATGGCAGCACTTGTTGTCCATGGCAACAACCGTTCCGTCCTCCTTGCGGTAGAAAAGAACGGGCTGCCCCAGGAGGGTTCTCGACAAGAGCGTATCGCCGAGGATTTCGTGGTCCCAGGCTGCCACGTACCAGCAGTTCTTCAAAAACATGTTCATCGTCTCTCTAGGTGCGCCGCTCTGAAAACGGGGCGCTCGAGCGGACTTTAGGGAAGGCCCTCTTCCCGCGCTACACGATTGGCTGGAAGATCACTATCTGTGAAAACGATAGACACAACCTTCGATCTGAACCTCTTGCGCGTGCTGGTGGCGCTCGCCGCAACCCGAAACGTGACCCAGGCGGCCCACGCGCTGGACATGAGCCAGTCAGGCTTCAGCACCGCGCTTGCTCGGTTGCGGCAAGTACTCGATGACCCGCTTTTCGTTCGCACGCCAGTGGGTATGTCGCCCACCCCCCGGGCAGAGCAGATGATCGCGACAGCTCAGGATGTGCTGTCCCGCGTCACCGAAGAGGTCTTGCAGAAGCCGGGGTTCGATCCGGCGACCGCCCGCACCGTCTTCCGACTGGCGATGGCTGATGTCGCGGAGATTGTTTTCCTTCCCAGGCTGCTTCAGCATCTGCAGCAGCACGCGCCCTATGCGACCGTCACCTGTGCCTCCATGGAAACGGAGACGCTGAAGCAGGCGATGTCCAATGGCGACATTGATCTCGCACTCGGGTACTTTCCCGATCTGGATTCGCAGTCGTCTTTTCAGCAGCGCCTGTACTTCCACACCTACGCCTGCATGCTTCGTAGTGGCCATCCACTCGCAGCCCGAGCTGTCACGGAGAAGAACTACTCCGAAATTGGTCACGTGGTGGTTTCCTCGCCTGCCAGGACCAATGCACTGTTCGAAGCATTCCTGGAAAAGCGATCCATCAAGCGCCGGATCGTGCTTGAAACGCCTCACCATCTGAGCTTGCCTGCGATCGTCGAGAGCACAGATCTGATGGCCACCGTGCCGCTGGCAACCGGGGCTCGGTTCGTGCAGCTTGGAATGGTCGAGCTGCTGCGCCTGCCTTTCACGCCCCCCAGCTTTGCAGTGCAACAGCACTGGCATCCGCTCGTTCACCATGACGCTCGCAGCCAGTGGTTGAGGAAGCAGGTTGCGCTGCTCTTCAACGTGGAGTCCGACGAATGGCGTGACGTTCAGGTTGCGTTGTATGGTCGGTCTATTCGACCGATCGCAGGGTAAGCAAACCACCCCCCCGCCGTTCTGAACACCCGCGTGCCAGCGCAAGAGGATCAAGCGCGTGAGTGTCTGCTTCTGGGCTATCAGCTCCGCTGCGCGTACTTCCGCAATGGACCCGGTCCTGCTTGTCGCCATCCGCCCCCGTGCGGCAGGTATGCAGCGGTTGCAGTCACTGACGCGTCCACCGTAGACTTCCGCATCCGGCCAAATGCCGTCGCTCAACAACGTCAGCTTTGTGGCGATCCAACGAGTCCCGAAAGCCGGGGCGCTACCGTAGGGTTCCGACTGGCTGGAGTAGTCTTGGCCGCCTCGGCGTTCGCGACTGCATCTTGGGGCCCGCAGTAGCATCAACATCGTGGTGAGCGTGTGCGATGCGGCAGCGGCCGAGCAGAGCCTGTACTGGCCCGGCAGCCCGCTCAAAGTTCATTGATGCTCACCGTCGTCAACAGCGTGCAACCGCATGGGCCGTCAAGCATTCGTAGACCAAGTGCACGCCGTGTCAACCTGATATCGCCAGACGCTTACCAACAAGGACGTTGCTTCGATGCTCCGGCGCACTACCCTGACGGCCTCGTCACCAGACACCGTGCCCAAGTCATGTTGGGAAAGTCTATTTCCACCACTTGGAGTGCTTCTCGACGTACGCCTTGACAGCCCAACTGCGTGACCTCTGCCTCGGGTCGGCCGAATCTCCCATCGCCTCCTCAACCGATTTGAGATAGCGCTTACCCCCCCAATACTCCCAGGTGGCGTCGAGGATCATTGCGAAGAGGTCATCCGTCGACGCCAGCGCCATATAGTCCTCAGGTGCAACTGACGTTTCGACACACCGCTTCACCAGGCCGAGCCTGAGTCTGAGCGCGACATCCCACGCGTCTGCCGGCCGGACCCACGGAAGACTGTCATGCAGATGCTGCCAATTCGATGACGCCAACGCTCCCGCAGTTGCAGCTCCATGCAGTGATTCGAAGGTCAGGCACAGCAGCGGTCCAACGCTTCTGGACCGCCAGCTCATCGCCCGTTGAAACCCGTAGATCAGCAACTCAATGGGCAGTTGACCAGCTTGCTGCTTCACGGCCGTCAGCGCGGCTAGCCAAGGGTCAACGCCGTAGTCGTTGGGCAACACATCTGGAGCAAGTTCAGCCGTGATGCAAGCGACCAAGCGCGGATTCAGCGTGGGCGCATGCGCCAGGAAGGCTGCGACTGCACCGGGTTGCCTGCAGGCCTCCTTGATCCACATCCGCAACTCTGTGGTATCTCCAGCGTGCGACATAAATTGCTGAATGCAAGTGAGCACCGCATCCGGTCCAAAAGCCCGGGCGACTGACTCAATGGACACTTCGTTGTGCAGGCCTTGAACGGCAGCGGCAAGCTGGTTTCCGGCGTGCAGTTCGACACCGGCTTGCTGGACATCAGATGCTCTTGCTTGGGTTCGACGCCAGAACTCGCTCACATCAGCAAGGTCTGGTCGGATGGATAACAGCGGAGGCCACCAGTTCGTCCCCGGCATCAGATGGTCCACGAGCAGGGCAGCGTCCAGCTCTTTGACTACCGCCCGCATTGCAGCTTGCACGGCCGGGCGCTCATCTTCGACCAGTTCTACGAGTGTCTCCGGGGCCAACTCGAGCAAGTGCCCAGCCAGCTTCCAGCCGTGGTCAACGAGCTCTCCTTCTGCGACGAGGTCCAGGTTATCAACGACATAGTGCAACTCCGAATCGTTGAGAACATCAGCCCTGGACAGGGCGTGGGTTGCAACCATCTCCTTGGCAGCCTTCGACCCGGACAATGTGGCCGGCACGGTCACCAATGCGATGGCATCGGCCACGGCAGTTGGCCCGCGCCGAGCAAGCGTCGCCTGCAGCTGGCAAATGGCTCGCATGGCTTCACGGCCACCAAGAACGTCTGTGCCCAACAGCCTCAGTACCTCACGGAATTCAGAGGCATCCGGACGGCAAGCATAGTCGACGAGTTGCGCAAGCCAGGGCCCATCAGATATGGAGGTAGCTTCAACCCCCTCCGTGTTCTGGGTAAAGCGCAACCGGGAGACCGATTCGCCGCAAAACTGGAGGTCGAACAGCGCCCCTTCTTGCGAGCGATCACGAGTAGTCAACGTACAGAACCGGAATGAACGCCTAAGCCGCGGCCACTGTAAGTCCCACAAGCGCAGCACCACGTCGTCCACCTGCGCATCGTTGGCTCTGCGAGCCCAAACCTGGTCATGAGGCTGCTCGTACAAAGCAGTCGCGAGCCGTTCGAACACCGGCAACTGGCTCGACATCAGCACCGAACCACTTGCTAATGCGTTTGTGAGGTGAAGAGCGCTTCCGTAGACTCGGGCTGTCTCGATGGAAGGCGCCTTGAACAGCGCAGCGAGTTGTGACGGACTATCCAGCATCGCCAAGTCGGCGAGCTCAATGAACAGCGTATGCGTCCACACGCAGCCTGGTCTTGGCATCTCGGGCGCTGGCCAAGTTCGGGCGAGCGCGTACAAGCCAGATTCCAGCAGCGGATAGCCCGTCAGGTAAGAGATGCCCTCCGCGGTGACACCGGACCCGGACGCGTCGCTCATCACCAAGACGAGGCGCGCGTCGTTCGGGGTCAGTGCTGCAGAGCACGCAAACTGCCGGTGGCCCTCTGAATAGCCATGAAGTGCCTGATGGACGATGATTCCCACAACCTACCTCAGGCCAACAACCACTGAAGCGGTTCCGTCAGGTCGTGTGATTGCCCGTCGGCGGAGACCACTGTAATGCGCTCGGAGGGAACGTCCATCTCGCGAATGCGCTGGGCCTCATCCTTCGGAGGCTTACCGGCCTCGTCGTAAACGCCGCCCTGAGCGCTGACTCCGAACACCCTGACCGTCCAGGCTTTGTCGAGCCCGTAGGACAGGTATTGGCGAAGCAAGGGCAGGTGCGTCGTCAGATACTCGTCTGGCGACATCCCGGCGCCTGCAGCTTTATCCCATGCGGACAAGACGATGGCAACGCTGCGTGCGCCTGCTTCCAACGGTGTCGCCTGCAACGATTGCAGGAGGTCGACGAGTTTGACCTGAGTGGGGGACATGCGAGCATTCCATGGCACAGGCTTGCCGGGTTCCTGTGGAAGGCCTACCGCCTCCGCATCTTCAGCGTCGTCCGCGATCCAGCCAGGCGCCTTGATCTTGTCCGAATGGATGAAGAGCAACACGTTGGCGCTGCGCAGTGATGCCGCCACCTCGGGCGCACACTCGCGCGCTTCCCACATCTGCTGGAAAGACTCGCCCGCCAGGTCGGGGAACGACAACTGGAATTCAGGAGCAGCCCCGCTTCGCAGAGACATGGTCACCGTGCGGTCGCCTGCATGCAGCGTCCGCTCCTGGACTTTGGCGCGCCGCCACAGTGCAGCAATCTCGTTGAGATGCGCTGATTCGCCAGCCTTCAACGATACGAGGCTCAACCGAGTTTCGACCTCATCGGACGTCAGCAGATGCCACAGAGCGGCCAAGAAGGTAGTCTTTCCCGAACCAGGAAGCCCCAGCACAACTATGTCGTGCGCGGTCATGTGCCTGCCCTCGCAGTCGCCAGCAACGGAAGCCTTCCAAAGGCACGTTCCTTTGGCACCTCTCTCTGCTCAATAGCCGCAGGTACATTCCTGGCGGGGTCAGCCATCCAATACCGTAGCAGCTCGTGCATGCCCTCTCCGCGGTGGGCATTGGTGGTCTTCGGCGAGGCGGCGACGGTGAACGACTGGATTTCAGCGAAGTTGGAGGCGTAGTCGTCCCGCACCTTAGCCACAAGTGCCTCGAAATAGCTTAAAGCGCCGTCACGTCCGGCTTCGTTCTTGCGGATTGCATCGAGCTTGGTAAGCACGAGGGCCAAGCATTGCCAAGGCGGAGCGACGCCAGACTCCACGAACGCTCGCAGGGTGAGGCGAACTTCGGCGCGCACTTGGTGGCGCTCACCGGCGTTGAGCAGCTTCGCCCCATCCACGAGAACCGTGAGCACGTCTGAGCGCTTCAACTCGGAATAGGCCTTCGCGCGGTCCGGCTCGTCCTGCACCATGGTGTATTCCTCGCCTGCGCGGTTGCCGAAGAGTGCTGCGCGCTTGGCATCGCTACCTTCGCCAACTAAATCAACGTGAAAGAAGAGAACCTCACCGCGCTCGGTTCGTTCCATATGCGCTTCGCCGCGCTTGGAGTCACGCCTTGAATCGTGGCAGGCGCGCTCGAACGAATGCATCGTGGACGAGCCCGCGAAGGCGTATCCTCCCACAGGCCCGCGCTGCAGCAGGTCATAGATGCCAGCGACCAAACTGGTCTTGCCGCAATCGAATGGCCCCACCAGGGAAATCACGTTGCACGGGCCGTGCCTGAGCAACGAGGTCGCTTCGCTGATGGATAGCGATTGAGCGTGCGGCAGGCGAAGGCCTGGGACAGACGAATTCGGGGCCGGAGTGCTACCCGGGATGATGACCAATGCCTTGCCGAATTGGGGGCAAGCGGAAGCTTCAGGGAAGCCTTCGAAACAACGGCCGCCCGACGCGATCTTGCAGGCGGGGTTCGCGCACTGTGGCTCGGAGTCCTCTTCGACATGTCCCATTGTGGTCATACCAAGGACACCTGCAGCAACTCTCGGTAGAGCAAATCGGCCAGAGTACGTGCAGGCAACGAAGCCGTCGCCTCAACTCCGGTCACGGTGGCCCATGCGGGGATCCATGTGTCCTGACCATCAACTTCTAGCCTGCGCCGGACCGCTTCCAAAATGGGCGTGGTGGTCGCCGACACCTTCCCTGCCTTGTCTTCCGGCAAGACGCGCCCCAACCATTCCTGAGGGAAGCCTTGCACCATCGCGGGAATGGACAACTGAACGACGTCATCCACGCCTGCACGGGAAAGCAGGGAGGGCAATGCTGTCGGGCCGGGAAGCACCTTGGTCAGGGCAGCCAGTTCCACTGCGATGACGATGGGGCGGAACTCAGACCGAACTTCCTCGAAGGCCTGATCGAAACGAGTGCATCGCCCGCCTTGGAGCCACCAGAGGATGTCGAGCTCCTCGTCCTGAACCTTGACATAGCCCTGCACTGCAGTCTCGAAGGCACGCTGCCGGGTGGCCATGGCTGTCAGCACCTGGCGACTGGCGCTGGCAAGTGCGTCCATAGCTGTGCGGACAGTCGCGATGTTGCCTTCCTGAAGGGCGTTGAGGTGCGCCGCGATGTCGAGCTGAGGATTGACCAACTTCTGCTGCTCGAGCGGTGGTCGCCGACGCGCGGTTTCCGCGAGGTAGTTCTGGGCGGCGACGGCCAAGCCCACCAAATCCATCGGTTGCCTCAACGTGCGCAGCCCTGCGCAGAAAGCGCCAGTTACCAGCGCCGCAGCCTTGCCCGCCGTTGCATCCTGCTCCTCCATGATCATCGCCAAGGTCACTGCTGCCAGCAGCGCCGCTTCTTCGTCGCTGAGGGCAGGTCCGGCTTCGGCGAGCTGGCTGCGCACTTGGCCGGCTTCCGTAGACAGGTTCTGCATCTTTGTGCGGAACGCAAGCCGCACCAAGATCTCGAGCGTCGTCATAGATGGGCTCCGCGATGCGGCCTGGATAGCTACATAGCGTTGCGCGCGAACTTCAGCGTTCTCGGAGAACTCCATCCCGCCGTACCAACCGTTGAATTGCCCCTGCATGGTGCTCCCCTGCCTTTTTAGTGAGTGTTTTCGACACGTTCGATATCAGTGGCCAGCTCAGCCAGGAGGCCGCGCGCCGCGGCCTCTTTGAAAGCCTTCTTGTATCGCTCAGGCTCCGGAACCTGCAGATCGGCTTCCGTGATAAGCCCGAGCTTCAACGTGATTTCCCGGCGCTCGCCGATAGATAGGTCCCAGAACCGGTAGATGAGATTTCGCATGGACGGACCCTGCATTTTTTTCTCCGGTTCGGGCTCCAATGGCACTACCGCTGCAGCCTCCCGCACAGCCTCGGTCACCTGGGTCGCATGGAATTGCGCAACTGGCGGCTTGACTTGGGCAGCTGCCGCCCCCAATGGTGCCATGTGCGGCAGCGCCATGCTGTGAGTCCAGACCTCCTGAAAGCGATCCTGCCTCAGCGCCACGAACATATCCGGCGACTTCTGAAAATGGCGCACGTACGCACGTACGTCCAGGGTCCGCCCCATGCCTTCGCCCCGCACCGTGACGTTGAGCAGGTTGTAGCCGGGCTCCCATTCCCGCTCGTTCATATCCGGGTTCACCGCTCCGGCCTGGAATCGCATGTAGGTCGGCGTTGGCGTGCATCGCTGCCGATGCTCATGGCCGAAGAACTGCAGCTTGGCGCGTTCGTTGATATTGTCGTCGGTATCGTCTCGGTCGGCGAACCAAGACGGCGGGTGGTGGCAGAGCACCAGGTTGACTACGTCCTGCTCGGGGTTCAGTACCGTCTGGAGACGTCCCAGGTAAAGGCGACCGGGGGCATCATCCCGCTCACCCAAGCCAGAAATGAGCGTCGAGGTTAGTCCGAAAAGACGGAGCCGGACACCTCCCCCGAGGTCAACTTCGTCGGCCCAGAACGGTGAATCGGGGTAGACACTACAGTCGAAGCCCGCAGCGAACTCGTTGTACGCGGCCAGCGGCCGGAAGAGCGACTGGCCCACATCGGCATCGGCCAACTGCCGCTTCATCTCCGACTCGCGAGCGTCTGGATGCGCCGCGGCAATGGCATCCTGAGCGTTTGAAATGGCCATCGACCTGGCACACACGCCTCGGTCGACGTCGTGGTTCCCGGGCACGACGTAGATGCCCTCAGGTGGGCAGCCGCACTGCTGAGCCAGCTCTAGCAGCCAAGCGCGGGCGACCTTGTACTCCGCAGGGCTCCCCTTGAAAGCGATGTCGCCGCCTACGAGGATGGCGTCTACGAAGCCTCCCTCGCGGCACAGTTCCACGACATCCTGAGCCAAAAGGGTGCGGTAGGGTTGGTGGACGTCAGTGGCCGGGTTCTCACAGTCGGGGGTTCGAAAGTGGATGTCTGAGAGGTGCAAGAGGCGCATCTGGCTATCTTAACTTTCGGATACGAATTGCCCAGCCGCACATGCCAGGAAACTTGCTGATTGGGCAGGCCGATTTTCGCCAGAGCTTGTTCGCGTTGCGCGCACCTCGTTGTCCAGTCGGGCCTGTGCAACTCGTTCATGTCGCGCCGGCCGATATCGAGAGCACACGCCCCCATAAGCCGGCGACCGACAGCTTTCTGCGGGTAACCTCGCAATAGCGAACGGCCGCAACGGGCGGCGGATTCAACCGGTCGATGCAACACATTCGCTGAACATCTCAGCTGGTGTGTGGAAGCCGAGCGTCTTGCGCGGCCTTTCATTCAATTGTCTTGCAATCGCGTTGAGTTGAAGCTGTGAGTAGCCCGAGATGTCGATGCCCTTGGGCATGTATTGCCGCAGCAGCCCATTGGTGTTCTCGTTGCTGCCGCGTTGCCAGGGGCTCTGTGGATCACAGAAGTAGACTTGAATGTCGGTCGCCATTGTGAATCTTTTATGGCCGTGCATCTCCGTGCCTCGATCCCAGGTCAACGACCTGTAGAGCTCCTGCGGCAGCTTTCGCGCGTTCCTGATCAGCGCATTGACGACCGACTGCGAGTCTTTGCCCTCGAGCTTGACCAGCATCACGTATCGCGTCTGTCGCTCGACCAATGTAGCGATCTGGCTGTTGCCGCTGCCGAACACCAGATCCCCTTCCCAGTGACCAGGCACCGCCCGATCCTCGACACATGCGGGGCGCTCGCTGATCGGCACGGCATGGGCAATCTGCCCATGGATCGCCGTCTTCTGCGTGTAGGAACGAGAGCGTCGCATGCCGCGCGTGCGCCTGAGGTGCTCCAGCAGCTCCTTCTTCAACGCGCCACGCGCTTGAATGAACAGGCTGCGGTAGATGGTCTCGTGTGACACATGAAGGCTCGGGTCGTTCGGATAAGTATGCTTGAGCCAACCGGCGATCTGCTCGGGCGACCACAGCATTCGGAGCATGTCCGCCACGACGCCAGCTAACGCTCGGTTCTCGACCAACTTGCAGCGCTTCGGTCGTAGGGCACGATTCCACGCAGCTTCGTCGGCGACGCTCGCCCGATAGCCAGCTTGCCCTGCGTTGCGCTTGATCTCGCGGCTGATTGTCGACGGGGCCCTGCCAAGTCGGGCGGCCACCGAACGCATCGATTCACCGACCATCAGAGCACGAGAGATCTCTTCTCGCTCTGCCAGGGTCAACGCATTGGCGCCGCGTCGTCGCTTGGGCGGTCGAATGCCACCGGTCTTCGACAAGATGTTATGGATTGAAGTGTGAGGTCGGTCGAACAGCTCACCAATCTGGTGAAGGGTCCAACCATCTCTCCAGCGCTCCCACATCAGTGCCTTCTGGGCGGCCGTGTAGTAGGTTCGTGTCCGGTACTTCATCTGCAACACTCCTTCTGCCTAAGCAGTGGTTAGTGTGTTGCATCGACCGGTTGAATCCGCC
>Ga0247813_10000390_pt1 | contig 43343 bp, 40 predicted proteins | sample UWRJL169409C1_FD_180719 | JGI IMG/M metagenome (GOLD analysis project Ga0247813, IMG submission 180719) | Plant litter microbial communities from Arlington Agricultural Research Station in Wisconsin, United States - UWRJ-L169-409C-1 | ecosystem: Environmental > Terrestrial > Plant litter >... | reverse complement strand
AATAATAATCCCTGTCCGGCAAACCAATACCCGTTTGATAGATTTCAGCAATGTTCATACTGCTGTTTTTCTGATCTGGTGACACTCCAAAAGCTATAATAGAAGGATTGTTAACCTTTGCCTGATTCACTACAAAGTTCATTAAAGACGGTAAATCGCTAATTGCCTCAATTTTAGCAAGTAGCGGTTTAATAGGTTCATAACCACGTTTGTCAATGGTTACCGTATCCATACCTGATGCATAAAAGTCTCCTACCTTTTGTGCTATACTTCCCTCCGGATTTTTGCTTTTCGAAATACTGTCTAATATTCCCTGCAGGCGCATTCTTTGTGGATAATTCATAAACATATAAGCCCCAACTCCGGCTTGAGATGCAGGTATTTCTACAGAATCATACCATTTGCCATTTACATATTTAAAAAAATCGTTACCGGGCCGTAAGGTGGAATCTATTCCAGTGATAGCAACATCTTTTTTCCCTTGATGTTTTGAGCATGCTGTAAAAGCTAAAAATGTAATGAAGAGTATTAATGAATTTTTCATAATCTAGATTATTTCTATTAAAATGAACTGAAAAACGTATGAAGCAGTTATTTTTTAAATTTAGATATCTGGCATACTTAATTTTAGGAGAACAATATACGAATTCAGTATTTAATTCTAAAGTTTTTGTTAGAATTACAACTTACAAAAATCAGAATTAAAAGTAGTTATTTCGTTAATGAATAATAAGCATAACCTTCTGGGACTACGCTGGCTTTAAAATGAAATTAATCCCGTTATTCAGATTTGCCAGCTGAGCGATAGCGAACTGGGAAGTAAATGATTCCGAATAAGAAACCAACTTTCCATTAAGCCAATTGCCCAAATCCGTTGTAGTAGCTGTTATGAACAGTGTTTTTTTACTTTCAGTGAAGAATTAATTACAGCTTTTATCACAGTTATTATAACTAATATTTGAAGAAAAGAAAACAAAGCTATTTCATAATTTAAACCTGTTATTTTTTCAGCTGGAAGTTCTTTTTCAAACACATTCTTCATATTTTGAGCAATATCAATAAAATTCAAGAAGAAGTAAGTCAAGGCTAAACCCGCTATCAGCAAAATTAAATTATGAATGAGGCTATTGAATTTTTGCTTAAACTGTCTAACTAATGTCAATATAAACAATGAAACTAACCAAAAGAAAGATAACATTAATCCAGCTGTCATTTGTATGTTATTACCAAAAACGGGGATGATAAAAAGGGTTTTAGAATATGTAATTCTACTAAGGAAAGCTATTCCAACTAACGCGATTATTAAACTCAACAAAAAATATAGAAATTCAAATAGTATAGTTTTTTTCATATCATTTAGTTACTGGGGTTTTGCATCGTGCATAACGTTCTGGTACTATAGCGGGTTTGGGACTAAATTAAGCCCATTATTCGGATTTGACAAATCTCCTAAATACAAAAATTTTTCATTAATCCAATTGCTCAAATTCGTTGTACTAGCTCTTTCCTTCTGGTTTCACTTCTGTTTTAGCAACCATTCGATTAATTCATTATTGTCCACAATGCTCCAGGAATGCGGATGCTTGCTATTATCAGGCTTTCTATATCCTTTGTTTTGTGTAATAATCAATTCTGCTTTAGTATTTCCTAGTCTATTCAATTCATTAATCATTGCTGAACATTCCGTAGCATTCATCCCAGTGAAATCCTCTCCATTTTCTTTTAACCACCAATTAATATCAGGTTCAGAATAAATTCTCAAAGGAAGTTTTATTAGATTTTTAATAGCAGTTTGAGTTGTGTCGTTAAAGGAATAAGGGGATATTCTATAATAATTTTTTAACGCAGTTTTTGGTGAACCTCCCATTTCTTTTTCTAGTTTTTCAATCGTATAAACTCTCTCTTCATTTGGACTCTTGTTTATGGATAATCGTATCTCTCTTTTACTTGAATTATAAAGCCGTTCAAAGTCAAGCGGTGGGTCAATCGCAAAAATTGCCGTTGGTTTTATAGTAGGGTTTTCTGCATATTTAACTGCACAACTTCCACCAATTGAAAATCCACCAACATAAAATCTTTGGTCAGTAAGCTTATGCTTAGAAGTCACATCAACTAAAATTTTATTAAAAGATTGTTGACTTAAACTATCCACACCAAAAGATAATTCTCCATCCTGAAAAGTTGGTATAATCGTCAAAATTCCATTAAATGCTAATTTCTCCGGTAGTTCCGTTTGCTGTAAAACATTTTCTGCTGTTTGTCCAAGTCCCGGGATTAAAAAAATATATCCTTTCCATGGTAAATTGGGTGGATAAAGTATAGTATAATGGTTTTTTGTTGTGTTAGCATTGTCAAGATAAACCTTTTCAACTTTTAGATTATTTAATTTCTGTCCAATACAATTAAATGAAATCAGAGAAAAAGTCATTACTGTCCATATAAATTTCATAATTGTGGTAGTTTTTTTGTTTATGGCATGGAGTTTTGTAATAGCAGGTAACGTTCTGTGACTAAAGCGGATTTGAGAAATAAATTAAGCTCTATTTTCGGATTTGCCGAATATTCCAAATACAAGACTATCTTTCCATTAAGCCAATACCCAAATCCGTTGTAGTGGCTGTTATGCATCGTTTATTCTTTAACGTCTGTTTCTAAGATTTCTTTTGGCGGAATGATTTTATATGGTGAGGCAAAGTATTCAGTTTTCTTTTTCAAAGGATATGTAATCTTCCAAACTGTTTTAATTTCATTTTCATCAACTTCAAATATTTTAGTCACAATCCACTTTCCATTAATCCATTCAAGTTTGCTTCCGCTTCCGCCACCATTACTAATATAAAATTCTGTTATCGTCTTTTCGTCAATGTAAAATGTTGGATTTGATAAGTTAGATAATTGTTCGTTTAAAACATAATTATCCTTTTTAATATCATAAAGATAAACTCGGATTCTATTTTTTAGACCCGTTCCGGATTGTCCGTAATATCCAATTACAAAATCTTTAATATCATCATAATTCAAGTCAATTAAAGTATCAGAATCAGCAGAAGTTATTTGGCTTTCTTCGTTAAATGCTTTTAATAACCTCTGGCTTTTAGCTTTCAAAGTTTCTTCACTAACTTTTTTTCTATCCGAATTACAACTCGTAAAGAAAAGTATGGAAAAAATAAAGGTTAATATTTTCATTTCGGTTCTTTTAAATGATGCATAACGTTTTGGCACTACAGCGGGTTTGGGACTAAATTAAGCTCTATTTTCGGATTTGCCAAATCATCCCAAATACAAGACCAACTTTCCATTAAGCCAAATGCCCAAATCCGTTGTAGTGGCTGTTATGCGACGTTTATTTTGCGATTTTTGTGACTTGTAAATCTATAATAACATCGTCTGCTTTTTCATTTAGAAATTCGGCAGTTATTTTGAGTCCTAATTCTTCTTTTTCATATTTAAAAGAACTGTTTTCCAATATTCTGCCTTTTATAAGATAAGCTTGTTGGAAAAATACAAATTCATCATTATCATCTCTAATACACCAAACTCCTGTTGGTTCTGAATCTAAATTTTTTTCCAAATTCACACCGGCACTCTTTAAGATTTGAAATATTTCTAATTCAAGTTTAGTAATTACGGTTGCAAAATAGCGACAATCTTCGCAAGGGCAGTTTTCAATAATATTTATTTCTTTTATATATGCGTCAGAAGTTTTCTGATTGATATAAGCAATTCTATTTTCTCCTATTTTGATTATCTCTTCCATCATTATGGTTACTGCAGTATTCTCTAAATGTCGCATAACGTTCTGGTACTACAGCGGGTTTGGGATTAAATTAAGCACTATGTTTCGGATTAGCCAAATCATCCCAAATACAAAACCATTTTTTCATTAAGCCTATTGCCCAAATCCGTTGTAGTAGATGTTACCTGCTGGCTCTTATGTCCGTTGTGAAATTTGATATACAAAATCGTTTTCTTTGTCCCAAAACAAATATAATTCGGCTGTTCCATTAGTAAAATCACTTTCAGAAACACTTCCAATAAAAATCATATTTTCATAATTTAGCTTTTCTGGTGTTTGAATCCAATTCGGCTTAGCAAGCATGTTTTTTATAATTTCGCTTTTATCTTTTCCCTCAGAATGAAATTCCCTTATAACTTTTTCTTTTGTTGTTGTCAATCCAATAAATGTGTCAGAATAAGTAAAGTCTGAATTTATATTGTTGAATTTTTGGAATTTCTTTTTAGTATAAAGATACTTTGTGATTTTTTCGAAATAATAACCAGCTTCCACTTTGTCAAATTTCTCATTTGTAGAGTGTACTAATTCACAACCTTTTGATAATGTATCTATAAATTCCCTATTACTTTTCGGTGTTAAGTAGTATTCTAAATTCTCAATAAAATTATTTTCAATTATTTCATAAGCCTTCTTTAATTCGTTAATAAATGGAAAATTCAAATTTGACAAATATGAATATTTGTTATTTTTATATTTAAAGCGAATAACTCTGGGGTCAACTCTATTATCATTAAAATAGTCTTCCGCATAACTACCTGTGTCCCAAACTGAAATAAAATGAAATGAATTATTGTTCAGAATAGGATGATTTTTAAAAGTAATCGACACAAGAGGAGTAAAAACATATTTTTCGTTCGAATTCTTTATTTCGAAAATATCTTCTATTAAAGGAAATGGTTTATTTTCGTACATCATATTGATTTAAAAACTAGCTTGAATTCTCGATTCTGATTGATGCTTGCAGGTAACGTTCTGGCGCTTGGCGAGGTTGGGGATTAAAGATGCGGGTTTTTTCGGTTAAACACAAATTTTTCAAATACAAAACCAACTTTCCATTAAGCCTAAATCCCCAATCTCGCCAAACGGCTGTTACCTGATATTTTTTCTTTTCAATTGTGAATATGATTCAAAAACAATTATTGACAAATTAAATAAGAGTAAATAGTATCCAATTTTTATTTGTTCAATATCTTCAAGTATTTTTGCAAAATACAACAATATTAAAGGCATTATTAGTAATGTTATATTTGAAATACCTAAAATTAAAGTTGTTTTTGGTTTGTCTTTAAATGAATAAATTACTAAAAATAAATTTATAAGAATGGAAATTAAATATGGCAACAAGATCCATTGAGGAGTTTTATAATCATCAATGAATAATTTTCCAATTTGGTAGCAATTCAGTGTTAATTCTTTTTTGAGTTTTACAAAATCGGTAATTGCTTTTTGCTTTTTTAAAGTTAATTCTTCGAAAGTTAAATTGTATTCTTTTCCATTAAGTTCAGTTTTAGGATAGCTTTTTACTTCTTCCCATAATGGACTATTTTTCAGTATTTTATTTTCAGAAATATTTTTATCAGAACAAGTTTGAAAAAAGGGAAGGAATAGAATCAATAAACTAATTATTGAGAGTTTCTTTAGCATATCGGTTTATTAACTTTGGTTATTTTCTGTTTTCAAAATATCAGGTAACGTTCCCACGCTTGGCGTCAGTTGCGAACTTCGGAACGTCTTATTTTCTGTTAAAGATAAAATTTCTTGCGAAACGTGAACGTGAATTTACCACAAAATTCGCAATTGCGCCAAACGTGTGTTAGCAGTCGTTCTTTCTAAAAATATTTATAATTTTCATTTTCTTCTCCGTTATTTTTCATTTTCATTTCTTTAAAAATTTCTATGATTTTGTCACCTTTGTCTGTGCAAAGTTCGGGAAAACTTATATTTTTTGATTGTCTACTTCCTCCACATTCTGCGCAAAACTCATAAAAGTCAAGGAGTTTATTCTGTTTGTAAAATAAAATTATATGTCTCGGATTGTAACAATCTGCCAAAACACATTCCTTTTCTTCTGAGAATAAAACTTCAGTGATTTTTTCTGCGAAATGTTTGTCAAGAATTACGTTATCAATGAACTTAATATTCGGAATTTTAACTGTATCATTTTCTATTTTTGGTTCATAGTTTGAGCTGTAAACATCTCTGTGTGTATTGTATGAAATTAATCTAATTTTATCGTACTTTTTGAAGAACTCTGAACTTTTGTTGTCTTTTTTGCTACAAGAAACACTAAATATTGATATTAAAACAGAAAGTATAATTAATTTATTCATAACGATTTACGTTCTTTATTTGCGGTTTTTTCGTAGAATGACTGCTAACGTTCTGGCACTACAGCGGGTTTGGGACTAAATTAAGCCCATTCTTCGGATTTGCCAAATCATCCCAAGTACAAAACCATCTTTCCATTAAGCCCAATGCACAAATCCGTTGTAGTGGCTGTTATAAGCCGTTTTTTCACAACGTTTTTCTCCATTCTTCCAAACTCATAATTTTTTTAGTTTTCTTATCATAATACTTTATTTCAAAAGTTTTTTGATAAATAAAAAAATTATATTCTGTTTTATAAACCAATGAATTGTCTTCATAGAATCTTACCCAATAATAATTTTTCCCATTATCATTCGGTGTTTCCATAATTCCAATTCCTGCATTATTTTCAAATTTATTTTTCACTTCAGGAAGTTCTCTAACTAATTCAATGACTGTAGTTCTATTTTCATTGTCTGAGTCACAGGCTTCAAAATCTGGTCTTCCAGTTTCATAATAAACACTGTTTAAGAAAATTGGATTTTGCTTCTCCAATTCTTTTATCCTTTCAACAGCTAGTTTATAATATACACAATGATTAACACCTTTGTCTTTTTGAATTGTTCTGTATATTTTCAAAGCTTCATTCTTTTTCCCTATTGTTTCATAAAAATTCGCATAAATAAAAGTGTTAAAAGTGTAATCTGGAATACTATCTAAAATTCGTTTTGCTTTATCAAATTTTTTGAGTTTTACATAATTACAAACTAATCCTATTTCATCGTGTCCACTAGTTCCAAATTTTAATTCTTCTATAGATTTATCATACTTACCAATTTTATAAAGTAATTCAGCTTTAAACATTCTTAAATCTTCAGCTATATTATCTTTTATTTGAGATTTATATTTGTCTTTTTCAACTGCGTTTACTTTAGATAAACTATCAATTTTCAATAGAACTTCTTTTGGTTTTTTTTCAGATTCGGCATATAGTTTATTTAAAAGATTCTGAAAATTTGTTAAAGCTTCTGAAATTTTTTCGTCTTCATGATGCATTTTTTCGTGCTCTTTGCTAAAAGACAAATTTGGCTCATCATTCTTACAAGAGATAAGAAGTAAAAAAATTAAAAATGTTATTTTTTGCAGTTCTTTCATAAAATGGCTTATAACGTTCTGGTACTACAGCGGGTTTGGGACTAAATTAAGCCCATTCTTCGGATTTGCCAAATATTCCAAATACAAAACCAACTTTCCGTTAAGCCGATTGCCCAAATCCGTTGTAGTAGCTGTTGTACCTAGTTTTTTTCAAGGTGATCTATGTCCAATACGTCACTCAATTTACTTAAACTAGATTTTGAGAATCGTCTGAATGCAAATTCAATAAAAACATATCTAATCATTAATAATTGTAGTATTGCCACAAGTATAAAGATTATTGAAAACTGTTCTTTATTAGAAAAAAATTGAGCAATTAAACCAATGAAAGGAAAGCACAATAAAACACTTAACAAAATTCGGAAGGCTTTATTTATTTCCACTTCAACTTGTCCATCTTTGTTAACAATTTCGCCTGTTAAAACACAAAATGCGCCTTTTCCAATTTCTGAGGATATTATCCTAAATGTATTGTCTTTAATTATTCCACGAAATGATTTGTCGGTTATTTTTGAAGTCAAACTTTCAGACAGTTCAGTTCTTCTTTTCAAACGTTCAAGAGTTTCTGTTTCTTCTCCAATTATTTTGAAAGTATAATCACTTTTTGGAAATATGTTCATTCGTTTTTGGTCTTTTAAAATTAGGTACAACGTTCTCGCGCTACAAGCAGTTTGGGATTGAATAAGCCTTATCTTCGGATTTGCCAAATCTTTCAAATACAAACCAATTTTTCCATTAAGCCAAATGCCCAAATTGCTTGTAGCGTGTGTTAGTGGCTGACTATTTAGGTAAAAAGTAATTATTAAAAACTCTTTTTATTAAGTCCCAAATTGCATTTGCATTTTCAGGTGTAACATTTAATTGAATTACAACACTTATAATTGTACCGATAAATAGATTTATCCAATCAAATTTACCTAATTCTTTAGCTGTTTCACTTAAATGATCAAGTCTTAAAATTATCTCATTTTGCTGATTTAAAATTAAAGGAATTGATGAAAGACTACTTTTTAAAACCTCTATTTTTTCTGAAATTTCAGTATATTCAGAAAAAGAAAATTTTTGGTTACTAAAGTTATTAATATATTTTATTTCGGATATTTCAGTTTTAAATTGTTGCCAAAGATTTGGAGATGTAACTTCTCTTTGTAAATAATATAACCAATTTTCAAAAATATTTAAAGTTTGATTCCAATTTATTTGAGAAGTTGCGTCCATAATTTGTTCGTCACCTGGAGAATGATTTACAAATAATGAATTTGCATAATTTGAATCAATAAACCTGAAATAAAAGTCTTTATTTGCTTTATATTCTATGTGAGTATCACATACTCCCATAATATCTTTTTCAATTAATTCAAATTGATTATGAGAAAAGAAATCAAGTGATTGAATTATTTCAAAAAGCGAATTCTTTTGCGATGTTAGTAATTTCATTTGTCCATTTGGTTTTTAGTTTGCCACTAACGTTCTCGCGCTACAAGCAGTTTGGGATTAAATCAGCGTTATCTTTCGGGATTTGCCAAATCTTTCAAATACAAACCAATTTTTCCATTAAGCCAAATGCCCAAATTGCTTGTAGCGTGTGTTGGCGGTGCGGTTGTTTTTAGTCGAAATTACGATTACAAACCTATATTTTTGCGTTTCTGCTTTTCAAATTTCTGCTAGAAAAACTCAACTTGTTAGAGAAAGTGCGATTATTATTTCGTTATTAAATCTATTTTTGGAGGTGGATTATGCAAAGTAATTTCCCAATCTTCATATGGAGGTTCTACGATAAAACTTGAATCACAATATTGTCTTAGATAATCTGTCGCTCTTTTTTCTGCATATTTTGCGTTTAATACTTGACCGTTTTCATCTAATTCAATGACATTCGCATAAATTGCAAATACTTGTTCAATCGCGCTTGGTTCTTCGCCATAAAGTGATAAATAATCAATTCCTTTTAATGTAGATTGGTTTCCGCTAGCCATAAAATAAGAGAACGTTCTTAATGCGCCACTGAAAGAATTACTTAGTTTCATATTTATTGTTTAAATGCTTTTTGTTTAAAAAAAATGACATTACTGTTAGCTTCCAAAATTCCGCTTGTCACGTTCCAATTTTCACGTTTGTTTTTCGGATTTTTCTGCGTGGCGAAAATTTATCCTTTTCAAAATATTTTTCTGCGTAAGTTCGGCTTCAACTGACCGCCAACTAATATATATGTCTGACTAAGTCAGACTTATCCACCCTAAATTGGTTGGCTATATCTGATAAATGTCAGTGTTTATTTGTTTTCAAAAATAGAATTTTTATTTCATAAATCATCAAACGGACTTTTTATTTGTTGAATACTTTTCGTACTAACGTGGGTGTAAATTTCAGTGGTCTTACTGCTTTGGTGACCTAATAATTCTTGAATATACCTTAAATCAGTTCCGCTTTCAAGTAGATGAGTTGCGAAACTATGGCGCAGCCAGTGTAAGCTTACAGGTTTTACTATACCAACTTTTTTGAGTGCTTGCTTTCATACACTTTGCAAACTTTTTTCTGAATAAGGATAACCAGGATTTGAACCTTCAAACAAATAGGTCGTGGGTTTAAATAAGATATAGTATTCCCGAAGCATTTCTAAAATTTTAGGTGATAATGGAACGATTCTGTCTTTCTTTCCTTTGGAGTTTTTAAGCAACACAATATTTCTTTTAGAATCGATATGAACAGGTTGAAGTGCCAATAATTCGCCACACCGCAATCCACAGCTATAAATCAAACTTAACATCATCTTGTGCTTGATGTTGCTATGCGCATTCAAAATCAATTTCACTTCGTCTTTACTTAAAACGTTAGGTAATAATTTAGATCGCTTAGGCCGGTGAATTTTATGTATTTCAATCTTTGTTTCTCGAATGGTTGTAAAGTACAGTTTAATCGCATTCACAATTTGATTTTGATAGGAATCCGAAAGATTGTTTTTCAATATAAAGTCGTTATTATAAACAATCACATCTTCATTGCAGATTTCGCTGATGTTTTTTTTCCGATAGAAAATCAAAAAGGATTTCAATGCTTCACTATAAGTTTTGAGTGTATTCTCGCTATAACGTTTAGAACGCATCCACTGTTTGAATTTTTCAATTTGCTCTATACCTTCTTCCGATGGAAGAAACTGAGTAGACATCAAAAGAAACCTTTCTGTATTTTTAGCCGTGTCTGGGAGATGCCAAAGCCTCATACTCTGACTACATCTAGAACCTTCCACTTTTTTTATTCGATCTATCAGTTCTGGTTTTTTTTCAAAGTAAACAGCAATTCGTTTCTCCTTATTATGAATGATTATTTTTGCTTTCCATTTCATTTTTATAAGATTTAAACTACTAAATTAAAATTAAAACAATATGATTGGAAACAAAAAATTAGAAAAAATTAAAGTATAGTTGGCATTCTTGAATATTTTAAATTTTTTGAATAGTTTTTAATCTTTGATAATTAGTGTATAATTAATTTTTTAAAATATAGTATATTATTTCAAATTAAGATGCCCATGCTTCAAGTGAAAAAGTAGTTTCCTACTTACGTTTAAAGTAAAATCGTCAGGTAATAGAGAAGCTTTTTAGTTCTAACATACAATTTTGATTTTTTAAATTACTGATTTTAAACTCTTTCAAAATAAGTGAAAAAGTTTTTTTTGAAATATTTTGTGTATTTCAAAATTAGTTGCATTTTTGCACCCGCATTAGAAAAACAGGCCCGTTCGTCTATCGGTTAGGACGCATGGTTTTCATCCATGTAAGAGCGGTTCGATTCCGCTACGGGCTACCATCAAAAGCTTCAGAGAAATCTGAAGCTTTTTTGCTTCAGACTAATTTTATTTCAAAGTAAATACATAACACTACTCTTCTCAAGAATTATTTCCGATTAATACGATTTTAAATACCTTTAAAATAATAAAAATCTGACATTATTGAATTCTGAAAAATATTCTACTATTTAAATCCCATATTTTATAATAAGTGCGTTTATGTTAGTAAATGTTTTTATAAATTTGCGATCCTGTATTGAAACCTGTTAATTTCAATTCAAAATTATGACTTTCACATAAATACCACATTTGCTTGAAGTCATTATCCAAAAATAAATTTTATTATAACCATAATTAAATCCAATGTTTAAGAAAAACAAACCCCGCATTCTAATTTTTATTCTTTTAAATTTATTTTTTTCCATTAATTCATTTTCGCAAAAAAATCTTTACGCTGGAATTGAAATTGGGCGCAGAGCTATAAAAGTTTCGGTTCTTGATGTAAATAATATCAAAAAAGCGGATTATAAAATCCTTTCTTTTTGGACTGAGAGAATTAATTTTGCAGAACACATTGCTGCAACCGGAGAACTTACTCAGGACGACATTAACAGAACTAGTACTATAGTGGCTGATCAATTAAAAAAAATAAGAGCTGAACATAAAATTCTTGAGGAAAATATATTTCTTGTAGCTGCTCCTCTTTTTACATCGGCTCGCAACGTCGACGTTTTAAGAAATAAAATAACAACCCTAACGAACAAAGATCTTGATATACTTGATGTTAACGAAGAAGCAAAAACATTAGTTAAGGGAGCAATACCACCAGTTGATTATGCTAACGCTTTTCTACTGGACATAGGTGCTCAAACCACTAAAGGGGGATACATTGATGAGCTTGAAGACAACAAATTAGAGTTTATACCTTTAGAGCTTAACTTTGGTACAATGACACTAACTGATGCAGTACAAAAAACAGTTGTTAATCAAACGCAGGTTAATGATATGTCGGTATATCAGGAAAAGTCTTTTGACTTTAACTCGGTTTTGCTAAAAAAAGTAAAAGAATTGTTTGATAAAAACCCTCTTTTATCAAAAAAAGATAAAATGTATTTATCGGGAGGAGCAGTTTGGGCATTTGCCACTCTTTATTATAACGAAAACGTTAAAGAACATTATGTTTCGTTAACTAAAGAAGATGTTATTAATTATGATGCGATCCTAAAGAATAATTTTACCAAGTTTACAAACCTTGCAAAAACTAATAAAGAAGCCGCAAGGGTTTTAAGCACTTACGACCAAAAATATTTAATATCAGCAAATAACATACTTATATCCTGCCTGGAAAGCATTCCGGATTTGGAGAAAAAGAAAATTTACTTTGTAAAAGAAGGGCAAACAATCTGGCTGATATCTTATATCGCCGATCGTTCTAAAAAAGTAAATACAAATTTCTAAAGAATTTCTTTTTATATCAATAAGCTTCAGAGAGATCTGGAGCTTTTTTTGTTATATTTATATTGGGCTGTTGTTTTTTGACTTATCGTTGAAACACATCTCTAAATTGATACAGCAATCGCTCAATTAACCTTAAATCTTCGGTTATAATATCTGAATTCCCCTGCATTTCCTGCTGAAACGGAATTGTTTTTTGATAGGATGTTTGTAATCCATTTGGTAAAGAAACGTCAATTAATAAATTTCCTTCTTTATCAGGAGTTAATGAAATTGCTTTTATTCTTCCTTTTATTATTCCGAATTCACGATCAGGAAAATTTGCCAGTTTAATATTTACTCTTTGTCCGGTTTTTATTTTTCCGGAGTTTAATGCCGGAGCTTTAACTTTTCCAATATATCCATTTTCATTACTTGGAATTACAGCAAAAATAGTTGCGCCTGTTTCAACCGATTGGTTTTCTGACCAAATTTGCAAAAAGCTTACTTTTCCGTTCACTGAAGATCTTAAAACATAATTTAGTTCCCAGTCTTTTACTGCTTTCTTTAATTGATAAAATGCCTGAATTTTATTGTTTTCAAGATTTATAGATTCTTTACTTTCGTTTATATGTGTCGTTTTGCTATTTCGGTTTAACTCATTCAATGATGATTTTAATTGCGATATCGTACTCAATAAACTTTTATACCCTTTTTGAGCCTGAAGATATAGTAAACGCTGTCTTTCTACTTCTTGTGAAGCATAAATTCCTTTTTGAAATAAAACTTCGTATCTGTTTAATTCATTTTTTTGAAGAACTAATTCATTCTGATTAATTTCTTTTTGCGATTCCAGTAATTTCAATCGTTCCTGAAGCTGAATTGCCTCATAACTTTGTGCTTTCCCTTCAATTTGATACGGCTTAAGCTGCGTATTTAACTGATCTGCAACGCATTCTTTTCTAAAATTTGCAAATGCGCTTTCGACTTCGCCCAATTGTGCCGAATTTAATTTTTCAAACGGAAATTTAATTTTATTGATATTAATAGTATCCAGAATATTTTTGAGTAAAAACACATCCTGGTATTTTGCCGAGTTTTCGAGAATGGCAAGCGGTGTATTTTGGGTAACAAATATTTTGTCTTTTACCAAAATGGCTTCAATTTTTCCGGATGTTTTAACGATTAGTTTTTGTGGCGGTGTATTTGTCGTTATTATAATTTGTGATGGTATAATATCCGGATATCTTACAAACCAAGATATTAAAAACAAAATCACGATAAACAATAATAAAATAGTATTGCCCCATTTTTGAATGGCTTTTGGAGGATCAGATAAAACATCTCTTACCTCTTCACTATAAATTTTCAGGCCGTCGTTTAGTTCTTCCATCTTAATTTCCTAATTCTAATTGGTTTTTAACCAGCGCGTAATATTTTCCTTTTAACTTTGTGAGATCATTATGGTTTCCCTGTTCTACTATTTCTCCATTTTCGAGAACAATAATATTGTCTGCATTTTTTACCGTACTTAATCTGTGTGCTACAATTATAGCCGTTTTGCCGTGAATAAAATTGCCTAAATTTTCCATAATTACTTTTTCATTATTGGCATCAAGAGCGCTTGTAGCTTCGTCAAAAAACAAATAAAAAGGATCTTTGTACACTGCTCTTGCAATCATAATTCTTTGCTCCTGCCCTCCGCTCAATCGTATTCCTGATGTTCCTAATTCTGTATTGTATTTATTTGGAAGTTTTTCAATAAAATCTTCGATATTGGCTACAAACGCTGCGTTGTTTAATTTATCTCTGTCGATAATTTCATTTTGTTCTGATTCTGAAATATTTCCACCAATTGTATCATTAAACATAAAAGTATCCTGCATAACGGCTCCACAATTTAGCCGCCAAAAATCATTATGAATATCATTTAAATTAATGGGACCAATATTTAAACTTCCGGCCGTGGGATTGTAAAATTTTAAAAGCAATTTCATCAAAGTAGTTTTGCCGCTTCCGCTGGCACCCACTATTGCAGTGGTTTTTCCTTCGGGAATAATACAATTGATATTTTTTAAAATCAAAGGCGAAGATTTGCCGCCATATCTAAAAGATAAATCTTTTAAAATGATTGATTTATCATTTGGCAATTCTTTTGCTTTGTGTGCCGATGCTATATCTTCATCATCTCGTAAATGCACTTGCGACAAGCGTTCTAAACTTATTTTTGCATCTTGCCAGGACTGAATAAACAGAACAAAATTTCCTAAAGGCATATTAAGCTGGCCAACAATAAATTGTATCGAAGTCATCATTCCTAATGTCAGATTACCATCGACAACTGCTTTTGCGGAAAGAAACGTAATTATAATATTTTTGAATTCATTGATAAAATTAGCACCAATGGTTTGATATTGTGCTAATTTCAACGTACTCAAAGAGGTTTTAAATAAACTGATCTGATTGAATTCCCATTTCCAGCGATTTTTTCTTTGCGAATTGTTTATTTTAATTTCCTTAACTCCATTGATGATTTGAATTAATGAAGTCTGATTTTGCGATAATTGGTCAAATCGTTTAAAATCCAGTTCAGCTCTTTTCTTTAAAAAGAAAAATGTCCAGCCTACATAAAAAACCGCAGCTATTAAAAACACCAAAAAAATGGTTAAATCATAGTAAGCCAGAATTGCGTTGAATATCAAAAAAGTTACCATCGAAAAAATCATATTCAAACTTGATGATGATATGAAGTTTTGAATACGCGTATGGTCTGTGATTCGTTGTAAATGTTCACCGGAATTTCGCGTTTCGAAATAATTTACCGGTAATTTCAGCATTTTATACAAAAAATCTGAAATCATTTTTATGTTAAACCTGCTTGTTATATGGATTAAAATATACTCTCTGAAAACACTAACCAAGGTTTGCGAAAGAATCAGAACAAACTGCGAAATAAGTATTAAATAAATAAACGGAATATCCTGATTATTAACTCCAACATCAACAATTGACTGCATTAAAAATGGCAGGATAAACTGAATAACCGTAGCAACAAGAAGTCCTATAAATATTTGGTGAATTAACTTTTTGTAAGGCTTAAAATAAGGGTATAAAAACGCAAATCCTTTTGAACTTTCTTTATCATCGTCCTGCTCATTAAATTTAGTATTAGGTTCGAGAATCAAAACAAAACCGGTAGCATCTACAGTATCTGTCCATGCGGTTTTAAAATCTTCGTGAGAATATGTAAGCAATCCCTGCGCCGGATCTGCAACCCATATTTTTGTTTTTGATGTTTTATAAACGACAACAAAATGCTTTTGACGCCACGGAACTATAAACGGAGTTGGCGCTTCGTCTATTAAGCTTTCTAACGAAATTCGCATTCCCAGAGTTCGCATTTCAATTTCTTCTGCAGCCTCGGCAATTCCTGCCATTGTTACACCAAGCTTAGTAATGTTTGCTTTATCTCTCAAAAATTCGCGCGAAAAGTTTTTGCCATGATATTTGGCAATCATTCTCAAGCAAGTTGGTCCACAGTCTTTATTATCTAATTGCCTAAAATGCGGAAAATTTTTATTAATCATGAATAAGTAATTCTTTAAACTAAAATGCTAAATGCTTGTATATTAAAATTTCCATCTTACTTGGTATGGATACGTTTCGTATATAGTATTATCTTCATTTATTGTATATCCAAGTTTTGCATCTTCTTTAGCATCCTTAAACAATGCTCTAACCTCCTCATCTTTAGTACCTGATCTTGCCATACATATCGCTCTGTAATATTTTGCATCTGAAAAATTGGGATAAATTTTCAATGCTTTATCAAATAAGGCAATTGCTTCATCCCATTTTTTTAACTCATATTTTGCAATTCCGTAGTAAAATAAAGCTGTAGGATGTTCTAAGCTTTGTCTGTTTTTAAATAAATCGTCATTATATTCTTTAAATATTTTTTCAGCTTTTTCGTATTCATTCAATTGCAAATAACACAGACCTATATAAAAGCTGTATTTATGATCCATTCTGTAACCGTCACCATAATTATTTATACAATCCTGAAAGTCCGCAATTGCATCTTTGTAGGTTTTAGCAAAAATGCATTTTATAAAAGCGCGGTAAGGTTGCCATTCTTGCGGATCATATTGAACTGCTTTATCAACATACTGCATTCCTATCTCATATTTTCTAGCTTTAAAATAAGGCATTGCTTTTTGCTGCCATAAAGAAGCAATAGTACTGTCTTTTTTTAAACCTTCATCTAAACAGTTTTGCCATTCGGCCATTTGAAAGTTATAATTATAGTGTTCTGCACAATTCGTAACATGTTCTAAAATTATAGCGTCTTGTTTCTTTTTTATTTCTGGATTACTTTGAGAATAAATAAACTGTGAAATATGAATTAAAATAATTAATAGAATATTTTTCATTATAATTGAGTTTTTTCTAATGTATTTAAAGCATCAAAATTTTTAAATGTAAAATTATAAGTCTGATTACTATAATCAAACCCGTTTATTGTAGTCTGCCATTTTTGAACAGCTTCAGAATATTTTTGCTTTATGATATCATATATCTGTGTGCCTTCATGTGTTAGAACATTTTGTATTCCACTATACAAATCATTTATTTTTTCAAATCGATTCAAGTCATTAGAACATTTATTTAGATAAAAACCTATTCTTCCAATAGCCTCTTTTTCTTGTCTTTTATTAAATCTGTTTTTTGCCAATGAATTATCCAAACAAAGTAATGTGGTATAATAAGTATACAGTGCATGAAGAAGTATATATACCGTTCTATGATCTTTTAACTTTAGGAGATCTTCTACATTTTGTTCTTCATCTATTTTAAATATAGTTTTACGATTATGGAATAATGTTGTCAAAATAATATGACCGGTTTGATGGGCAATATCATCCATAAAGAAAACCTCATCATATTCGTCCTGATAAACATTAAAAAATGCAACTCCGTGTGCTTTTATAGTAGCAAACGAATTAGTATTACCTGGATCTGTTTTAAAAAGCAATATTTTTTTGCAGCATTTCTCAATGATCTCATAATGTTCTCTTGAATCTTCTTTAATAAAGGAAACTGCATTGGTTAAATAAGATATATTTTTATCGAATAACGAATTATTGAAAATTATATCCGAATTTGAAATCAAATTTCCAGACCCATCTGTAAAAACATTTCTAAGCAAATTAATTGAATGCCTGAAAACCTCAATGTTTGAATTTTCAATTCTATGTATCGGTTCAAAAACAGCTGGTTTATTTTTTTTAAAATATCCCAGTTTTGGCAGATATGCAATTTCATTTTCATTAAAGGAGTAATTAATTCCTAACTCTTCTTTATTTACAAAATAACCTTGCATAAACTCTGTCAAAAACTCATTTGGCAAAGAATTATCAATTTTATAATTAAAGTACGAGAATAATAAAGGTTCAAGAAATAATTCGTCATCTTCAAAATCTATTTTTTCTAATAAGCCCGGATTTTCTTTATAGATTAATAATTTGATCGTATTTATTATTTCTGTTTGATTAGCATTAATTTCTTTATATTTTTTCATTGCCTTTTTTTTATTTCAAGAGGCTAATAAAATTAACCTCTTGAAAAATAATTATTTCTGATAGATGATCAAATCTCCGCTTTTAGCAATTATATGACAACCACTTGCATTACCACCTACGATTGAATTTAATAATTCATTTGAAGCTGTTGCTTCTGCTCTTTCTTTTAAAGCTTCTAAACTTAATTTCATATTGATTTATTTATATAATTAGTGAATAAGGTGTGGTCTTTTTGCTAGTTCAGTAAATTCATGACAATCGTCTTGAATACCTCCATTTATTGTACTTAATAGCTCTTGTGAAACAACTGCTTCAGCTTTTTCTTTTAAATTGTCTAAACTTAATTTCATAATTTTTTTTTTTAAAGTATGTTATTTTTTTTTAATGAGGTAGTTCATAGGGGCCAAAGTCCCCCAACCAATCTCCTACACCACCTGTATGGCAATCATTTGCCTTTCCTCCTGAAATTGATTCCATCAATTCTGTTGAAGCAACTGTTTGAACTCTTTCCTGAAGAGCTTCTAAACTTAATTTCATAATTTTAAATTTTAAATATTAATAATATCGGCATATAAACTTTGCCATAGTTTTGCTTGCAAGCACTATTTAGATACATTTCTTTTACAACTGGCCATTTGCAAAATACTTAGTAATTAAATTTTACGAATTATTTATTTCAAAATCTTTATACTGTTTACTTTGGCGATTGATAATGAAGTAAAAAATGAAAGACACCAGAAACAATTATCATAAAGAATTTCTAAAACAAAAATGTCAGATTTTCAAGCCAAAACTATGCAAACGTGTTATCTGTTACAAACTATGTAAATCGGAATTCGGGAATTCCGATACGTAATTCTTGAATTCCTCACAACAATCTATATAAACATCTTAAAATCAATAAATTAAATTGTAATTTTTTTATATTATTTAAATAGTAATTCTTTAGAAGATGATTTTTTTTTGAAAAAATTACAATAAATAAGAATATTAGAATTTATTAATATCGAATATTTAAAAAGGAAAACGTAAAACAGCTTTAAATTTTAAGACCTTAACTCAAAATAAGATTTATTGCATCTTACTGAATTTAAATCAATTTTAGCTGTAACGATTTCGATTAATATGGACATAGAAAATAGCGATTTGGATATTATTTGCTATTGGAAAAGAAAACTTGATTTTATAGGAAAAAATCGATCTGGTTTTCAAAATGAAACCAATTTTTAATTTTTTTAGTTTACCCTACGAGGTCTATATTTACATCAATTGACGCATTTTGCACCGGACGAAATTACAAAAAAAAATGCTACAAATTGATCCTCCGAGTTTTGTGCCAAAATCGCTACACATGTATTACATTTAATTAACTAATTTTATTCGTCACTACTCATAAAAAAATTACAATACAAACCTTAACTTAACGAACAAAAACAACAAAAAGACCTATTCCATAAAGAAATAGGTTTTTTTGTTGTGATCGTGAAGCAATTCGACCAATTATTAGCCAAATTAATACTTCTAATGTAAAAAAGACAACCGTTGGGTTGTCTCTTTCAATAGTATTTTTTTTAAATCTATTTTCTTTTTCAATAATTTATACCCCTAATAATTTCAACTTTTCTTCTTTTTTAAATTGAAATAATAATTAAATCCAAGACCAAAAGTCCATTTGGTGGTAATTCTATTGTCACTTTCACGCACCTTGTCTAATGCTTTTCCTAATTCAGTACCCTGAAGATCCAGAATGATACAAAGAGAATCTGGGTTTTCATCTGAAAGATTAAAATTATAACCTATTCCAATTCCAAAGGACTGATCCCACACTTTTGCAATTTTAGTATCACTTGTAAGCACTTTCCCTGCGCTGTTAAAAGTTTCCTTTTTTCCATGCGCTTCAATATTAGAAATCGAATATTTAGGTAGAATCACCAAATAAGAATCTAACTCATTTACATTTCCTAAAATTATCTTAGGACAAATACTAAAATTTACAGCAGTCGCAGAGTTGCTAACTCTTTCGTAAATCATATTATTTTCGTTTTTTCTTTCAAAATCTTCAAGTGCCCCCATTATTCCACTTATTTCAATCTCTGGCCTCAAATTTTTTAGTAATTTAAATTCACATCCGGTTTTTAAACCCAGAAAAACTGAACTTGAAAAATCGGTATGTAAATAAGTCGCAAACCCCGCATAGGGACGCGCGATTTGCGAATTACTATAATTATAACACAGTAAAATAATAATGATAAATATATTTTTTCTCATTTTATTTACCAATTACCCACCCTAAAGTGAAGTTAGCAACAGGAACAAATTCAGTATTGAACTTGTCAAAATTTACACCTGCTCCCAAATGTACCTCCAGATTTAATTTTCCTTTATAGGTGCGCTGAAATCCCCAAATTGGCGCAATCGTAAATGAAGGAACATATTCACCATAGTCATCATTGGTCGAGATTGATTTAAAATTACAGACTGCATTAAGTGCTAGGAAATTTCCTGAATTATAGGCCGTTCTTTTACCTTTACCAGCTCTTTTTTCTAAATTATAATAATGACGAAACTGCTCATTAATGATCGGGTAAAATGACCAGGTCGATTCATCGTAATAACCATTTTTTCGATATCCAAATCCAAGACTTACTTCTGAATAAAGTGTGTTTTTTTCACTAAAACCATGCTCATAAACAAAGCCTGGAAATAAAACATTTATTTTAAACTGATTTTTTTCCACTCTGGTAGTGACATCCTGGGAATGAACATTTGCTGCAAAAGCTAGTAGCAATAAAAAACTAAACCTAATTTTCATATTTTGAATATATTAATTACTTAACAATAATCTTCTTCCTCTCCATTCTCCATTGTGCAGTGCTGCTCCATACAAATCTATAGAAACATTTGAGTAAGAAGTTGCGCCTTTAAGCCCCTTTAAATAATCCTCACTACTTTCATACGTACTTTTCCAGGTAAACAGAAAATTAAAATCAAAATAATTAGTGATTGCATTTTCATCATTTCTGCTCCATTTAACATTTTGCGTTTTAAAGGTAACTGTATTACTCAAAGAAGGAGCTTTAACAACATTATATTTTAAACTTTCATTTTTAATTTTATCATTTAAAATCATTTTATCATATGTTGCAGGCAATTTACTTGCAAATGCTTTAGCCAGCGCATCGATAGCTTTATTTAATTCCTTGGCTGTTAATAAATCGTATTCATTATTGTGTATGAATATGGTTAAGCCTTCTTCCGGATCTCCTGTATCAAAAATAAATCTCGGACCATCAGTTGGTAATTTAGTAATAATCTTTCCGTCTATACTGTATTTCACACCATTATATTCGAAGAAAACTGTACTGTAATTATAACTTGCCTGATTATAAACAGGAGTATTAAACTTGTAATCATATTGTACATCATTTACTCCTAATTCTATAGTAGTTGCATACGATTTTTCCCAGTATGATATTCCTAATGTTTTTTCTCTTTTTTGAAGTCTCGCGCTACAGCCAACCGATGAAAACAAATAATAATTTTGATTCCAGAAGCTTACTTGTATACGTCTGTTATCACTATAATAATCTTCAGCTTTATCAGATGCACCAAAAACTTTTTCCCAAATGCTATTCTTTTCGATATAAGAAATCACAAGATTTTGTTTGATTAATTTCGGACTTGTAGTAACAGGTGCCGGTGGTGGCGTATAACCGCCTCCGCCACCGCCTCCGCCATCAGGATCGATAGGCTGAATATAAGCTGGCGCCGGTAAAAACTGGTGGATTCCATCGTCAACAAGTACAACTTCTGGCATTTCTTTGCCGGTCATTTTATTCATTTTACTCATTTTACTGGTAACGCTGGTATTATTTAGATAATCATACAACTTTTGTCTTTTCTCTATGTGACAAAAATAAAGTCCGGTTTCTGTATATTTATACAAACTATCTCCAACAATAATTTCTCTTTCTTCATTTAAAAGAGAAGAAAGTACCGGATCTGAAATCAATTCATCATCAAGCGCAACCTCTTCATCTGCGCCTGATTTTGAAGTAATTCCAAATTCAATGTTTCGCTTTGCAACGCGTTTCTTTTTTTCTAATACAAACTTTTGGATCGTTTGAGTATCACCCTCACTAAATAAAGGTGTCAGGGATCTAAATCCTTTATTCTGAATTTTTCTGATTCTTCTATTAAAATTGTTTTGGTTCGTGACATTTTCTTTATATGACTTAAAGATGCTTACAAGACTCGCTTTACTTTCAATTTTGATTGTATTATTATCAGCAAGTTCAATTTCATCAACTATTTTGCTATTCTCTGTAGCAACGGTTTGATTAATATCATCGTCACAGCCCGTTAATGCAATTATACCTAAAAAGGTAACCAAACATAGTAAATTTCCCGCAGAAAATTTTAAATATTTATTTTTCATAATTTAAGTTTTTGGTAATATTGATTTATAATTAAACAGGCGTCCCTGCACATTCACCACAACTGTTGTGTAAATGCACCTCTCTTACAACTGGCCATTTGTAAAATAATGTACATCTCTATTAAAATTTTAATCGTCTTTTGTATCTAAAACTTATTTCACTAAGCAAATTTTTAGTTTTATGCTCGTGAATTTCAAATAAAAGTTCTTAGCATTTGTCTGTTGTTTGTGTTAGAAAATCAAAAGTGGCAAAGAAATCTCCACAAACTCTCGCCAACTGTATTGAATAATTCAGACCGATTAAGCAATTTGTATACTTAGTATCTTTTAAACACCCCTTAATCAAATCTTTAGATAAAAAAAATCTCTTTTTATTGAAGCCAAAACTATATAATGCACTTACGCCGCACAAACTATGCACATCGAAATTCAGGAATTCCGATATAGAATTCAGGAATACCCTTAAAAAATACACATAAACAATTCAAAAACAGCACTTTAACTAATAGTATTTTTTTCTAATTTTTGACTTGTGTTTCTACACAGATAGCATATTTTTGTAAGAAATTGATCTTTATGCTTTATTCTAAATTTCTATTGCCGTTGTTTTTATTATTTTCTACTCTCTTACACGCACAAACGATAAATAAGAATTTAACAAAACTTTCGTTTGAAGATTTAAAAGAACTTTATTGGAAAAATGAAAGCAAAAGTGCAAAGCAATTACCTTATGCAAATGCTTATTTAAACAAAGCCAAAAGCGAGAATAAACCTGTTGAAAGGGCAAGAGGATACTTTTTACTTTCATTATTATCAGAAAATGAAAAAGCTATAGTTTACTTAGATAGTGCTATTTTTTATACAAAAGAATTATCAGATCCAAAATTTCCTGCCTATGCCTATTCTGGAAAAGGGTATATTTATAAAAAACAATTTAAGTACAAGGAAGCGATAGATAATTTTTTAATAGCTGAAAATATTGCTAAAAAAAATAATCTGGATTTATATTATGAGACAAAGTTTACTATTGCTGCCTTAAAATCAGAAGAATTAGGGGAAGTAGAAGAAGCTCTTGTTTTGTATAAAGAATGCTACAACTATTATAATGATAAAAAAGTCAGATCAGAGATCTATTCGTATCCCTATCAATTGGTGCTCTTTGGTCTTGCAGATGCATACAAAGCTTTAAGCATTTCAGATTCTGCAACTTATTATAATAAAAAAGGATTTATTGAAACAAAAGCAACTAATAACCAATTATTGAATGCTCTTTTTACCTTAAATGAAGGTGCTAATTTAATCTTTAAAAGAAAATTTAGAGAATCTTTGGATAGTATTAATAATGCTCTTCCCAAAGTTATATTTTATAAAGATAAAGGAAACACATTGGCTGGTTATTACTATACCGCCAAAGCATATGCCGGTTTGAATAACAAAAAAGAAGCCATTAAAAATTTTATTAAAGTAGATTCTGTATATAATGTTACAAAAAGAATCACTCCCGAATTTATGAGTGGTTATCCTTATCTAATTTCTTATTTCAAAAATAATAATGACAAGGTAAATCAATTAAAATACATAACAAAGTATATGTATATCGATAGTATTCTACAAAACAATTATAAAGAGCTTACAAAAAAATTAAATATCGAATATGACACACCCAATTTAATGCAGGAAAAAGAAAACCTCATTAAATCACTTAAAATAAACAATACAAAATCTTATTGGAGCATTGGGTTCTTGATTTTTATAGTATTATTAATGGCTGGTTTTAGCATTTATCAATATAAACTTAAAAAAAGCTATCGCTCCCGTTTTGAAAAAATAATGCAGCATCCTGATGAAAAAATTGAAATAAATAATAAACTCGAAGAAATTGGTGTTTTTGAAGAAAACAAATCGAAAACGGATACTATTGGGATAAATGAAGATATTATTAATCAAATATTAAAAAAACTGACTGATTTTGAAACTTCAAAAGGTTTTTTAGATTCTAATATGACAATCCAGACTATATCTGAGTCTTTTGATACCAATAACAAATATGTGTCTAAAATTGTAAATATTTATAAAGAAAAGACATTTATACAGTATATTAATGATTTAAGAATTGAATATGCTTTAACTTGTTTAAAAGAAGATCCTAAACTTAGAAAATATACTATTCAGGCTTTAGCAATTGAATTTGGATTTAATAATGCGGAGTCATTTTCGGCAGCTTTTCATAAAAAAACGGGCATAAAACCAACTTATTTCTTAAAACAACTAGATGAATCTAAAACCTTAAAAGATTAATAATCAGTATTTTAAAAATTAATTACTATCGAAATTCAGGAATTCCGATAAACATAAGCCACAATAAGCCACACTTTAAGAATACACCTATATATTTGCAAAAACATACTTAATCAACAAACCATGAAAACAAACAAAAAAGAAATCAAAAAATTTGATTTAGAAAAATTTGAAGTTGCAAAATTAAAAAATCTAAAATCTGTAGTTGGTGGAGATGCCCCTGGAGATGAGCATACCATTACAGATGTTGTAACCGGAGGAAACAATAAAAATACCTAATATATTTTAAATTTCCCTCATGAAATTTCATCCATTTATTTTCATACTCATACTATTATTATCAGGTTGTAAGGCTTCACAAGAACCTGTCACATCTACTATACCAATTATTACTAAAGATAAGCTAACGGCTCAGCAATTAGAGACATGGTATAAAAAAGATTATTTAACAGACAGTATACCAGGAATTTCATTAAATAAATGGTATAGCGAAAACAACAAAAAATCTAAGCAACAGGTGATCGTTGCTGTTATAGATACACAATTAGATAGTAATCATGAAGATTTAAAAGGTCAGTTTTGGATCAATCAAAAAGAAATCGCTAATAATAATATTGACGACGACAATAATGGTTATGTAGATGATATAAATGGCTGGAATTTCACATCAAATAAAAAAGAAGATTACGTTACTTGGGGCAACTTTGAATCTGTTCGATTTATAAGACATTGGGATCCTGAATTTAAAGGTAAAACAGAAGACCAGATCAAACCAGAAAATTTAGCCAATTACAAAGAATACCAAAGAGCTTTAAAAGTTAACGAGAAGGAAAATATTTATTACAACAGATGGTTCAGTGGTTTAAATCACAGTGTTAAAATTTTTCCTTTAGTGAAAGATACCCTAAAACATTTTTTTCCAAAAGAAGACTATACATATAAACAATTAGATAGTCTTTATAAAAAATACAAACTAAACGATAAAACTTACAGGCAAAGACGCGAAAGCGATGATCGTGATCTTGGATCTTTAATCTTTTATATGATGATCAATATGGAAGATAACGAAAGCACTTTAGAAGCACTTGAAAAGAGTCGCGCTGAGTTAGATTCGATAGTAAACAAAAACCTGAATAAAAACTTTAATGACAGACTTTTAATTGGCGACAATCCGGAAGTTTTAGAAAAAGGATATGGATGCGGTAATATAAGTATATCAAAAAAATCGGTTAAAAATATGCAGGGACATGCAACAAAAGTTGCAGGAATAATAGCGGCAGATCGCCAAAATAATATTGGGGTAAATGGTATTGCAGAAAATGTAAAAATCATGTCTCTTAACATTTCATATTCTGGAGATGAGAATGATAAAGACATTGCAATGGCTATTTATTATGCTGTAGATAATGGCGCTAAAGTTATTAACATGTCTTTTGGAAAAGAATTTTCGGTGCATCAACAATGGGTTTCCGATGCATTTAAATATGCTGAAAAACATAATGTTTTATTAGTACACGGATCAGGAAACGAACGTTTTAATGTTGATGAAAACCCTTATTATCCAAGTGATAATACTTTTGATGGTAAACCCGAAGTAAGCAGTAATTTCATTAATGTTGGGTCAATTTCAGCACGATTAGACAAGACCTTTGCTTCGAATTTTTCAAACTACGGAAAACAAAATGTAGATCTATTTGCTCCGGGCGAACAAATTTATACAACAGCATTAGGAAATCAATATAAATCTGATTCGGGAACTTCTTTGGCTGCTCCGATAGTTTCAGGAGTTGCTGCCCTTATATGGTCATATTATCCTAAACTTACAGCGACTGAAGTAAAACAAATTATAATAGAATCAGGAACCACCTATAACGTAGAAGTTATTGTACCCGGAACAAAAGATAAACAAATTTTATTTACAGAATTATCCAAATCCGGTAAAGTTTTAAATGCATATAATGCCATGAAACTTGCCGAGAAAATGAGTAAACACAAAAAATGACCCCTCATTTTAAAATCAAATACTTTCCGCAATTTGTACTTCGAACGCCTTTGCTTTCTTTATCTAATTACTTTGAATTACTAGAAGGTTATTCTTTAGAAAAAGCATTCAACTTATATAATACACCAATAATTAAAGAAGCTATCAATTTAGCTTCGCCAGAATTATTAAATGGATTAGATAAATGGGTTTCAGGCAATTCTACATTATCAAATGATAAAAAAAAGGCATTCGAACTTACTTTCCTGAAGTATATGGCGAGAATTTCTTCACGCTGCACACCGTTTGGTTTATTTGCCGGATGTTCTGTTGGAGATTTAGATTCTGAAACAAATATCATTTTAGATTCTCAAAATAACCACCAACGTTTTACCCAATTTGACATGCATTATTGGGTGTCGCTGCTACAGAATATTGCAAAAAGAAAAGAAGTCGCTGTTTATCTTAAATTTTTTCCAAACTCATCTGTTTATGAAATTGGCGATTTTTATCGTTTTGTTGAATATAAATATGTAGAAACGAAACGAGAACACATTATTTCAGCACTACGCAAATCTGATTTATTAGAGAAAATTCTATTTGAAGCAAAATCAGGAATTACTATCGATGAAATGATAACGTTTTTGGCAGATGATGAAGCCGAAAAACAAGAAGCATTTGAATTTATTTCCCAATTAATCTCTTTTCAATTTTTAGTCAGCGAATTAGATGCCGTTATAACTGGAGAAGATGAATGGAAAAGAACGCTTTCTATTCTTAACAGAATTCCACATTTAAATAATGAAATCGGATTATTTGAAGACTTAAAAAGAAAACTTTCAGATCTGGATAAATGCTTATTTCCTTCTCCTGATACTTACGGAAAAATTACACAAACTATTGATAAGATTGGAATTCCCTATGAAGAAAAATATCTTTTTCAGACCGATTTAAATGTAGCTGCACTCAGTAATAAATTAAATACAAACGTGTCTCAAAAAGTACTCAAAGCGATTCGGTTTTTGAACGGCATTCAAAGTCCTAAAAAAATAGAAAATCTCGAAAATTTCAAAAAGTCATTTATTCAAAGATATGAATCGGAAGAAATGCCTTTAACATTAGTCTTAGATACAGAAATTGGAATTGGCTATCAGGAAAATCATGAAATGAAAGATATTCATGAAATTCTCGAAAATTATTCTTTTAAAGCACGAAAAACATCAGAAGAAAATCAAGTTTGGACAAATCTGGATTTTATTCTTCAGAATAAACTTCAAAATAGTATTATCAATAACAAGAAAACTATCGTATTATCAGAAAAGGATTTTCCTGATTTTGATGCTGATTTTAAAAATGCTCCGGTAACTTTTTCAGTAATAGTCGAACTTTTTGATGAAAAAAATATTGCTTTAACATCAACAGGAAACACAAGTGCTTCAAAATTATTGAGTAGATTTTGTAATGGAAACAAACAAATCCATAAGCTTACAAAAAAAATTATTCAAAAAGAAAATGAATATCATTTTGATAAAATTTTAGCCGAAATTGTGCATATTCCAGAAGCAAGAATTGGAAATATAATTAGAAGGCCTGTTTTACGAAATTACGAAATTAGCTATTTGTGTGCTCCGGGTGTTTCTACAGAAAATAATTTGGATTTAAACGATTTATGGATTTCCATTAAGTCTGGCAAAGTCATTCTGCGTTCAAAAAAACAGGATAAAGAAATTATGCCATGTTTATCAAATGCGCATAACTTTTTAAAAAATTCTCTGCCAATTTATCATTTTCTATGTGATCTGGAGCGACAAAATATAAAACCTGTTGCTACTTTTAGCTGGGGCAATTTAGCATCTCACTATGATTTTTTTCCTAGAGTACTTTATAATGAAATCATACTTTCAAAAGCAAAATGGATAATTAAAAAAGAGGAAATCATTGGGTTTTATAAAATGGACAAAACTAATCTTATGCTATTATTTTCGACGTGGAGAAGAAAACGAAACATTCCGCGATATGTCACCTTAAGTAATTCCAACAATACTCTTTTATATGATTTTGAAAATCATATCTCTATTGAATTATTTTTAAAATCAGGAAAAAATCAGGAGAAAACTATTTTAGAAGAATTTTTATTTACAGAAAAATCCACAGTAAAAGACATTAAGGGTAATGTTTTCTGCAACCAAATAATACTATCCTATTATAAAGAAAGATCATAAAAATGCAGAAAGATTTTTGTCTGGGCAGCCAGTGGCTTTACTATAAAATTTATACCGGAGTTAAAACAGCCGATTATATTTTACTAGAGAAATTAGCGCCTGTTATAGGAGATTTACAAAGAAAAAATAGCATTCAAAAATGGTTTTTTATTCGTTATAAAGATCCAGACGACCATATTCGCATACGTTTTCAAATAAACAAAACCGAAGATTTAGCTGCAGTTATACAAGCTTTTTATAACGTTTTTAACCGGCTAATCGAGCAAAATTTAGTTTGGAAAATTCAGACAGATACTTATCAAAGAGAGATAGAACGATACGGAAAATCTACAATGCAGGAATCTGAATTTTTGTTTTGGAAAGACAGCGAAATGGCGTTGCGGTACATCGAAATTAAATCTTCGTTTGATACTCTGGAATTTCCTTTATTGTTTACTTTTTTTGCTATTGATTCCTTCTTGAATTTATTTCGATTATCGAATCAGGAAAAATTATCTTTACTAGATAGTTTACAGCTTTCATTTAAAAAAGAATTTGACGTAGAGAAAACGCAAAAAAAAGAAATGAACAAAAGCTACAGAACACTATATCCCAAAATTGAGCAGTTTTTATCTCCTTATCTAAAAAATGATCTTGCCGAAATCTTTGATATTGTTGATGAAAAATCACAACAAATAAATAAAACGGTTTTAATCATCAGAGACAAAATTGAAATTTCACTGCCTGGTTTTTTATCAGGCCACATTCATATGATGCTTAATCGTCAATATACTTCGAAGCAAAGAATGTATGAATTAATTGTTTACGATCATTTATTTAGATACTACAAAACTCAGGAATACAAAAAATTAGCGACTACCAAATTGTAGTTTCAGTTCATTTCAAAAAAAACATATATTAGTTTAAAATAAAATGTAATACAATGCCCGATTTTACTACTATTGAATATTTAAGAACCGGAAACGAAAAACAGCGTCAAACCTTTGAGATCTTAAATCAAAATAAGATTTTATTGAATCTCGCCGAATTTGAACCCATTATCGTTGGAACAATTCCGATAAATATTGATATCGAAAACAGCGATCTGGACATTATTTGTTATTGGAAAAATAAGGTAGAATTTATTGAAAAGCTTAAATCTGCTTTTAGAAATGAAACTGAATTTGCTATTCGGGAAACCGTAATCGGAAATGAAGAAACAGTTATAACCAATTTCAAAATTGATAACTTTGAAATTGAAATCTTCGGTCAAAACATTCCCACCAAAAATCAAAATGGATATAAACATATGATTATAGAACACAAAATTCTGCAATCAAAAGGTGAAAATTTTAGATTAGAAATCATTAAACTCAAACAAAAAGGCTACAAAACCGAACCTGCTTTTGGCCTATTATTGGGTTTAAAGGGAAATTCGTATCAGGAATTACTTGATTATAAAATAAATCCTCATATTTAAATTCATTTTCCAACCACGCAAGAAACTGTATATCAACAAGTTATTAAAATTACCTAATCAAACTAAAATATTTTAGAAAAATCCTTGCATAACCGTATTTACTGCGTATCTTTGCACCCGAAACATCGCGGGATAGAGCAGTAGGCAGCTCGTCGGGCTCATAACCCGAAGGTCACAGGTTCGAGTCCTGTTCCCGCTACTAAGACAAAAAGCACCGCTTGAAAAAGTTGGTGTTTTTTTTTATTTTAAATTCTAACAGCTCGCGTCGGGATTATATTCGCCGCCGCGGACACAGGTTCGAGTCTTCGCCGCGGCGAATTACTAAGACAAAGTTTCAGAGAAATCTGGAGCTTTTTTTGTTTTAATTAAATTGCAATATTCTAAACTGTTGAATATTTCAATTCCGACTTGTAAAATTTCCAAACTTATTTCAATAAAAAAGACTGTTCAAACGAACAGTCTTACTATGTTATAAAAAGTAGATAGCCTAAGCCATAAACAAAGCATATTTATTGTAGTTGTACAGGACTAAATCATAAGGAACAAGCTTAGAAGCAATCTTCTCTGAAGATGAATTAAATTTGATTCCGTTATGTTTTCTAAACAAATAGATTTCCTTTAAGCAATTTGATAAACTTTGGTGAATTGATGTTGTAAAAGTTGGCAGTTGCTTATCGCCCACCAATAAATCAATTTGATAATTAGAACTACTTTTAGAAAGATTATTTCCAATAATTCTTATTGTAAAAGTGGTCGATTTTCCGTATTGTTCGCCCTGATACTGTACTACCATATTATTAGTATTAAAAGTTTAAATTAATTTTTTTGTTCTTTCAATTTAATTTTTCGCTGAATTCGTTATTAAAGTTATGAAAAAAAGTAAATTGTTTTACAAACTGACGTTAATATATCAATTCTGCACAAATGTACTATAATTCTATTTTCAAAAAAATCATTCCATAAAAACTTTACGGTAAAAAAAAACCGCATCAATTGCGGTTTTAATAATTAACTGATAGTAATTTTAATTCATAAGCATTATTCAATTTTGGTTATTATTTTGGTTTCTTTTTTATTATCAAAAAACAAATTCCCGTTAAGCATTTTGACATTTAAAGAATGTAGAAACAAATCTTTTACAATGTTTATCAGAAACGCTACTTTCAGAAAATTTATGCAGTTTTCAAGTACTTTCAGAATTCACTTTCAAAATTATTGTCAAATAAACTAAAAATTTGCAAAACATAAAAATTTATAATTTCAATTTTTACTTCTCTTTTTGTTTGCTGCTATTTAAAAAGCAATACTTTAAGATGCCAGCATAAATGTTAAACAAAAAATGGCACTAAGTTTTTCATAGAAAAAATTGGGATTTGTTTCTGGCATAAATTATAGTTTTATAAATATAAATGTGCGATGTAGACAATTCTAATAATAATTATGCTTTTTTGCAGTACTTTTTAGATTTGCAAATTTTATATATTTTTTGATTAAATTTGACCAACTAATTATAAAAACCTGATATTATGGAATTTAACTTTATCGCTCTATTATTGGCTGCAATTGTAACTCTTGTGGTCGGTTTTATTTGGTACAATCCAAAAGTGTTTGGAACGATCTGGATGAGAGAAAATAATCTCACCCAAGACGAACTCCGAAAGGGAAATATGCTCAAAATTTTTGCCTTAACCTACATTTTTTCTTTAATGATCACGATGACGCTTATGTCACTAACGATACATCAATCCGGCGCTGTCGGAATGGTTGGGGGACCTCCTTTAATCGCGAGCGCAAAACCATCTTTTCAGGCATTTATGGCTGATTATGGAATGGCGTATCGCACCTTTAAGCACGGAGCACTTCACGGCTTTATTTCGGGTTTGTTTTTTGCGTTTCCTATAATTGGTATCAACGGATTATTCGAAAGAAAGTCATGGAAATACATTTTTATTCATACCGGATACTGGATTGTTAATCTAACCTTAATGGGCGGAATTATTTGCGCATTTGCATAAAAATATAAAAACTAAACCCGTTTGAAATAAATCGCAAACGGGTTTTTCTTAATAATAACTTAAACAAGTTTCGTTATTGTAAATATTATCTAATTTTGAAGAAATTAGCAACCACTTTTGACTACAACTTATACTTTTCAAATATATAAAAGCGCATCATTACTACCTTTAGAATGGAATTCGCTAGCAATTAAGAACATTTTTTTAACTCGGGAATTTCTCGAAGTACTCGAAAAATCTTCCCCGGTAAATATGATTTGTAATTTCATCGGAATTTTTAAAAATGAGAAATTAGTTGGGATTACTTTAACCCAATTTCTATTTACTGAAAAACTTGAATCTTTTGGCGAACGCGACCAGTGTTTAAAAACCTCGGTACGTAATTTTGCTTTCAAAAGGTTTGCTTCACATGTTTTGTTTATTGGCAATAATATGCTTACGGGTCAAAATGCATTTGCGTTTGCCGAAAATGTAAATCAGGCAAAAATTATCAAAACATTGCACAAAGCCATCAACGAACTTAAAAAAGATTTTAAGTCGATTGGAAAAAAAGTACACATAACCAGTATTAAAGATTTTACCGAAAATGAAATTGAACCATTAAAAACAGAGTTTAAAAACAATTTTACGTTTTCGACCCAGCCCAATATGATATTTGAAATTAATCATAACTGGAAAGCAGAACAGGATTATATAAATGCTTTATCTAAAAAATACCGGGATCAATACAAGCGTGCCCGCAAAAAAATGGATGGAATTGAGAAAAGAAAAATGACTTTAGCTGATATTATCAAACATGAAAATATTATCTACGAACTTTATTCTCACGTTGCTAAAAATGCACCTTTCAATACTTTTTTTCTGGCTAAAAATCATTTCAGTACTTTTAAAGAAATTATGAAAGAAAATTTCTTGTTTTACGGGTATTTTCTAGAAGATAAATTAATTGGTTTTAATACTTTGATTAAAAATGGAAAAGTAATGGATACCTACTTTCTGGGTTACGACGAAAGTATTCAGCGTGAAAGAATGTTGTATTTAAATATGCTTTACGACATGATTGCGTATTCTATCAATCAGGGGTTTACACAAATAGTTTTTGCCCGAACTGCACTTGAAATAAAAAGTTCAGTTGGAGCAAAACCATTAAAAATGTACGGGTTAATTACACACAGCAATGCTTTAATCAATAAAAACATTGGTAGATTATTTGATTATTTAGAACCTAAAACAGATTGGAAGGAGCGAAATCCCTTTAAAGAAATTTAATTTTTTAAGGAACAGCAATTTTCATCTGTTTATGCAAAATATGAATTTCTAAATCTGTCTCAGCGCCGCAGTATTCCCCATCTATCTGAAAATTGACCGGATAATCTGTTTTTACAGTTGCTTTATCTGTTGAAATGATTACAACATCATCGGAATCGATTGGCATATTTCCGGTGATAATTTTTCCGAGCAATAATATATCCAGGCTTTTTAAAATCACCAATTCAAACTTTCCATCGTTCATTGCACCATTTGGATTGATGGTAACACCAGTTCCATATTTTTGAGAATTCGCAATAACAATAATTCTCGCCACATGTTCGACCGTTTTTTTATTTGCCGTAATAGTAGCTACAAAAGGCGCATCAGATTCAACTAAAGTCGTGTATGCCTGTAGCGCATAACCCCAAAATCCTCTAAGATTACTTTTTTCGTAATTTTTAACTAAATCGGCATTGATTCCAATATCGCTCAAATGAATGCTTTTTTTACCGTTAATACAAATCATATCCATTTCCATAAAATGGTGCAGAAAAGCAATCTTCAGATTTTCTTCTATGGTTGCCGGCAAATTTAAGTCGACGGATAAGCCATTTGCAGATCCTGCAGGTAAAATTCCAATGATAATATCGTGTTCTTCCATAGCTTCGGCAACCATTTTTATAGTTCCGTCGCCTCCAGCAACAATAATTCGCTCTGGTGTATATTGGTTATATAGTGATTGTATTTGTTTTATGTCACTTTTACCCGTAGTTTCATATACTTCAAGATCAAAGTGATTTGTAGTCGCAAACTCTTGCACAGCCTCAATTAGTTCTGTTTTATCCAAATCTCCCGAAATTGGGTTTACAACAAAAATGATATTCTTTTTCAAAATTTTATTTTTTAAACCGATTAAAATAATTAATTTACAGTCTACATAAAAATACACAATTAATGAAACCAATCCTACAATTATATCGCGGTTATGCAAACGAACAAGAATTAATTGTAATGGGGCACGTTTTTAAAAGAACATATGAATACGATTTTCAGAAAAAAAACCTTAGAAATGCTAAATCGATAATTAATCAGTTTAGAATAAAAACCATTAAAAATCATGATGTTTACCTTAAATATGGCAATCAGGAAATTCACTCTAAAACATTAGATGATGGCTATTTTAAGTTTTGTATTCCGCTTGAAAAAGAGTTTAATTTTGGATGGATGGAATATGAAGTCAGCATAAAAGACGATTCAGAGGTTATCATCGCCAAAGGAAGTTTTATAAGGCCTCATGACGGAAACTTAGGAATTATATCTGATATTGACGACACTTTTTTAATTTCGCATACCAAAAATATCTTCAAGAAAATCTATATTCTTTTGTTTAAAAATGTAAATGACAGAAAGGTTTTTAAAGATGTCGTACCTCATTATCAAGCCCTAAGTTCAGCCGGAAGGTATAATAAAGACGAACAAAATGCTTTTTTCTATATTTCAAGCAGCGAATGGAATTTGTACCAATTTATTGTAAAATTCACTAAACTGCATCAGTTACCGCGAGCCGTTATTTTATTGAAAGATATAAAACGTGGCATTACTGACTTTTTTTTTAGCGGAAGAGGAAATCACAATCATAAATTTGATAAAATAAAACATGTATTAGAATTTTATCCTAATCTTAAATACGTTTTATTAGGAGATGATTCGCAGCACGATCCTATTTTGTATGAGCGTATTTGCAAAATATTTCCAGTAACGGTAAAAGCGGTTTATATAAGACAAACAGGCAAAACACAAAAAGTAACAACAAATAGAATTTTGAGAAATCTGGAAGATTTAAACATTTCGGTTTGTTATTTTAAAGACAGCAGCGAAGCAATTATGCACTCAAAATCTATTGGGATTATTAAGTAGTTTTTAATTTTGTGAAATGCGTTTTGTCAAATGTAAAATGCAATTATGTGTTTTGGAAAGCGGATGACACAGATTCTACAACTTTTTTTCATTTCGAGAAACGAGAAATGATACTAGAACTAGACAAATACTGGCGATTTCCTTTACGGAGTTTTTAGTTTTCTTTCCCTGTCAGAATCACAACTGTTGATTGTAGCCCAGATTGAAGTGAAAAGCCCGGAGCTAAAAAAACTAATTTTTCTTGCCAGAAAACAGCGACCGGCGGAAGCTCGTTTTATGGCTTAGAAAAATAGTTTTTTTAGTGTCCCGATAGCTATCGCGATGTAACGAAAAGCTGGATTAGCTCCCGAAAATTATTTTATGGATTAAAATTATCAATTTCTTCCTGAACAACTTCCCAGTCTAAAAGCAATTGATCAAGGTCTTTTTTCTTTTTCTTGTAAGCTGTAAAAAACGAAGCATCTTCGATGTGTTTGTCGTAACTGGATGCCAACAATTTATCGTCGTGCTGAATGTCTTTTTCTAATTGTTTGATCTGGCTTTCAACTTTGCTTAATTTGTTTTGAAGTGCTTTTCCTTTTTTCTGATCTTCGTATGAAGTTTTATTACTTTCTTTTGGAGCAGCTGCCTTAGCAACATCTTTTTTCTCAACTTCGCGCATATTTTCAAGATTGCGCTGTTCTAAGAAATAATTGATATCACCTAAATATTGCTTTATTTTTTGATCTTTAAATTCATAAACAATATTCGACATTCCCTGAAGAAAATCTCTGTCGTGTGAAACCAATAATAAAGTCCCTCCAAATTTTTGAAGTGCTGCCTTTAAAACGTTTTTAGATTTGATATCCAAGTGATTCGTTGGCTCATCCATCAGCAAAACGTTGATAGGCTGCAATAGCAACTTACAAAGCGCCAAACGGTTACGCTCACCTCCTGAAAGTACTTTTACCTTTTTCTCTACATCATCGCCACGGAATAAAAATGAACCCAGCATATCACGAACTTTAGAGCGGTTTGTATCCATTGCCGCATCTTCCATAGTTTGAAGCAACGTAATTTCACCATCTAAATATTCTGCCTGATTTTGAGCAAAATAGCCCAACTCAACGTTATGACCTAATTTGATGTTTCCCTGATATTCGAATTCGTTTACAATAGCTTTGATAAAAGTCGATTTTCCTTGTCCGTTCTGACCCACAAAAGCGATTTTACTTCCGCGTTCTACCAATAAATCAATATCTTTTAAAATAACTTTATCGCCGTAAGCTTTTGTAACATGTTCAGCTTCTACCACTACTCTTCCTGGTTCTTTTGAAACCGGAAAAGAAATATTCATTACTGAATTGTCGTCTTCATCAACTTCAATTCGTTCTACTTTGTCTAATTTTTTAATCAACGATTGCGCCATTGAAGCTTTTGAGGCTTTTGCACGGAATTTCTCGATTAACTTTTCTGTTTCTTCAATTTTTTTCGCCTGATTTTTTTGAGTCGCTAATTGTTTCTCACGAATTTCATGACGTAATTCTAAATATTCAGAGTAAGGCTTATTAAAGTCATATGCTTTTCCTAATGAAATTTCGATGGTTCGATTGGTAACATTATCCAAAAACATTTTATCGTGCGACACGATAACTACAACGCCGGGATAATTTCGAAGGAAACCTTCTAACCAAATGATACTTTCGATATCAAGGTGATTTGTTGGCTCATCCAGAAGTAAGACATCATTTGATTGCAATAATAATTTTGCTAATTCGATACGCATTCTCCAACCTCCTGAAAATGTTTCGGTTTGGTTATTGAAAACTTCTCTTTTGAAACCTAATCCTAAAAGAATTTTCTCTGTATCGCCCACATAATTATAACCTCCTAAAAGTTCAAAACGATGGGTGTAGTCAGATAAATCTTCAATGATCTGGCTATATTCTTCACTTTCATAATCGGTTCTGGTAACCAATTGATGATTGATTTGTTCTAGTTTTTTTTCAACAATTTTTATCTCTGTAAAAGCTTCATAAGCTTCTTCAAGAACGGTTCTTCCTTGTTCAAAATCGATATCCTGACGTAAAAATCCCATTTTGATATCTTTCTCCTGAGAAATAACTCCGGAGTCTGGAGCAAAATCTCCTGCCAGCATTTTAAGCATGGTAGATTTTCCCGCACCATTTTTTCCGACAAGTCCAACCCGATCACCGGATCCCAATCGAAATGTTACTTCTTCAAACAAATAAGTACCTCCGAAGGAAACCGATAAATTATGTATATTAAGCATGTATTGTTATTTTATAACTAATTGATTTTGTAAATTTACAGTCCCAAATCAATGGGAATATTAATTTTTTGCAAATGTTAAAAAAAGGATCGAAACTAAATAGTATTTTAACAGGAAGTTGTCCAAAATGCCAAAAAGAAAGCATGTATTCAGACAAAAATCCGCTTCACTTGACTAAAGTTCTAAAAATGAACGATCATTGCAGTCATTGTGGATTAAAATATCAAATTGAACCGTCATTTTTTTATGGTGCAATGTATGTAAGTTACGGTTTAAATGTTGCCGTAGGAATTGCTGCTTTTATAGTTTCATTTGTATTTTTTGGAGTTACTATCGAGCAGTCATTTTTAGCAATAGTAATTTCGTTAATTGTATTATTTCCTTTCGTGTTAAGACTTTCACGAAATTTATACATTAATATGTTTGTTTCTTATGATCCTAAGGCCGGTCATAAATAGAGTTCTTTAAATATTTTTTATGAAATCGCAGAATGTCAATTTCAGGATGTAACGGAATTTTATTTTCGATAAAGTTATACAGTGCCTTTGCCATTGCCGGTCCCAGCATCACCCCTCTCGTCCCTAAACCATTAAGAATATGGATGGATTTACGTTCGTGATGCGTTCCTATCAAAGGTCTTCTGTCTTTAACTGTAGGTCGAACTCCGCCAAAATGCTCTATTATTTCAAAATCGCACATTAGGATTTCCTTAATACGTTCGACCAGTTCTTGCTTTCCTTCTTGTGTAGGATCATCTGTTTTATCTTTCCAATTATACGTCGCTCCTACTTTAAACAAATCATTTCCCAACGGGAGGATGAATACACTTGTATTTACAATTACATCAAGATCTAAGTTTGGTGCCTTTATAATTAATAGCTCTCCTTTTGTACCATCCAAAGGCAAATAATTAAAAAACGGATTTTTATGCAAACCAAAACCCTCTGCAAAAATGATGTGGCGTGCTTTTATATTTTTATACTGAACTCCAAAATCAAAAAATTCCAAATAAAGAGAATCGAAAAACTCTTCCAGCAGTAAATTATTATCCTGTAGATAATGTCTATAAGTATCTAATAGTAAAGCCGTATCAACATATCCTGTATGTAGCACTTCACCATAATCATATGGAGAATCTATACCATTATATTTTGTTGAAATTATTTTTGTGGATAAAAAAGGTGCAAGATTTTTTTTATCAGAAGCTGAAAACCAGTTATTCTGTTCTTCTATCGAAAAGAATTTTCTTAATATTGGAAGCTTAAAATTAAACTTTGTTTTTAATTTGGTTTCAATTTCTGTATAAAACTCGTCCATTAAAACCAACTGCTCTTCGGCATTCCAAACTTCACTAAAGCGTTTTAAAATCACAGGATTATACAAACCACCGGCAACTCTTGAAGATACTTGTGATTTATTATCAAGCACTAAAATAGATTTATTGTTTTTAAGCGCTATTTCAGCAAATGAAATTCCAGCTAATCCAGATCCGACAATTAAATAATCAAGCATAATTTATAGGTAAAAAAAGAGAAAAAACTCTTACTACTGCAAAGGTAACAAGAGTTTTTGGGATAATGTAATTTAGAACTTAGTAGTTCCACATATTTTCTTCAAAATTGCGAATCTTCTCTTTCACTCTTTCAGATTCAAACAACTGATCCTGTGCATTATTTTTCATGTAATCTTTAATTTCACGATCTCCATACATGTTTTCTTCTTTATAAATAATGGCGTTGAAATGTCTTGAATTCAAAATCTGATCAAATGAAATTGGATGTGAAGAGTTGCTGTCATTAAAAGCTTTTCCTTCATGTAGGACTTCGCGGGCATTAGGATAGAAAATCCAGAATAACTCAATATAATCTTTTTCGTCACTGTTCATGGTGTAAACATCAGGAGTTACAGGGCAAAGACCTAATAAACGATATTTTAATGCACTCTCACGCTTATCAAAATACCAATATCCTTTAATCTTATATTGTGTAACATCTGCTGCAGTTAAATCCTGCCTTAAAATATATTCTGCCGGTATTATTCTTGTGGGACCAACAGTTTCATCTACATAAGTAACCACTTTCTTTTTACCGGTTCCGGTTACTACTTTTTTCTTTACAACACGGGTTCTATAATCATCCGGATATTGATTAATCAATTCTCTACCAGCGTCAGTTGTATCGATACGAGAAAGTGATCCCTGAATATCTTTAAGTGTTTTTTTTGTATTAAAGTAACTATCAGAATAAACCTCCGTTATTTTCCCTTCTCTCATAGCCTTGGTTAGGACATCATAAAGGGAACGCCTGTCAGAACCGATATTGGCAGTATCAACCGGAAAATATAACGGGAAATTGATTTTTTCATTCAAATCAATGATCTCCCAAACTGTCTTTCCCATTAAAACATCTCTGTCATCAACATACCCATAAGCCAGTGGCTTATCGTTATCCGAAATAAGCTGAGCGGCACTTTTCAGTCCAATTTGGTCAGCTGATTTTGCATTCAGTAAGTTTGATTGTGCACTGGAAACAAAGCCTCCCAGAATACAAACAATTGCGATTAAAATTCTTTTTGCTTTCATCATCATATAATTAAAACATATTAAACGTAAAATTATATATTTTATTGCTACTTTTCTTACATTAAGTAAAAAAAATGAAAAACGTTACTATCAATCCATAAGAGCAATTCAAATTTAGTTAAATAGAGTTGATAAAATAATCATAATAAGATGGGGCCAAAAAAAAACTCTTACTACAAATATAGTAAGAGTTTTTATAATAATTTGATTTTGAAACTAGTAGTTCCACATATCTTGCTCGAAGTTACGGATTTTCTCTTTCACTCTTTCAGATTCTAACAACTGGTTTTGTGCGTTATCTTTCATGTATTCTTTGATCTCACGATCTCCATACAAGTTTTCTTCTTTGTAAACAACGGCATTAAAACGTCTAGAATTCAAGATTTGATCGAAAGAAATTGGCAAAGCCGAATTACTATCATTAAAAGCTTTTGCTTCATGTAATGCTTCTCTTGAATTTGGATAGAAAATCCAGAACAATTCAATATAATCTTTTTCGTCACTGTTCATAGTATATACGTCTGGTGTTACAGGGCAAATACCAAGCAAACGATACTTCAATTCACTTTGACGTTTGTCAAAATACCAGTATCCTTTAATTTTGTATTGTGTAACATCTGCAGAGGTAAGATCCTGTCTTAAGATATACTCAGAAGGAACTGTTCTTGTTGCTCCAACTGTTTCATCAACATAAGTAACAACTTTCTTTTTACCAGTACCAGTAACTACTTTTTTCTTCACAACACGTGTTTTGTAGTCATCAGGATATTGATTGATTAACTCTCTACCAGCATCTGTTGTATCAATACGAGATAATGAACCTTCAATATCTTTCAAAGATTTTTTAGTATTGAAATAACTATCAGAATATACTTCAGTTATTTTGCCATTTTTCATAGCCTTAGTCAAAGCGTCATATAAAGAACGTCTGTCAGGGCCAATATTAGCAGTATCTACCGGAAAGTATAAAGGAAAATTGATTTTTTCATTCAAATCAATAATTTCCCAAGTAGTTTTCCCCATCAATACATCTCTATCATCTACGTAACCATAAGCCAATGGCTTGTCATTATCTGAGATAAGCTGTGCAGGAGTCTTAAGTCCTATCTGAGCGGGTGTTTTTGCATTAAGCAAATTAGATTGCGCATTTGAAGCGAAACCTCCTGCAATGGAAACAATGGCTATTAAAAAATTTCTTACTTTCATCGTGGTATCATTATAAGATATTGATTGTAGTATAAACTACGCTTTATTATTGTATTTCGTAAATTACCGGAGCAGTTCTTGGTAATAAGTAACTACCAGCTCCAACAAGTTTAGTTTTAATTTCAGAAATAGTAACCTGATCTCCTTTTCCAGCTCTTGAAAGAATTTGTTTACATTGTGCATTTAATCTGTTACCACTAACAACAACTGTAGGCTGTCCCGTAACTTTTAGGTTAAATCCAACAACATCTAAACCAACTTCGAAATCAAAATCAAGTAATTTAGCCCCAATTGTAGCAATTTCTAAGTTAGATTTAGGTCCTTTAACAACACCCATTTCTCCTCTAATTGTTCCGGTTGGTCCAGGAATACCCTTAATTCTAAATGTTTTCTTATCTGTAACTTTATCACCGTTTGGTAATGTTCCGGTAACTGAAATTGTAGTTTCAGTACCTTGACCCGGACTCATGTTATATTTACCTGGTTTACCAGCAGAAGCTAATCCTGGAGCACTTGCAACAATTTTGTTAGCATCAACACCAGCAAAAGATACAGAGATTGGGTTAACAACACCTCTATAAACAACATTCATTTTATCAGCAGAAATAGTAGCTGAGTTTGGTTTTGGTACTACAACATATTTTCCAGAAAATTTAAGGGGAATATTTTTTCCATCTTCTAAGAAAGTAAATTGTCCATTAATATCCTGCTCTCCAACACCCCCTGCAGTTAATGAAATAACAGCTTGTCCGTTAACAATTTGTCCAGGACCTTGGAATGAAGTTGGCTTTGTGTTTTCGTCATAACGACCTAAAACTACTTTACCTGTTACTTTTTCTCCCTGGAAATAAGCATTTTTATCTAAAACTACAATTGCTTGATAATTACTATAAGAAGCAGCAGCAACTGCAGCTTTTCCTAAAGCACTGTTGTAAACATCAGTTTCAGCTTTTTTAACGTCATTTTGCCAAGTTGAAAGTTTTGCAGCCGAAGCAATTGCAGGGAAACCTTTAAAGTGGTAATCTAAGTATTTTTGTTTTACACCTTCTTTATTTTTTACATCAGAAACATCGAATTTTTTTTCAATCTCTGCGATAATTGGAGCATATTTTTTATCTGTTCCTAAAGCAGCTTTCATGTCTGCTTTGTATTTTTGAATTCTGGCAATGATATCGTTTCCTTTTTTAGTATAACCGTCTCCAGTAAACCAATCGTCGATATTATCTCCTCTGTCCATAGCTTCGTATGGTAACTTACCAGTTTCCTTTTCAATTTCAAATCCTTTTATAGACTGAGCTTTTAAAGTTCCGATAAAGTCATAAAATTCTTTTGAAATTGCTTCAACTTTATGAGCAGTTACTGCAGCAATAGCGAATTCGCCTTTTGCTTCAGCAGCTTTTTGATCTAAAGATGTTAATAATGAAGTGTTTGTTGCAACTGAAGAAGTATTTGCATCTTCAAATTTTTCATTCATCAAACCAAAAGCAGAAATTACTTCTTTTGAAACGTTCATTGCTAACATTGCGATGAAAACCAGATACATTAGGTTAATCATCTTCTGTCTAGGGGTTAATTTTCCTCCTGCCATTTTTTTATAATTAGTTCTTTATTAATAAATTTAATATAATAGTTAAAAACTAAT
>Ga0247813_10000389_pt1 | contig 43389 bp, 26 predicted proteins | sample UWRJL169409C1_FD_180719 | JGI IMG/M metagenome (GOLD analysis project Ga0247813, IMG submission 180719) | Plant litter microbial communities from Arlington Agricultural Research Station in Wisconsin, United States - UWRJ-L169-409C-1 | ecosystem: Environmental > Terrestrial > Plant litter >... | reverse complement strand
AAAGGAACAACACACACCATGATAACCAAACGTACAACAGATAATGTCTGAAAATAAAAGCACAAAAAACTCACTTAAATTATTCCTCTCCACACTTGTATTATTCAGTTCTTCTTACACATTTGCGCAGGTTCCGAAGATCGCACTTAAGCCAATCATCATTGTTGTAGATGCAGGCCACGGCGGTAAAGATGGTTCTACAAGGGGGTTATTTTCCAAAGAAAAAGATGTAGCCCTGGCTACAGCCCTGGAATTAGGAAAAACGATAGAAAGTGAAATAGAAAATACTAAAGTTATCTATACCAGAACGGAAGATGAATTCATCCCTCTATATGAACGTATTGCCATAGCCAACCGTGCACATGCTGATTTGTTTATTTCTATTCATTGTAATTCTATGCCTTCCAATATGCGAGGCAGAACACTTAGCAGAGGTGTGGAAACTTTTGTATCAGGATCCGGCCGTTTATCTGAACAGGATGTAGCAGTGAGAGAGAATGCTTCCATCTTACTGGAAAAAGATTACAAGAACAACTATGATGGTTACAACCCTGATGATCCTGAAAGTTTTATTATTCTAGGTCTGATGAAAAATGCTTACCGGAGACAAAGTATAAAGCTGGCTACATTGATCCAGCAGCAATATATAAAGTCAGAACGCGTAGACAGAGGGGTTAAGGAGCAAAGTTTAGCTGTGCTGGCAAGAGCGGGCATGCCTGCAGTACTTACCGAAATAGGATTTATCAGTAATCCCGAAGAGGAAGAATATATTAATTCTGCTAACGGCAGACGGGAGATTGTACAAAACATCAAATCCGCCATTCAGGAATATATTAAACAGCTGGTAATTAATTAGCCACCTCCCCCCTGATACCTGATCCTGTTTATCTTTTATCGCTTTTGTTTCCAGCATGTCAAACCAGAAATCTGATGAAACAAAATTGCGGTTCTCCTGTTGAATTATCAGTTCAAACACTGAATAAAAGATAAATAATAAATACATGAAGGTAGCAGATCAAATTGTAGAAATGCTTGTAGGCAACGGGGTAAAGAGAATTTATGCCGTAACAGGAGATAGTCTTAATGAATTAAATGATGCCGTTCGCAGAGAAGGCAGCATCAAATGGATCCATGTAAGGAATGAAGAAGCTGGTGCATTTGCCGCAGCTGCAGAGGGAGAATTAGATGGCTTAGCTTGCTGTGCAGGAAGCAGCGGCCCCGGCCATGTACATTTAATTAATGGTTTGTATGATGCACACCGCTCCGGAGTACCCCTCATCGCTATCGCAGCTACCTGCTCCACTCAGGAATTTGGGACTGACTATTTCCAGGAAACAAATCTGACCAGGCTTTTTGACGATTGCAGTTATTACAATCAGACAGCCAATACGCCTATGCAGGCCGTAAGGATGTTGCAATCGGCTATCCAGCATGCTGTGCATAAAAAAGGAGTTGCAGTATTCGGACTCCCCGGAGATGTTTCTGCGATGGATGCCGAAGAAAGTATCAGTGCTACAAAAAACTACTTTAATACACCTGTGATCAGACCGTCTGATCTGGAACTTGCAGAGCTGGCCTCTATATTAAATAAGGCCTCCAAAGTCACGATCTTTTGTGGCATTGGCGCTGCAGAAGCACATGATGAAATCATTCAGCTCGCCGCCCTGCTAAAATCACCGGTAGGTTACTCCTTCAGGGGAAAAATGGGGATACAGTATGATAACCCCTATGAAGTGGGTATGACTGGTTTATTAGGTCTGCCTGCAGCTTACCACAGCATGCATGAAGCAGATGTACTGCTGTTACTGGGTACGGATTTCCCTTATGCGCCCTTCATTCCAACGGATAAAAAAATTATCCAGATAGACGAAAGACCAGAGAAACTTGGCAGAAGGGCAAAACTGGAAATGGGCTTATGTGGTAAATCTCAGGACACCATTAAAGCGCTATTACCTTTAATTCAGGCCAAAGCGGATGATAGTTTTCTGAATGCACAGCTGGAGTTATACAGCAAAGTAAAAGAAAACTTGTTAACGTATGTGCATGATACCGGAAAAACGAATGCGATACATCCGGAATTTGTTGCTGCTACAATTAATGAACTGGCGACTAAAAACGCAATATTTACTGTTGATACAGGGATGTGTTGTGTATGGGGTGCAAGATATATTGATGCAACGGGACAACGCAGTTTACTGGGTTCATTTAATCATGGTTCAATGGCCAATGCGATGCCAATGGCAATAGGCGCCGCGTTAGCGCATCCGGAAAGACAGGTTGTTGCTTTTTGCGGTGACGGTGGACTGTCCATGTTATTGGGCGATCTTGCCACGATCAAACAATATAATTTACCGGTTAAGCTGATTGTTTTTAATAACAGGTCACTTGGCATGGTAAAACTAGAGATGGAAGTTGCCGGACTCCCTGATAATCAAACGGACATGGTTAATCCCGACTTTGCACTGGTAGCACAAGCTATGGGTTTTAAAGGAATCACAGTGACAGAACCTGATGCGGTACGTGCGGCACTCATTGAGGCTTTTGACCATAACGGACCAGTTTTGGTGAATGTAATGACGGATCCTGAGGCACTCGCTATGCCACCTAAAATAGAATTTGCACAAATGAAGGGTTATGCCATCACTATGGGCAAAATGATATTAGGTGGGAAGATGGATGAAGTGCTGGAAACCGTAAAATCAAACTATAAACACTTAAAAGAAATCTTCTAAAACGTCAGCATTTGATAATATCAAATAATAAGATCGTAATGGCTCCGACATCTTTTGATATTGGAGCCATTACGTTTTTAGGAACACTAAAACGCAAAGGCTTTAGACCATTCCTGATGCTTCCAGCATCAACTGGTGAAGATCAGTATTTTTAACAAACTGTTTCAGCAGGTTACTGCCTGGGCCGTACATCGCCAGTTCTACATAATCTGAAGAATGTCCCATTGAACCCCAGCCTATGGAAGTCTGCTTAAACTGGAATTCGGCCAGTAATTTAAAAGGCAGCTTTTTAGGATTATACAGTCCATCACTATCAAGCGCTTTATAATGGCTAAGCAGATCTTCGGCCTCATTCTTTGAGATGACAAGTTTTTGAGCGGCTTCAATTCGCTCAATTACTTTACTGGCAGAATCGTTTCTGCTGATCCCATTCAGAATCCAGTCATTTGTTTGTGTGAAGGACTGCAGTTTATCGAAATTTTGATTTACATCACCACCTGCAGAAAACAATCCTGGATTTGCATTCCCATGATCGGTAGTGATGATGACCAGCGTATCCTTTTGTTCCTGCGCAAAAGCAAGCGCTACACCTACAGCTTCATCAAAAGCAAGCTGATCGTGAATTAATGCACCCGCATCATTCGCATGTGCAGCCCAGTCTACTTTACCCGCTTCTACCTGCAGCACAAAACCTTTTTTATTAACCTTCATCAGATCAATAGCCTTTCTGGCCATTTCTGCCAAGGATGGTTTAGTAGTCAGCAACTGGTCATTTTGCTGATGATCAAGACAATAAGGTAAACCATCTTCATTAAATACTCCCAGCACAGGCCCAGTAGGGATTTTATGATTCATAAGGTCATTTTTTGTTCTCAAAACGCTAAAACCACGCTGAGCAAAATCAGCAAATAAGTCTTTTTTATCTTTTCTTTTATCCGCACTAAAAAACTCTGCTCCTCCTCCCATCATCACATCAAACCTAAGCTCCAGGTATTGCATTGCAATCCCTTCCTGATCACTGCGCGCATCACTGTTTACGCAGAAACCGGCTGGAGTGGCATGCGTAATGGGCACTGTAGTTACACAACCCACAGATTTACCCACGGCCTTGAATTTTTGCAGGATCGGTTTGTTCAATGAACCGTCAGCGTTTACATTCAGGGATCCGTTATTCACACGCTTTCCCCCACCCCAGGCAGAACTTGCAGCCGCTGAGTCGGTCACCAGTGCATTCGCAGATGCTGTATCCATCAATGCCCTTACTGCTTTATTTTGACTGTATAAAGATAGCCAGTTCGTTTGTTTGCCTTCTTTACGCTGTAAAAATAAATCAGCCATATTCAATGTGCCCGTGCTCATGCCGTCACTCACCAGAAAGATAATATTCTTTGCATTTTTACCCGCAAATTCTTCTGTTGCAGAGGGAGCTGCAAATGTGGTAAGCGGAGCAAGTGCGGTCCCTGCTACCATGATAGTACTGTTCTTAAAAAAATCTCTTCTCTTCATCTCGTTATTTATTTAAGGCTATTAATTACTGTATCCCGGGTTCTGTGCCAGGTTATTATTCAAATCAATTTCACTTTTTGGAATAGGAAAAAGCTCTTGTTTACCGGGAACAAATTTGCGCCCCAATTCATTGATCGCATTGATCCTGCTGTTAGCCTGTCCAAGCGTAACCAGGTCAAACCAGCGCTGTCCTTCAAAGCCAAGCTCTACTCTGCGTTCATGGATCACCTCAGCGTTAAATTCATCTTTAGAAAGTCCGGATCTTACCAATGCCATGTTCACACGTGCACGAACGGTGTTTATAGCTGTATATGCTTCTGTTGTGGGTCCGTTCACCTGATTTTCTGCCTCACTCAGCAGGAGCAACAGATCTGCGTAACGTAATACAATTACATCCAGCCCCTTGTCTGCAGCACTCAATACAGCATAGGTATATTTCTTAACTCCAAAATCTGTTTCCAGGGAAGCATTACCGGCCTTACCTGTATAGGTACCAAAGAAGTAACTCATTCCTGGTACATAAATGGTGGCCAGTAAACGCGGATCTCTGTTTTGATAGGGCATTAAAGGATTAACCACCGAACCGGCAGCATTCACAGGCAAGCCATCTATACCGTAGAAATCATTGGCAAAATTAGTATGCACAGAAATACGGCCGGTCTGATTGGCCTGGTTTGGTGCATAATTGTTGTGCAGCGATTGCCCCTGACCAATAGCTGCGTCAAACTTCACCTGGAACATGATTTCTGCATTGTCTTCATATTCTTCTTTAAATAGTGCCTCATAATTCGCCTGTCCATTCATACCATCACCAATCTTGAGTAATTTTACTCCGGCGGCGACCGACAATGTGTTCACTGCTTTCAACGCAGTAAGTGCATCAGCCCAGGAGCCTTTTCCAATTCTTGCCTCGTAGACTAAAACTTTTGCGCGCATACCAAGCGCTGCCAGACGTGTTAATCTTCCTGATTGCGATGCATATGGTTTTACATCTAGTCTCAACCCGGCTTCATTTAGCTCAGCCAGTACGAAACCAATCAGGTCCTCTCTTGATGCCTGCTGTAATTGTACCGCCTCATTTCTTGAAATAGATTTGGTCACCAATGGCACTCTTCCATAAAGATATACCAGACGCATATAGGCCAGCGCTCTCAGTACTCGCGCTTCCGACTGGATGACAGTACGTTCTGCAGCAGTAATATCGCCACTCACATTGATGTTATCCAGCAATGCATTTGCCCGCTGGATCACCTGGTAATTATTTAAATAATATTCCGCGAGCTTCTCAGAATTATCTGTAACGCCTACACCTTTTGAAAAACTGATCAGCTCTGCAGCCCTGGTATTCAGAATTGCATTATCAGAAATACCTTCCAGTTCTATAGGATTGCCAAAAACAGCACCTTCACGTAAAGAACGGTATACACCAAATAATCCAGGCTTCAAACTTGAAGCGTCGCTGTAAAACACCTCTGGTGCCAGGGTATCCTCGGGCAGTTTTTCGAGGAAATCTTTTTTACAGGAAGTGAGAGAAAGTGAAAATGCGAAAATGATAAAATATTGTAGTTTCATGTGATGAGCTTGTTGAAATTAAAAAGTAACGTTTATACCGCCGGTGATTACTTTGGCCTGTGGCAATGAAGTGGTCACATAAGCTTCAGTATCTAATCTTTCAGGATCAAAGTCCTTGAATTTTGTTTTGGTCCATAAGTTTTGTCCATTCACATAAAGACGGATACTTTGCACTGGCAGGCGTTTGAAATTATTCTTGCCGAAGGTATATCCTATCTGCACGTTTTTGAGTCGCAGGTAATCCCGGTGTTGCACCCAGAATGAGGAAGGCAGACTTTCTACTGTTTTACCATTATACCCGCTCCTGTCAGACCACAGGCTTGGCATGGTTGTACTTGGATTTTCCGGTGTCCATCTGTCTTCCCAGATTTTACGCAGACCAGCTCTTGGGAAAGGGCCATTTAATCGGGAGATAAAAGCATCGGCTTTACCAATTCCCTGGAACAAAGCGGCAATATCGAAACCTTTATAAGCTGCGTTCAGGTTAAAGCCGTAAAGCCATTTTGGTTGGCGGTTCCCCATCACTACCCTGTCTTTTTCTGTAATCTTGCCATCATTATCCGTATCCTGAATTCTGAAGTCTCCAGGTTTAGCAGCGCCGAACAAGGTATGGTCAGGTGCATTCTGAATCTCCTGAGCGGATTGAAAAATTCCCTCAGTAATGTATCCGTACATGGAATTAATAGATTCTCCGCGAATTAGGTAGATATTATTGATAGAACTGATCTCTACACGGTCGTCATTACCAGAAAGTGCCGGATTTATAGCAAGCACCTTATTTTTAATATAGGTTATATTGGCCCCCACTCCTACGGTCGCATTTCCGATGTGATCTTTGTAGTTAAACATCGCCTCCCAGCCTTTGTTCTCAACTGAGGCTGCATTAACAATTGTTGGATTGACTACACCCGTAACCAATGGATTTTTGAGTTCAGTAAGGATATCGTCTGTGCGCTTTACAAAATAATCACCTTCTAATGTCAGCTTACCCTTCAGCAAGCTCATTTCTAAACCTACATCGGTTGTTGTTGTAGTCTCCCATTTTAAATCAGGATTACCTAGTCTGGAAAGTGCAGCTCCCGAAACTTGTCCTGTGCCTAAAACATAATTATTTTCCAGGGATACCTGTGAAGCAAATGGATACAGTGCAGTATTCTGGTTTCCGAGTTTACCCCAGGATGCACGGATTTTGAAATAACTGATCAGGTCCTTATTCCAGAAATCTTCATTGGAAGCTACCCAACCGCCAGAAAATGATGGAAAAATAGCCCACCTGTTATTTTTACCGAAACGGGACGAGCCATCCCTGCGCAGATTCGCCTCAAACAGGTATTTGTGATCGTAAGCATAGTTAAAACGCCCAAAGAAAGAGCGTAATGCCCAGCCTCCTTTGGTACCTGAGATTAAGGTAGTTTGTGCGCCCTTACCATAAATAATCTGACTTGGTGTAGCAAACTGCTCTTGTGAAAGCAGATTTCGCTGCTGACCTGAAGTTTCCTGATTGAAACCCAACAATCCTTTCAATTCATGTTTACCGAAGCTTTTTTCATAAGTAGCCTGTAACCAGCTGGTCACATTAAATTTGCTCGACTGTACATCGGTCATATTACTGCCCGGATTGGCCACACTCAACTGCTTACCGGTGATCCAGTCATATTGTTTGAATTCTTTATTGACATCTTCTGTATGCCTGATCTGGTTGTTAAATGCAACAGTCCCTTTGATCTTAAAATCTTTAAATGGCTGGTAGCTTAAGAACGCACTTCCAAGCAGATCATCGCTTAAGGCTTTTGTAGCCTGATTATCCAGTATCGCACGACCACTTGCACGGTCGTTCCGCAAGCCTAAAAGCGCATCAGGACCAGCGTACCTGCCTTCACTGTCATAAACAGGTGTCAACGGATGCTGCGTGAGCCCCCCTTCAAATGCAAGACTTCCCTTACCTGTCAGTTCGCCAATATTCTGCTGGCTCGCCAAAGAACTGTTGGCGCGTGCGTAAGAAAATGAAACTCCCCCATCTAGTTTATTGTTGAGCTTTACATCCATGTTCAGGCGACTATTGAAACGGCGATATTTCTGGTCACCATCCAGCAAACCTGCCTGATCGAGATAGGCGGATGAAAACTGATACGAAACCTTTTCACTGCCACCATTTACGGATATGGAATGCTGACTGATTGGCGCTGCATCCCTAAAAATAACATCCATCCAGTCTGTAGAAGGTGAGTTTGCAGCACGTTCAATATCTGCATCGGTATAAGCTACTGTTGCACCTGTGTTGAGCTGTGCCTCACGATAAAGCTGCAGGTAAGTGCGGTTATCTGTCACCATTTCCGGCAATACCGTAGGCGTAGAGATTCCGGAATAAAAATTGTAATTAATACCAGTCTTTTGTCCAAGTTTACCACGTTTGGTAGTCACTAGAATCACACCATTTGCAGCCCTGGATCCGTATATGGCAGCAGAGGCCGCATCTTTCAAGACACTAATAGAAGATACATCAGCAGGATTGATATTATCCAGAGGACCTTCAATACCATCGATCAAAATCAGCGGATTGGCATCATTAAGAGTTCCCGTTCCACGTATCCTGATGTTCGCCTGGTCATTCCCCGGCTCACCAGTACTCGCATTGATATAGAGACCCGGACTTACGCCCGACAGTGCCTGGGAAAGCTGCGTGACTGGTCGCCCTGCAATCTGCCCTTCCCGGATTACCCCCACAACCCCTGTCAGGTTTTCCCTTCGTTGTGTTCCGTAACCTACTACAACAACTTCATCCATTTGCTTGGAGGCCTCATCTGTCATTTTCACTACAACTGTAACCTTTTGCCCGGTTTTAACAGCGTAGCCACATTGTTTTTGTGATTGCAAACCGATAAAACTAACCGCAATGCAATAGTCACCGTTTTCTGGAACTGCGCCAAAAACTGCCAGTCCTTTGGTATCTGAGATGGTGGCTTTCGAAAAAGCCTTAACTGTATTGGTGATCATTACTGATGCACCTGGTAAGGTTTCACCTTTGTCCGTCTGGACAATTACCGTGATATTACCAGTATTCTGAGCATACAGGCTTGTGTTAAGTCCTACTAGCAAGACAGCAGTTTTAAGACAGCTGAGCAGTACTTTCTTCGTTCGGTGTTTACGCATTTTCATTATTAAGAGATTGTTTTTTCGTAGTAACATTGTTTTTATTCTAAAGCTGCCTTCGGCATTCACCAGTTAGGAGGCTATCATGATCTTTTCTTCAGGGTGATAGGCTTTAAAATCATGATGGTTTCATATTATTTGAGCAATAATTATCCTTTACAGCCCCTGAAAGGCCGTTCAGCATCAGCGATGCCAGCTTTATGTAATTGATTATTTTGAAATAGTGAATTTGTTATTTGTCTGTCTGACGGTGAGATCGTTCGCTGCAGCTATGGTTTTAAGGATATCTTTCAGTTCATCCCGGGTAGTATACTCTCCGTAAAATGTCATTGACTGAACTTCTTGTCTGTTATAGTCAATATTGATATGATAAGCAGATTGGAGTCGCCCGAACACTTCATTCAGTGGCGTATTACTAAAGATTAATGGTGCATTATGATCAGCAGTTCTTTGTATGAGGATTCTTTTTTCCATTTTGCTGACTACCGCAGTCCTTTCAATCACATGATAGCTCAATTCCTGACCTGGATTCAGATAAGCCATAGCTGTTTTATCTTTCCATTGACTGATCAGTACTTTCCCTGTAACCAGTTGGATGTTAATCTTATTTTTAACCAGCTCATCAATCCAGAATGAAGTTCCCAGTGCTGTAGTGGAAATATCACCCGTGTAGACTACGAAAGGTTTATGCTTATTTTTGGATACGCTAAAAAATGCCTTTCCTTCCAGCTCAATTTTCCTGATATTTTTCGCAAAAGGCACTTGCCACAACAGTGTACTTTTGGGTACTAACTTCACTACTGATCCATCCTCAAGTGTCAAACGCTTAATTGCCACACCATTATTGATTACTTTGCTGTAATGTATAGCTGCAACATTTGTTATTGGCCGTGCTTCAGTCTCAGTGCGGAGTTGCGGGTTGAAATACCAGATACCCGTACAAGCAATGAGGAGAATCACACTAGCCGCTGCATAGCGAAAAGTAGTGAACCAGCTATGGGATTGATAAATGATTGCCTGACCGTTTGCCTGATCTATTCTTTTTTTTAACAGAATGCCCGTACTGTCGCTGATCGCAGGATGGCCAGCTCCACTATAATTAATGATCCAGTTATTGAGCAGACTTTCCTCCTCTGGCGTACATTGGCCTTCCAGATATTTGCTGATCAATTCGTTTAAAGGTATTTTTTCTGCTTGCATACACTGGGTAGTTGCAATAAGCCGAAAAAGTACTATACCAAAAATGTTAAGTTTATATTAAGAAAAAAGCCACAGCAAAAAAATGGATGCACTGGCTCCCGGCATTTGCTGATCTGCTGCTTTTCGTAACTTAATCATGGCGTTTGACAATTGATTTTTTACTGTTTGTGTAGAAATACCAAGGATTTCCGCAATCTCAGTAATGCTTAGCGATTGTTTGTGTTTGAGGTTAAATACCTCTTTCATCTTTTCAGGCATTAGCTCTATCGTTTCATCAACTACATTGATCAGCTTAATGTATTCCATTTCGTTATGCTCTTCAGGAACCACCTGTAACAGCTCATTTTGCTGCAGGAAATAAGTATAATGTTTCAGGTGTTTTTCTTCCAGACCTTTTTTTCTGAAATGCATAAACACTTTATAATAAAGAGAAGAAACGAGATACGATTCTACTGATTTCTCAATTGTGAGTTGCGCTCTGCGCTGCCATAAATTAATAAAAAGATCCTGAACAAGATCAAATGCATCCTCATCAGCCCCGGTTTTGTTCAGTGCAATCCTCAATAGTTGTCGCCAGTATCTATCATAAAGTTCTGTAAAGGCAGCATAATTTGATTGAGTGATCTGATCAATAAGAAATTTATCAGATTGTTTGTTCATTTATCATCAGAGGTTACACATGAGCAATTGCCCAAAAGTAGCCCCTGATTGTTAATGTAGCGTTAAGTCAATATAATATATGGCAACTAAGGATGAACAATAATCACACCCTGCCCATCCGGATCACGATAGACTACACCATTTTGTTCCCAGTAAGGATTTTTAGGTTTAATATTGCTGATGTTACTTTTCTCAAATCTATTGATGATCTTATTAAATTCTGCCAAATCCTGAGGATAAAATACCAGGAGATCATCATCGTCAAATTTGTGCACCGCCTTACTGGGCGATTTTGTAAATTCCATATGCCAGTCGCCCCCTTCTTTACCTATAAAAATACCATCGTAGTTACTATGATTCTTAAAACTCCCTAATAAGGATAATCCCAGGAATTCCGTATAAAATTTAATGATCGGATCAAAGTTATCCGTATGTCTTGCTATTCTGAATTTCATTTTAATATATAATTTTAGTACTTCATGCAGACCATTGCAGCTATATTCGTCTCTTTTATAAGCAATACGCTAATATTAGATTACATCATATAAATGCTCAATCGAATTAAGCTCAAAGCATATCTTCATTTTATGGTGTGAAAAATTTCACGAAAAAGCAATATCGTTATTTTTTCTTTTCAAATAACCAGTTTCCCCAAAGTTTTGGTGTTAATTCTGCTTCGGATGGTACATCAGATACAATAGAAGTAGATTTATTTGACCAGTAAATACGGGATAAGGTTTGTGCACCATCTCCTTTCAGGATACCTATATCGCCTTTAATCATCATCCCTTCAGTGGGTTTCAGATTTAATACAGCCAGGGGAACCGAGATTTCATAATCGCCATTTTTTCCTGCAGCAAACTGAAGCTGAGAACTGATGTCTACCACACGATCAAATTTAACTGTACGTGAAGGAGAAGAGAATGGAACTTTTTCACCCTCACTGGCTCCCTTCAACAGGTTTTTATAAATCAGTGCTTTCGGTTTACCGTTAATGATCGTCACCAGCAGCCTCTCATTAACCGCTTCAGTTGCAATCATCAAATCTAATGCGCCGCCTGTTTTAAAAGGTGCCAAAGGCATTTCCCCAGAATTTTTGAGCAATGTGACATCTCCTGTTCGATATGCCGCATATAAACGATTACCAGAAATTGCTATTGCACCTGTTACAGCTGAGGTCTTACCGGATGCGATATCTACCCATTTAAAGCCCGACCAATCGCTTAATTTACCATCCGCCACCATTGGTGAAGAACTGAGATAAGCATGCAATACATCACCTGATCTTATTTCATTTTTATCCAACACTGTTGCGGCTGACTGTTTATACTGATCAGCTTTTAGCTGACTCATTGTATGATCACTAATGGTTACAGAGGTGGTTGGCAGTCTTTCGACCGACCCTAAACCTGTCACATGTACCAAACTACTCCGGTTGCCATCTACCAAATAAACTTCACCATCTGCTGTCTGCGTAATGGTCGGCCAAAAGTTTTCTTCCGACAGGCTATAATCATTGAGGTTCATACCACGTTTTGCAACGGGCATATTCCATCGTTTTCCATCACGCATAGGTTTAAATAATGTGGAGACAAACAAACCATCTGCAGTGAATAAATATACCATACCATGATTGCTGTTGACGGCAAACAGTGGACCGCTATCCTTCCCTCCATTGATTAAACCACCTAATAAACGTGTTGGACCAATCAGCTCTCCGGAAAATTCTGGTAAAGGAGCCTGATGAGCAGCATGTAATCCGGGCCATAAATTGGGATAACTCCAGGATGGCAAACCATTTTTTGTACCACTTAACGATAACCGGTCAAATGGCTCGATTCCCTGCGTAACTACCGCAATACCTTCAGGAGCAGTCAGCATTTGGTTCCCTCCGCTGGATGCGGGTGCCTTAACACCTGTCGCCATCACCTTACCCTTTTCCAGCGCATAAACCGGTATTCCTGTCGCGGTAAAACTGGTTGGCGAAAACTGTATTGCTTTCCCGTTCAGGTTGGAAACAGCAAATGAAAGATCAGGCATCACGGTGATACCACCAGTAACAGATCCGTTCTGATACGTTACTTCATTGTCCTGCACCTTTGCATCTGCATTGAGATCAATCCAGATAAAAAATGGAGGTGTTTTCAAAGCTTTTGTTTTTAGTTCACTCCATGCACTGGCATTACCCATTGCAACTGCAGGATAAGCAGTACCATTCCGTTCCACAAATAAAAATGCTGTAGTAGCCCCACCCGTAGGATTGGAATTATAAGCATTGGTAAAATATCTCTTCCCTTTATAGTATAAAGGGGTTTCTGGTCCCCCACTTCTTGTAGCGAGAGAAAGGTCATTTGTCTGCTTTCTATATAATATGCGTTCTAGTGTGGATTCGCCTGTCTTCCAGTCGAGCTTAAATTCCATGGTTCCCCTCCCTTCCTCTGCGTAATAAAACCGGGTTTTATCCTGTGGATCCAGCGTACCGCCACCACCATATTTTGCAGGACCATAAAAAGCTTTAATGAAGGTGCCGCTGAGCGACCATACACTGACTCTCTTTGGCAGATAATCACATTCGGTAACCCATAATTGTTGTTTTGAATCTATCGTGACACCTGCAGGATTATTCATATGTAAAGGATCATATTGGCCGGCAGCCGGAACACCTGGTTTACCTATGGCCTGTACAAATTTTCCACCTGCGGTGAATACCTTTACCTGGTGACTCTTACCGCCGTCGCTGATATAGATTTTACCATCAGTTGCAACTGTTAAGCCTACCGGAGCTTCCAACTGGCTAGCAATAACTTTTACGGGAGCAGTTAGATTTGCTAGATCTTTAAGAGATTTGAAACTGACTAAGGTCTGACCAGACAGTGCAAATAATTGTCCTTTAGCATCAAATGACAGTCCCATCGGTGCGTTAAGACTAAATGAATTAACCATCTTACCAGTCTGTATATCAATAAATAAAAGCTTGTTCTTTTGCGGGAGGCTGACTACTGCTATTCCATTATAAACTGCCAGTCCACCAATTTCAGCACTCATACTTTCCTCAGTACTACCTGGCAATGAGCCTATCGGGTAAACAATCACTGACTTATCTGCATTAGCACTGATAGCTGTGATCCTCAACTCTGCCTGTCCGGATTTTTTACCCGTTTCCCATACAGATGCTACATAAACATAAATGCCTGGAGCAGCTTTTTCACCAGCATCCCGGGCTAAATAAGGTGCAGCTGTCCAGTTGCCGCCAATCCATTTTTTACCGCCCATTTTTTTACCCTCAAGGTCTACCCATGCCAGACCATCCGGCCCTTCAGTCACGTAACTACCCAGAAAAACAGCAGGCTGATGTGTGGGCGAAGCTGTCGCGGGGACAAATAGTGCCGCTTGCGGCGGCGTATGATTGGCCAGCCACCCTCCGGTATGATCATCCGTACTCCAGGGTGGATTACCTGTAGCATACACAGCAAACTCATAGGAAGTATTCAGTTGCGCGTGTACCAGACCACGTATGGTGTAAGTTCCGACCGGAACAGCTTTAGCAGGTATCTTGTAAATACCTTTGTTCGCACTCGCGGCATCACGCCCCAGATCATCCATTCCATCCCAATAGGCAATATTATTACCTGCTTTAAACCAGGTATCAGAGACAAGATTACGCACACGCTGACCATCTTTATTTTCTATGATCAAAGTAACAAAACCAGCCTCTTTCAAAGTGAAAGGTATGGGGATAGTTTTAGCGGTCGACTGTGCCTGGGCGCAGGAAGAGAGACCAAGCATCATGCAAAAAAGCAGCGAATTCAGGTTCATATATTGTGCTTAAAGAAAAATCTATATAATTAACTCCTTAAGAAGGTTTTAAGTATATAAAATCTGATTTTAGAACTAATATCTTTCTATTTCTTGAACTGAATTTCTTTGCGGAATAACTCCGTACCCTTTTCATCGAAAATCTGTAAGGGTATATTTTGCATGCCATTGAGCTCTTCAGGCAATACATAGGAAAATGAAATTCCATTTGGCCTGATCGTGAAATCCGGAATATCCACATGATTAATTTTGAGTTTCAGTAGCTGCTGCCCCGTATCTCCACCCGAAATGAGCAATTGATTATCCTGATTTACAACCAGCTCCCTGGGTGCAATTCCAGTCATATCCACATTCACTTTATCCTTCTCCAGCTTATCCGGTCGCGCATCTTTAGGCCTGAATATCACCGTAAAAACTTCTTCCAGCTTAATCGTAGCTTTATCTGTAAATAATCCAGCCAGTGCGGATAAAGTAACCAGTCCGTATAAGTTCACCTGATTGCTGTCGCCCAGATTTAATAGCCCTGCACGCAAAACAAAGTATAGAATCAAGGCCACGCCTGTGGCCGTGAATGGCTTCACAAAATACCAGGGAATCCAGCTTTTTTTAAACTGCTCTGCCCCTACAAAATTGGTAAAAGAAGTTGCAATATGGATCATACTCCCCAGAAAACCAGCTAATGCAACCAGCAGGAAGATAATCGAATTCAGGCTCATATAAGGCCCCGTCGTCGGCAAATGGTCGGCCAGCTGCACATTAAACCAGCGCCACTGATAAATCAGCCCACTATGTTCACCAACAGCAGGCAGCCGGTCGGGCCAGATCGCAACAATGAATACCACAGGCAACAGCGTGAATATAATAATCAATATCGCACCCCAGATTTTGCCTTCTCTGGTTAATTCGTTTCCTGTTTTAATATTTATCATCGTCTGTCTTTTACAATCAATATATAACATTGAGTTCAATCAAAACAACCAGCTGATTCACAAAGTTTTGAAAGATCATAAACTAAGTGAAGAAGGCTTGCGTATGACTACCCTCAGCCCCTTCAATCCGGAAATACCCTGCAAATCTTCCACTTCAAATTTTTCAATGTGCTCACCTAAAACCTGGTTCTGCTGTAAAATATGAATATAATTTCTATACTCCTGCTCTTCCGTATCACTGGAATAAACGATAGTTAGCTTTCCGACTCCCGTTATTCTTTCCAGTGAATGTTTGATATGCGCTTTATCAATACGCTTCTTCACTATTTCAAATCTGGCATTATAGGTACCATCAACGTCAAAACGTTTCTCATCCATTCTGAACCTGATATCTATAGGCGTATGATACACTAACACAAGGGTAGTCACCTCTAACTGGTAAGGAAGCTGAGGTTTCAAATGATAATGCGCCAGTTCCATTTCACAAAGGACACGCAACTGCCATAGGCGCAAATCATATAACTTACTGAGTTCAAATTGCTGGCTGGGCAATATGGAAGAACCGATGTAAAGATTATGCTCAACGCCGTCCGACTTAAACCGCTCATAATAATGGGGAAACAGTGCCTGAGCTTCCGCCTGCCTTTTATCAATAATATTGGCCATCTTCTCATTGATCAGGGATACAGTGGTTTCATATTTTCTGCGGTAAGTATAGAAATCACCTTTTTCCTGATTGGACTCAGCGAAATAGGAGGAAATTAAAGGAAGCCATTCCTGATCAGTTATTTTTCTGAGCTGAAGCAGCAAACCACCATTTAAATACGCAGTAATCTGTTGTTCTGTATTCGCCTGCACACTGATTTCAAGCTGATGAAGAAAGATCTTTACCTGCTTCAGTTCCTCATTAAATGAAGCCACAGACTGAAGTGATTCCAATAAATGCAGCAACGCATTCATCTGTTTCCTCAAATCTTTTTGCACACTCATGTTCCGGGCATCTGAGGAACCCTTAATGTCAGCCTGACCATATAATGGAAATACATTTTTAAATATGACCTCAGGCAAAGTATAGTCCCTGCCCGACTGTCTGGCATCGAGATACTGTTGTGCGGCCGACTTAAATTTCCAGTAAACACTGGAATGAATAGTGGTATAATTGTCTTGTATCACTGCTTGTACCTGCACCTGATATTCATTGACCAGTCTTTCAATACTTTCTGTCAGAAAGGGCATTACCACTTCCAGCTTATTTGCATTTACACTATTCAGGTCATTGGCTTTCGGTGAAACGACTTCAAAGACGCCGAGTAAAATCCCATTTTTGATAATCGGCGCCAGAATAAAACTGTGAATATTTTTAGACAGGAAGTTTTGAGCCAGGTCACTGGAAGGATCAATACTTTGAAATTTCAGCACATCAGATATCGCAAAATAAACCTTATCCTCAATCAGGCGCTGATAAGAATACGTACACAACATCTCTTTATCTGCTTCTGCGTATTGATCAGGGATAATAAAACTCTTCATAGGTTGCCCAAATGAGGCCACCTTGAATTTATTCTCCTCACTGATAAACAATGTAAACCCAATTTCCAGGTGTGCAATCTGGTAGATAGACCTGAATATAGCCTCCACACTTTGCTGAAACCTGACCGTGTTGATGCCTATCAATTTCTCCTTCAAAAGCGATACCGCGTTTTCTACCGTTGCATCATATAAAGACATAATTGCAAATCCTTTGAGGATATAACTATCTTTTGGAAACTTTGATTTCCAGAGCGCTAAATCATCATAATTATTGGTCAGCAGATCAATATCTTCAGCCGTAATTGGAACCACCTTATCGGTAGGCACAATATCCAGATGTTCTGCATTATATAAAATCCTGTAATGTTTGGTAATGCCATCTGCCGTAGGAATATCATAGAATAACGGCTTACTGAAGTCCAGCCTGGTTCCATAAAATTCATTCAGAATTAAACAGCAGCTCAATACATAAAACTGGTGTTCATCGAATCCGCGAATATTAAACTTAAAATCCGGGCCTGCCGCACGCAGGATATTTTTGAACCGCTGCGTACGGTTAAACATGAAATCCCGGTAAGGCATACTTACCGCCTTAATCTCGTTTAAAGTCAATGCTTCCGGAATCAAATCAGACAGTAACCTCCGTATTAAATCCCTGTTATCTTCTATTTGTGCAACGTCGGTAATCCCGGTTCTTAATTCAGGACACAATGCTGCTTCTTCCAGCAATGCTTTTGCACGGAAATACTGATCATTTTCAGGATCCGCAGCTACCTTTTCCAGTCTTTCCAGAAGCTGATCAAAAGAAACCTGAATTTGAAAAGGCGTATCTGTATTTAAGGGCAGCTGCATAAAATATTTTATTTTATACAAATATAGCTAACCGGAATGATTATCAAACAAGAGCTTCACCGAAGCGCCATTGGAACCAAAAGAGCTAAGTTTAAAATACAGGCAATGAATCTACCGGACAAGGATAAACCAGCAAGGGTAAATTAATACGTTCAGCCATTTTCTGTGTATTACTGTGGTTAAGCAATTGATCCCAGAAACTTTTGTTGCGGTGCACCATCACCAGTATATCTGATGCCACATTTTCTATCAGCCACTTGAAACCATCTTTCAGATGTTCTTCTGTGACTTTTCTAAAGAAAATATTCGGGTAATTGATTTTATTACCTACTTCCTGCAGGAAATTATCTATTTTTTGATCACTGACCTGTGCTGGCACATTGCCGGTACAAATGTGGGTCAGCATAATCTGCGCATAGGAAGGTCTGGCAAATCCACTTAATGAGCTGAGCACATTCAGGTCAGTACCCTGCAGATCAGTCGCAAATGCAATTTTCCCTATTTTGGTGAATTGTTGCTGTTCAGGGATAATCAGTATCGGCAATTGAACGCCATCTATCATTTCCCGCATGTGGTTGCTTAGCATAAAACCTGAAGCTCTTTTTCTATGGCTTCCGATCACCAGTAAAAGAATTTCCCTGTCGCTCAATAGCGCATTGAGGTTGGCAGACAAAGTACCATTATCGCATTTACAATAAATTACGGGCTTAAAACTTCCTTCAGGAAGTGCCGAAAGATCCCGCCTTAAATGATCAGCTAACAGGTGCAGCTCCTTCTCGCTATCGGCCTGCATTTCATTGAAACTTTCCAGCGACCAGGCAACTTGTAAACCTAAAGGTTCAGCAGAAGGTACTACAAAAGAATTATACAATAAAACATTAGCATGAAGATGCTGCGCTAAGCCCAGTGCATATTTCGCAGCATTATTAGCCCTGTCAGAGAAATCGGTCATTACAGCTATAGTTTTCATATCCTTTGTTTTAAGTGTAAGCTCTTACCTATAAAATTGCGGTTAAAGCAACAATATAACCATGATCAAGGTCATGAACAGTAGTGACCTTGATCATGATTATACAATTAATGAGATCTTAACTTTTATACATCACCTCATAATATTCTTTAGCTAACCTGGCGGATTCAAAAGCAGGCACCACATCAGCAGCAGCCTGTTTAATCATGTTCAACCACTTCGCCTCATTGTTATAGTAAATAGGAATTACGGCGGACGATAGAACATCCATTAGATTTGCATTTTCTTCCGCATCAATTTCCTCCGCCGGCCGATGCTGATCTTCAGCCATCGGAATTATAAAACAGTTTTCTTTATCTGAAGCAAATTCAGGCACCCAACCGTCTGATAAAGAGAAGTTAACAGCGCCATTCATGGCGGCAGACATTCCGCTTGTTCCGGAAGCTTCACGGAACATTCTTGGATTATTTAACCATACATCAGCCCCTTTTTTTAATAAGGCAGACAGCCCCAGCTCATAGCCCGTTAACACCGCACAATTCGCTACAGGTTTTGCTCTTTCTATAATCTTGTTAAACAAATCAACAGAACCTTTATCTTCCGGATAAGGTTTACCCGCCCAGATCACCTGCACCGGAAACTCCTTATTGGTCACTATCTTCAAATAACGTTCCCAGTCGCGCATCATTAAATCTGCCCTTTTATAACCAGCAAAACGTCTTGCCCATACAATCGTAAGTACATTCTCATCAAATAACTTCCCGCATTGGTCGGCCACCGTTCTAAACAACGCTGTTTTCATTTCTTTTTTACGGGCGATAATAGCTGCATCATCCCCATTAGCAATCGCTTCAGAGATTTTAACATCCGTCCAGTAGGCCTTATTCTGTGCATTTGTAATTGCGGTGATCTCACAAATTCCGCGGTTACTGCCCCACATTTCACGGGCCACCTCGCCATGCAGTCTGGATACAGCATTGGCTTTACGCGCAAACTTTAATGACGCGAGGGTGTAGTTGAAATAATCGCCTTCCATACCCAGAATATACTTCACTTCATGTTCCTGTAAATGATAGAAAAAAGACATTTTTTTCAGTAAACTGAACAGGTGTTCTTCATTCCCCGCCATCTCGGGAGTATGTGTAGTAAATACTACTCTTTTCCTGATTTCGTCCAGACTTTTGTGTTTTGCATACAGGTAAAAATTGAGTGGCACAGCGTGACCTTCATTCATATGGTATACATCTGGCGCCAGGTCAAGCAAATCCAGCAACATAGCTCCACCAATTCCCAGGATCATACTCTGGGCAATCCGCGCAGCTTCATTGGAATCGTACAGATGATGAGTAATGCTTTGCGACAATACATCATTCTCAGGAAGATCAGTACTCAACAGAAATAAAGGGGCCGACTGAAAAGTTTCAGGTTTCAGCAGGTACACCTTTACTTGTACGGGACTATCATGAACAGGCACCGAAAATACAATACCTGTATCATGTAAAAAACTGTATTCTTTAGCCACATATTCCGGCTTCATCAACCCGGCACCATCCCTTTCCTGATCATAATAACCATATTTCCAAAGGATGCCGATACCTAATAAGTTTTGCTTTAGTTCATATGCGCTGCGCAAATGTGATCCCGCAAGGAAACCGAGACCACCGCTATAAATTTTGAGCGACTGGTCAATGGCAAATTCCATTGAAAAATAAGCAGCGGACTGTGTATAACCTGGAGCCGGTTCATAACCAAATATCTCTTTTCTAGTGATCATCTTCATTTAAATTATATGCTGTTAACAACAGCAAAATCACCTCTTTTGTTCAGTCCTTGCCGGTAAAAGAATCAAGATTTTTTATCGTCTGATCGGCGATCTCCTGCAATGCTTCATGCGTTAAATATGCCTGATGGGGAGTGACAAGCACATTCTTTTGTGCCATTAGTCTCAACAGTAAATCATCTTTTACAGCATCCTGCCGATGGTCTTCAAAAAACAAGCCCTTCTCATGTTCATAAACGTCCAGTCCAAGATACCCAATCTGACCACTCTCCACCCCTTCCAGTACATCCACAGTATTGATCAGCGCTCCCCTGGAAGTGTTGATCAGCATCACCCCCTTTTTCATCTGACCAATGCTTTCTCTATTGATCAGGTACTTAGTAGTTGGTGTTAGTGGTAAGTGCAGGGAAATAATATCGGCCGTTGCCAATAATGTTTCGAGATTTACAGCAGTAACATGTGCCGCTTCTTCCGGAAAATACAGATCATAACCAATTACATGACATCCCAATCCGTTGAATATACGCGCTACGGCCAACCCCGTATTCCCTAAACCGATAAGACCAACCGTCTTACCAGAAAAATTGAAGCCAATCAGCTCATCGTTCCGGAAATCAAAACGATGACTCTGGTGATCAGAGGTGATTAATTGCCTGTTCAGTGCAAAAGCAAGCGCTAGCGCATGTTCTGCAATGGCCTGAGGCGAATAAGCAGGGACGTTAGACAATAGGATATGGTGTTTTTCAGCTGCCCGCTTATCGAAATGATCAGTACCCACGGAGCGCGTGGTAATATATTTCACACCCATACCGGCCAATTTTTCAATCACTGGTGCAGATACATCATCATTTGTAAAAACAATAACAGCCTCCATACCCTGTGCATCGATGACTGTTTCCGGACCGAGTGCTTCGGAGATATACGTAATATCATGTTTATCTTTATTTGCCTTTCTTAAACTGATTTCTTCAAAAGATCTGACACTGTAAGCTACTGCTCTCATAAGCAAATTATTTTTGTCCTAATTTAGCTTTTATAGCCCGGAATAATATGCTAAAGATTTTTAAAATTACTGATCTGTATCACGTGATTTTAGTTCAGGGTTCCTGCGAAATGCAAAGCTATATTTCCTCAATACATTAGCCTGAACAAACTGTATAATCACATAAAGAATTTTCCAAAATAAAATAGGCATACAAACATCTTCATTGGTAATTAAATTTTAAGGAATAAATTCTTATAAAGGCGACAAACAAAACAGAATCGCATTTGTTTATATCTTAATTCATGCTCAATTGAATTAACCTTAAAAACAACTAAAAAATGAAAACAAACGTTCTACCTCTCGCTATTCTCGGACTCGTATTTACGCTGGGAATCAATCCTGCTTCGGCACAAATTAAATTAAACAGTAAAAGTATCGGTGCAGCACAAAAAGGATTAAAAGCTGCTACATTTTCTGATGCAGATGCAGCAAAACTGGCTAAAGAAGCAGTAACATGGATGGATGCCAACAATCCTGTAGCCCCAGCGAATGACCCTTATACTGTGAGGCTGAATAAAATATTCTCCAAACATAAAAATGAAGGCGGTTTAACGCTGAACTATAAAGTTTACAAAGTGAAAGATGTGAATGCCTTTGCCTGTGCTGATGGTAGTGTGCGTGTTTTCTCTTCGTTGATGGACATTATGTCTGATGATGAGTTGTTAGGAATTATAGGTCATGAAATTGGCCATGTAGCAAATAAAGATACAAGGGATGCGATTAGAAGTGCTTATAAAAGGGCGGCAATTGCTGATGCAGCCTCTTCTCAGTCAGGTGTAGTCAATAGCTTGTCAGAAAGTGAATTAGGAACGTTTGCGAATGCGCTGCTTGATAGCAAGTATAACAGGAAGCAAGAAAGTGAAGCAGATGATTACTCATATGCGTTTATGAAGTCTCACAACTATAAAGTAACGGCGCTGGCAAGTGCATTTCAGAAGTTTGCAGATATGGAGAAAGCCTCAGGAGCAGAAAGAACCAAAACAGAAAAAATGATGAGTTCACATCCTGATAGCGGTTCCCGTGCAGCGAAGATTTTAGAAAAGGCCAAAAAAGACGGTTTATCAAAATAGATAATATAGAGATTATACTGGAGCCCCTGGATGAAAATCGCAGGGGCTTTTATTTTGCTATTTTTTTAAAAAATATTTACAGGGCATAGATTAAACTAATTCAATTTAGCAAAAAAAGGTGTAAAATTATTTTAAAAACGTATAAATCATATTGTTATAAATCCTTATAATTGGTGAAGAAATCATTTTTATTTAAATCATTTTAGAAAAAATGTCAGCACACCTAAACCAACACACCACTCTTTCTGACGAGTCTTTACTGGCTCTGATGAAATCCGGAGAGCTCTCCGCCTTTAATGAAATATATAAAAGGCATTGGATGTCTCTTTTCAACGACACTATGAGTAAACTTAAAAAAGCCGAACAGACTGAGCAGATCATCGAAGAACTGTTTGCAGATCTCTGGCTACAAAGAGAGACGAGGGAAATTTCACAACTTTACCCTTATCTCCTTATTCGTGCGCGTTACAAAGTTTTTGAGTGTTACAGAAAAATGAAAGGTACTTATGCACCCATAGCAGGATCACTGTAACCAGGTTTCCCATTTTCTACCCTGCCGGCAAAGCGCTGTTCAAAAGAACTGTTGCCGGCAATCTGTACACTGAAGTCGTACCAGCCATAGCTTTTTTTCAAATCTATGATGGTCGACTTCAGTTGGATCAGTTGAATACGCTTAACGGCTGCACCATAAGCATGGTCAGTAATCACAACTTCGTGCGGACTATCTTTTTGCTGGTTGACCATAATAAATTCTATATTTCCAGTCAGTTGAGTCTTATTCGCCGGATCGTGCTGATATTCGCATACAAAACGGAGATCAGGATCCTGTGCATTTCCTTTGAATTCCCTGAAAAATCCATTAGGGCCGTTTACCTGAATATGGTAAAGTCCATCTGCAAAACTGTTCAGCAGCAAACTGTCGCTCACCTTATCCCCTGCTTTAACTGCATAAGACATACTCCTGCAACTATCCCATTTTCCTGTCGAAGTAACCTTGGTTTTGCCTGGTAAATAAACTGTAAAAGGAGATCCCGCAGTTTTATCTCCAAAAATAGTTGCTCTGGATTCCAATGTCAATCCCACGCTTTTACGATCAGCATGATATTTCCCCGTAACATACAACTGGTAAGGAATAGCATTCGAGCGTTTTACACCTTTCTCCTGCTGAGGTAGTTTTTCATTAAAGCCAGACGGTAAGGGTTTAAATTTCGCATTGTTGATCAGCTGAATAAATCTGTCCTTATTCAATGGCGCAGGAGCATTAGCTGACTGGTCATCCGCCACCCGGAATACTGAAGTTAAGTCACCGCAAACCGTCCGCCGCCAATCACTTATTTGAGGTTGTGCAACCACATTACCTGTTTTTTTACTGAGAAACTCCTCTAAAAATTGGAGGCAGGAAGTGTGGTCAAACACCTGTGAATTTACCCATCCACCTTTGGTCCATGGAGAAACAACAAGCATAGGCACACGGAAACCAAGTCCAATGGCACTTTCGCGACGGTATTTTTCTTCCATTCCCCTCGTTATCTCCTCCTCCATCGATACATGTTCCGCGCGGGTATCCAATCCTGCTGATGTTTTACCCGTTTCCGGTTTATCGGGATGAGGTGGCAAAAATGGGGGTACATGATCAAAATAACCGTCATTCTCATCGTAAGTAATGATAAAAATGGTCTTTTTCCACTGCTCAGGATCCTTAGTTAATATATCCATCACTTCAGAAACATACCATGCACCGTACCAGGGAGAGCCCGGGTGATCAGAAAAATTGGAAGGCGGCACCAGCCATGAAACTGCCGGCAGTTCGCCATTCTGAACGTCTTTCCTGAACTGATGTAAGACATCTCCCTTGGGCACTTTCATTTCACGTTGTTGGCCTTCATCATCATATGTCATGCTCGCCAACTGGTGATAATCAGGATCTCCAGTATTGGTCACAAATGCTTTTTCATGGATATTTTTCTCTTTTTCAGAAAGTTGAGCAAACCTCGCCTTGTTCCATACCTCCTGGTCTTTTCTCAGTTTTTTCAGCAGCTCTTCCTTTTTAACCAGCTTCTGAGCGTTTGTAGCCGAAGGATTGCTGTTATCTTTCAAGAGCGTGATTTCACGTTCAAGTTGAGTAACATACCGCTCCATAAAAGCCAGATGCTCCGGATGCAAACGTACATTATATTGTGAAAAGAATTCGAGATCATTATCCGTGAAATTAGACAGCCAGTCATCCGCCTCCCCTTCAAGTCCAACGGGAATACTCAATTCATTCTGATAAACTTTCCAGGAAACACCCGCATCCTCCAGTCGTTCAGGAAAAGTGGGCCAGTGAATGTCCTTATGATCAATCTCCCCATTATACACATGCGCTTTTGATTTTACATCCTGCTCAGCACGTATTGTTCCCGTCCAGAAAAATAAGCGGTTCGGACTTGTTCCCGTCAGCGCAGAGCAGAAGTGCTGGTCACAGACGGTAAATGCATCTGCCAGCGCATAATAAAAAGGGATATCCTGCCGGTTATAATAACCCATGGTCAGCGGCATATCGGCGAATTCTTTATGACCTGATTTTTTACTTTCCAGCCAGTTATCATTCTTACCACCATTCAGGGCATCTACCTGGTTCTCCCAGGAATGCGGAAGGGAACTCATCCAGGTAGATTTGGTATCCTTCAGATTGAGGCGGAATGGTGCATAGGTTTTCCCTGCAGCATTCCGCTGCAACCATACAGGCCGGTCGTCAGCCAAACGTATCGCCCTTGGATCATTAAATCCCCTTACCCCTTTTAAGCTACCAAAACAATGATCAAAAGAGCGGTTTTCCTGCATCAGGAAAACTACATGGTCAGCATCCATGAAAGTACTGCCGGGTGCAGCATCAATTGCCAGTGCCTGTTGTATAGACATCGGCAATACATTCAATAAACCAGCGGCACTACTTAATAAAGCTGCCTTCTTTACAAAATCTCTTCTCGAATTATCTATTTCGCCCATTTCAAATTTCTTATTTAGCCCACCACACTTTTGTATTGATATCATCAGCCCCTTGTCTGGTCACCGCAGCACGCAGGTTATCCGCATTCTGAGATTGCTCATTTAGAGGATACCTGTAGCGTACCGGAATTTTCCCGCCATTCTGACTATCAGCTCCTGCTTGTAATACTGGAAAACCAGTACGGCGCCATTCAAACCAGCTCTCCATGCCCGTGTAAAACAAAGAGATCCATTTTTGCGTCCCTATCTGCTGCAAACCTGTAACCTGGTTAAACTGAACGCCGGTCCGCTGCAGGTAATCTGCCGGCATCTGCGTATTCAAATATATAAAAGCTGTTTCAATTCCTTTCTCATAATATCCCTGAGCCGTAATAGAGGTTGTGATCAGATTTTTAAACCGGGCTTCAGCTAGTAAAAATTGTAATTCCGGAAAAGCCATGATATATCCTTTTGCTACTAATAACCCCGCAGGAGTAATTGAGTTTTCGTAATAAAAACTTCCCACACGACTGATGTTATTGGATCCTCCATTATAATTAAGTGCGCTGGTAGGGTTTAAACTATTTGGCATCCCCACATATTGCGGGTTACCAGCAGTAACAGAACTCGACGTTGGTCTGGCAAAAATTCTCAGTCTCGGATCCTGGTATTGCAGGAGGATATCGCCCAGTGTTTTACTAAGTCTCACCTCATCAAATCCTCCGATACGGTTGGTGAAATTAGGAAATTGATTCGGTGCTTCTGCATAATAATTGTAATCCCCATCATCTGCATTATTTTCAAAAACCGGATAAACCGTTGGATTGGAGACAATTTCCTGAAGTTTTGCACTGACATCCGTCCTACCAGAGATGCGCATCAGATATCTGATACGGAGACTATTGGCCATCTTTCTCCATTTAGTCAGGTCTCCCTGGTAGATCAGATCACCAGAAACGGAAGCAGTTACTCCCGTCAGGATAGTATTGGCCGTTGTAAGGTCAGCCAAAATCCCATTATAAATAGATTCCTGTGGATCATATTTTGGTTTCAGCACATTATCCGTTAACCCTAAAGTAGCTTCGCTATAAGGGACATCGCCATAAGTATCCGTTACAATGGAGAACATCCACGATTTTAAAATCAGTGCTATGGCATTGTAGGCAGGCTGATTAGAAGAGGCTGCTAAGTCAGACAGTTTTTTAACATCTCTCATCGTATTATAATAATTATTCCAGATTCCATCCTTATTTCCCCAGATATACCTGTCTTCATCCACGAACTGATACTTGGCGGTCTGCTGAACCAATAATGACCCTGTTCCCCATGATTCATTCAATACTGCTGTAACTGAAGAACGAATAATTTGAGGTAATAATAAGTTTGGTGTAATCGTTGTGATGGCATTAGGATCATCATTTTTTTCTGCAAAATCTTTGGTGCAGCCAGCCAGAAGAACCTGGCTGAAGATAAATAACATTAGTATTTTAATATGTTTCATATCGATAATTTTAAGCAAGATTAGAAATTGAAATTAAGGTTAAGTCCCCATGAGCGTGTAGTTGGTATTGAAGAAGATTCAACACCAGGAACATACGTTCCGCCGTCGAGCGCAATCTGTTCAGGATCAATATGCGGCGCTTTTGCATGCATCCATAAATTACGCCCCACTACTGAAATAGCCATATTCGTGATCTTATATTTTTGCAGGAAAGCAGACGGAATACTGTATCCTAATCTCAGCTCTCTGAGTTTAATAAAAGAAGCGTCGAAAGTCGCCGGTTCAGCAATTGATCTTCCCCCACTGAATGCAGAACCCCATTCTCTTGCAGAAAGCTCCTTATCATTAGGGCGGTAAGAACCATCCGCATTTTGAATTACGCCAGGACTGAACACACCATTTCCGGGCAGTGATTTATCATAACCATCTGCACGGCCTTCCAATGTTTCTATCAGCTGTCCTGCTTCCCTGCCTACTACCTGTGTTAGTGAGTAAACTTTACCACCATGACGGATATCAAATAATACGCTCAGGTTAACCCCTTTATAAGAAAAGCTATTGCGTACACCAGCTATCCAGTCAGGATTGTAATTCCCTAAACGTTCCCGCGTACCGCTCGATAAGGGACGGCCGCTTTCATTATTGATCACCTGACCAAAGTAAGGGCTTGAAGGATCAGTAACCCTGGCGTAAACCAGGCCGTACATATCGCCCATCCGCTCGCCTACTCTTGCTTCGATAGATATCGCTTCTTTACTGGCCATCACATAATTCGTTACCTGATCATCCAGTTTAATCACCTTACTTCTGTTTGCGGAGAAGTTCAGGTCAATATCCCATCGGAAGTCAGTTTTAACCGGCACGATGTTCAGTGACAGCTCCAAACCTGAATTCTGGATCTCTCCGGCATTCAGAATCATCGTCTCATATCCACTGGTCACAGAAACCGGCACATTGTTTAAAATCTGGTTTTTTGTGATGACATGGTAATAACTCAGGTCAAAACCCAATCGGTTGTTCAGGAATTTCCATTCCAAACCACCCTCCAGGGATGTACTTTTTTCTGGCTTCACATTGTAATTACGCAATACCGAAGGCGTGCTGAATACCGGATTACCACCTACCGGGTCCTGTCTCAGGAAAGCCTGAGAAAAGGTATAAGGACTTGTATCATTCCCCCCTGCTGCTGCACTTAACCTGAGTTTACCGTAACTGATCCATTCAGGCAGCTTATACATTTCGCTGATCAGCATACTTAATGACGCTGAAGGATAGAAATAAGAATTATCTGTAATACCCAGCATCGCATAAGGAGTCGGAATAGTGAGTGCGCTCGACCAGTCATTTCTGGCTGTTATATCCAAAAACAGATAATCCTTATAAGCAAGCTGACCAAATCCATAAAGACTATTTACTCTTTTTCTTGGACTAAATACATCCGTAATCAAGGGTATAGCGGTGTTATTCAAGCTATAAATACCTGGTGTTAATAATTGTCTCGTAGAATTGCTGACCTGATCCGTATTATTTATCCTGGCATTTCCCCCTGCGTTTAATGAAACTTTAAAGTCTTGATTCAAACTACGATTAGCACTAATCAGGAAATCAAAGTTGGTCTCCGTGTTTTCGATCCGTTCCTCTCTATAAGAACCCTGGGGAAAACGCTGCGTACTAAAAGCTCTTTTACGTTGTCTCAATTCATTCCCGTAATCCGTAGCTCCCCTTAACATGATATTCAACCAATCCGTAACCTCATACTTTAAAGCCACATTACCAATCAGCCGGTGGGCATTCTGCGCATTGGTATTTTCATATAAATTGAAGTATGGGTTATCATGATAATTGTAATTGAAATTGTATTGCTGAATATTTTCCTTACCCGGCATCCAATAGTCCTTCAATGAATTCAGATCTACCTGCTGCCCCATCCAGTTGTTCAGAAGGTAGATAATATTCTCAGTACCATAACTGATACTCGGTCTGTTACCGCTGTTACTTAAAGTATAATTTACACCAGCCTTCACATTCAGTTTTGACGTCAGGTTATAACCAGAGTTAAAAGCCAGTGTATTTCTTTTCAGGTCCGTATTGGGCACAATCCCTTTTTGATACAAGTTGGTATAAGAAAAACGGAAGTCGCCCTTATTATTTGCAGCCGATACCGCGATATTATTATTCGTGGTAACGCCCGTTTCATAGAAGTCATTTAAATTAAAACGGTTTAGCCAAGGAGTAGCATTAATCGTTCCTCTGGCGGCCAGATTTGCAGCCGAACCCGGCGACCCATCATTCAGCAGATAAATGTCACCACCACGGTAGCCATTTGAAGTCGGCGAATCAAATTGCGGAATCAGTTGTCCGTTAAATGCTGGTCCCCAGCTCTCATCCACACCATCATTCAGGCCGTTATTTAATCCGTCAGTAAAAGAGAATAGCCCCTCATTACCCTGACCATATTGCTTTTGGAATTTCGGTAAAACAAGCGGACTTTCAAAAGTTACTCCTGAATTTACACTGATCCCCACACCCTTTCCACGCTTGCCTGTCTTCGTAGTAATTAATATTACTCCATTTGCAGCCCTGGAGCCATACAAAGCCGCAGCATTTGCACCTTTCAGCACATTGATCGTAGCGATGTCGTCAGGGTTGATTAATGAGGCACCATTGCCATAATCCACCTCCTGAAAACTGTCACCAGAGGAGCCATAACTCTCATTACTGATCGGTACTCCATCAATGATATACAAGGGTTGATTATTGTTGATATTTAACGATTTATCACCCCTGATCGTAACCCGAGCCGATCCACCAACACCAGAGGGACTGCTCATAACCGTTAATCCGGCAACTTTCCCTGCAAGACCTGCTGAAAAGTTAGTTTCCCTAGCTTTATCCAGCTCATCGCCTTTGATTTCCTGGGCAGCATATCCCAATGATTTCTTTTCTCTGGAAATACCTAATGCCGTGACCACCACTTCAGTCAATTCATTACTGTCTTCACCAAGTGTAACTCTGATGTTTTCTCTCCCGTTTACTGCCACTTCCTCTGTTTTAAATCCAACATAAGAGATCAGCAGTATGGCTTTACCATCTGGAACCTGTATCATAAATTTACCATTGGCATCCGTAGTAGCTGTTGCTGTTCCACCCTTAATCCTGATGGATACGCCCGGTAATGCTAAACCCTGTTTATCGGTTACCGTTCCGGTTATCTTAAGGGATTGTTTCAATTCATGAATTTCTGTTGATGCAGGAATGGCAGCCTGTACAACACTAATAGTTGATCCCGTGAGTAAAAACAGAGGGACGATCCTTCTGCAGAACAAGGAGGCATAACTTTGTAAAGTAAAAATTTTCATATGAGAATTGGTTAAGATTCCCACAATTATAGCGCTCCTGTATGACTATTAAAGACAGGGTATATTAACTTATTATGAAGATTTTATGAGTAACGCCACAGGCAGGCAGTCATAAGTTCAAGAAAGAGATTAATAAAAACTGAAACTTCATATAAAACACACAATTACTTGATTTACAAACATTATTCTTACCATAAAAATTCATTAAAAACAAAACGAAACCTGAAATAATTCAGCTAAAGCGGGGCGGACAGATGACATATAGCAAAAAAAAGGGAGGCTATGACCTGCATAACCTCCCCTTCTATTCTAAATTATTTCCTGAATTAAGGCATCCAGAAGATCTTGTTTGTACGGGTATCTTTAGCCTGTACAGCTTGATAATTTACACTGTTGTTTGACTTCTCAACAGAAGGATAAAGCAAACGTGCTGGTGGCAACTCATAACCACTCAGTGTAGCTGATCTGAAAGTTAATGCTGGAATTCCGGTTCTACGATATTCTGCCCATGCATGCTGTGCTTGTAAATTTCCGTAATGGACCCATTTCTGTGTGCCGATCAGATTTAACTTATTAGCAGGAGTGCCTGAATAAGCGATCGTAGAAGTGGTAAGAAAGGTATTAACTACAGCAGCTGTAGGTTTCTCTTCTTTTTTACCTTTTGTAGAAATACTGTTCAGGTAATAGTAAAAAGTAACAGATTGTGCTACCGCATTGTCATAAGCTATTTTTGCAGCGGCAGTACTACCCCAGCGTTCCTGTGCTTCGGCCTTAAGGAAGTTCACTTCTGAGGCAGTAACTACTACTCCTGGTAAGGCTGTATTTTGCCAGATCGTTGCAGAATCGATTATCGAATATTTCTGGAAGTTAGTTTCAACTTCACTTTCAGAGAATGTAATAGGCATAGCGCGGTAATTTGCATTTGGTGTAAATACACCTCCAGCTGTTACGCCGAATTTATCAAAAAACACAGGGATTCTTGGGTCATTTGAAGGATTCATGACAGTATTCAGAAGATAATCTGGTGCATAGTAACTAGGTAGTTCGTTGAAGGCAGTATTCAAATCTGAAGTAAAGGTTGTCAATGGTCTCAACAAAATATCAGAAGTCAATGGTGAATAATCCGGATTATTTGCACCATCAACGAAAGGATAGGCCGTTGTATTATTTAACATTTCCAATACTGCAGGACGGGCCGCTGCTTCATTCACATTAGAAATACGCATGAGTAAACGCAAACGAACAGAGTTAGCATAACCCTGCCATTTTTTAAGATTACCACTATTCAGGATATCCGCTTTACTGAAGTCGGCATTTGCAGTAGCTGTGCCAAAATAAGCGCCTGAAGTTTTCAGACCATCAATGAACAAATTGTATAACTGTACTTGATCATCAAATTTAGCCAGTACGATTGTATTTGATGAAGGTAAGCTACCTGCCTCGCTAAAAGGTATATCACCAAAATTATCTACCATCTGAGAAGCTTGATCGTATAAAACAATCCTTGCAGCTTCCATGTAGATTTGTTTGCTGGCCTTTTCTGCTTCAGGTAATGCCGCATAAGTTCTTTCCATTGCACGGTAGACACCAAGCACACCTGGAGAATAAAAATCTCTCCAGTAATCGTTAGTACCTGGCGTAAAAAATGCTGTTTGTGAATAGACCGCTGAATGCATGAGCAAAAATGTACGCAAGTTCCAGTAAGCAGGCCTTACTCTGTCATTGTTGATCAGGTCAGTTAAGAAGGCAGGCAAACTAGCTGTGGTAGATACTTCAGGGTTTAAGAACTTTTCTTCCAGACTTTTCTTACAACCGCTGAAGACTAAAAGGGTCAGCGAGAAAAGCAGGCTTAATTTTATAATTGAATATTTCATCTCTTTAAATTTATTACGTTTAGAATTTGGCATTTAGTGAAAACCCGAAACTGCGTGTAGCGGCTGTACTACCCATATCTACACCTTGTGAAAACCATTGATTACCAACTGGTGCTTCAGGATCGAGATTTTTAATAGTTTTCCAGAAATAGAAAAGGTTACGTCCAACGAGCGATACACGAAGATTAGTCATACCCAATTTTTTACTGAAGTTATCACTCACTGTGTAACCAATAATTGCCTCTCTTAATTTGATAAAGCTATTATCATAAACACTACCTTTTTCATTCCAGGCATCATTACCCCAGTTAAAAGTATTCATATAATATTCAGCACCATTCAAATTCACAGTATTTGGAGCCCCTGTATTTACATTAACTCCATCCAGCGTAATACCAGTATCACGGTATTCTAAGGTGTTAGTATACATACCTGCACCAATTGCATATTTAAGCGGATTTGAAACCATCTGACCGCCGAAACGGTAATCAGCTGTAAAGTCCAAAGTGAAGTTTTTGTATCTAAAAGTATTTGTTAACCCACCAATAGCTTTTGGAAGGATATTCCCAGCATTTACATATCTTGATTTATCAATGATATAGAAACCATCATCGCTGATCAGGTGCTGACCAGCATCATTTGTTGCACGTGGGTAAACATAGATATTTCCTAATCTCTCTCCGGGTTTTGCACTTACTCTGATTGCACTTCCCTCTCCCTCATAAAAAATCAGTTCAGGTACTGTCCCATTAAGCGATACCAATTCTGATTTATTAAATGAATAATTCAAACGGGTTGTCCAAGTGAAATCAGGAGTAGACACAGGCGTACCAGTAAGGGAAATCTCCAATCCTTTATTAGCAATTTCACCGATATTAACCAGCTGAGAATTAGCTCCACTAGTTGGCGCAGTCGTCAAACTTAAAATCTGATCTTCGATGTGGTTTGTATAATAACTTACATCAAGCCCAACTCTGCTTTTGAAAAATCTAAGCTCTGTTCCAAACTCCGTTTCAAATTTACGCTCTGGTTTAAGGTTGAGATTTCCATATTTTGATGCAGTTGTCAATGATGGTACAGAGCCATTAACTGTTTGCAATGGGGCCTGGCTATAAGCAACATTGGACTCATAAATTGGTGCATCATTACCAACAACTCCATAAGAAGCCCTAACTTTACCATAACTGAATGGCTCTGCAAGTTTGAATGCGTCACTAAATACGAAACTTGAATTTAATGAATAGTATTGGTAGTTATTATTCTGCGGAGGCAGTGTAGAAGAGAACTCCGAACGTGCAGTCGCTTCAAGGAATAAATAGTTTTTATACGAGAAGTTACCAATACCAACATAGGCATATTTCAACAACTCCTGTCTTTTTGTTTTAAGATTATTCGGATCTAAACCGTTATCAATAGTTCCAAGTGAATTAGTTAACGAAAACCAGTTTTCGGAAATAAAACCATTGGTCGTAGATGCATACTGATCTTTGTAGCTTTCAGATCTTGATTGAAAACCACCTGTTAATGAAAAGTCAAAGTCTGAGGCAATTTTATCGCTGTAAGTCAGCAACGCATCTCCATAAAGAATACTATAATTACCTTTAATTGCAGCATAAGAACCTGTACTGCTGGTTCCATTATAAAGTAGAGGATATTCAGTATATCTTTTGTCTTCAGTAGTCATGGATGTAACATCAGATCCCACTCTACCTCTTAATTTTAATTTATTAATAATGTTATAGTTTAATGTAGCACTCGATAACAACCTGTTTTCAGTTTCATCATAGCTGTTTTTATATTGATTCCAGAAGAAATCCAACAAACCCGTAGCTCTGATATTATAAATAAATGCTTCTGGTCTGTTTGAACCGTTTAATGAGTATTTATAGCCATTTGAATTTTGATAAAGTGTTTTCAGCAAATCCATATCTTCAGCACGACTAAACATACCGTCAAAGGAGTTTAGCACGTTCCCCATCAGACCAGACCTATTATGTGTTTTGGTATTGATGTAGTTTACAATGATATCGGTAGATAGTTTATCATTTATTTTCACTGTACTATTGATCCCAAAAGTATTTCTTTGCTGTTTGCTGCCTGGAGTAATACCTTTGTAATCCATCCGGGTTGCAGAAAAACGATAATTCAGCTTATCGGTTTGATTAGAGATACTTAGGTTAGCATTAGAATTAAAACCTGTGTCAAAAATATCCTTGTAATTATTTGGCTGTGCAACATACGGACGAATCGATCCATCCCACCATTTCACATCACGACCATCGAATTTAGGACCAAATTGGCCATATGCTCTAAAATATGGCCTCAAACCACCTGGAGAGTTAGCATCCGGTACCCATCCTTCAGTATTACCTTGGTTGGCACCTGCGTTTGTAGCAGGATCATATCCTGGTCCATATTCGTTCTGAAATTCAGGTAAAAAAGCTGCATTCTCAATAGAGGCTGTATAATTGAAGTCAACGCCTAAGCCGCGATTCTTAGAACCTTTTTTAGTGGTAATTACAATTACACCACTTGCCGCATCGGAACCATAAAGGGCGCTTGCACTTGCACCTTTTAGAATAGTCAGGCTTTCGATATCAGCAGGATTGATATCCAGCATTCCATTTCCTTTGATACGATCCTGATTCCAGATTCCGTTACCACCAGCATTTCCCAAACCGCCATTGTTGTTTGCTCCGCCCGGTCCATTTTGCTGATCATTACGGATCATCACTCCATCTACCACATATAGAGGCTGGCGGTTATAGGCAAGAGAGTTGATACCCCTGATCTGTACGTTTACCGCACTGCTTGATCCACCGGGAGCGGTAGTAATCTTCACACCTGCTGCTTTACCATACAAAGCAGAACCAAAGTTGGTACTTCCAGCTTGTGTGATTTCTTTAGCAGTTACTGTACTTACAGCATACCCCAAAGCTTTAGTTTCTTTTTTAATACCCAATGAAGTAACTACTACTTCATTCAGCGCATTTGCATTTTCAGCAATTGACACATTTAAAGTAGATGCTGCACCTACTGTTAATTCTTTTGGCGTATAGCCAATCATTGAAAAGACAAGGACAGCACCTTCACTTACAGTGATGGAATACTTTCCTTCGCCATTGGTAACGGTACCTGTCGCGGTGCCTTTTACCTTAACGTTTACACCCGGCAAAGGATTGCGGGTTCCATCAGTCACCGTTCCAGTGACTGGTTTTTGTGCATATGCCGCTACTGTCAGGAGAGATAACAGTAAAACAGCGAAACACCTTTGATAGAATTGTTTCATAGCTTTTGATTAGTTTGTTTAGGGAAATTTGATTTGTTATTGTTTATTATATGTAATAATGGGTATGCTAAGGATGTTCGAATTCACAATGTTCTATCACCAGTGCTGCGGCACCTAGTAATTCGGAATCATGTGCTAGTTTGGATACTTTAATTTCTGTCTGATCTGCAAGTCTTGCAATACAGAATTCATTAATTGCCTGTTGTATGGGTGCTGTAATTATTTTTCCGGCGATAGCTCCTCTCCCGCTCAGCACAATCAGGTTTGGATTCATAATGTGGATTAAGGTAGAAAGACCTTTTCCAATTAAAAATGCAGCATCGGACAAAATTGACACCGCTAAAGGATCTCCCGATTTGGCGGCATCCAGGAAATGGTCACCTTTCAACTTTGTTTGGTCTTCAAATAATCGCTTTAAACTGGATTCTGCGCCGCCAGCCATTTCAGCTTCTGCGCGCTCTACTAATGCCCACAAAGAGGTATCTACTTCCAGACATCCTCTCTTGCCGCAGGAGCAGAGTTTATTACTTTGTGAAACGGGAATATGGCTAAACTCTCCCGCATAACCACTGTGGCCTCTGAACTGAATACCATTAATGATCATGCCGAGACCTATACCCCATCCTATATTGACTACCATGACATCCTTATAACCTTTAGCCATACCGAACTTTAATTCGGCCATCGCAATTAAACTGGAGTCATTATCTATATATACAGGTAAACCTATCGCTGCAGTAAGGTGATCTCTCACATTTCCACCGTCGGCGTTTTTGAAGAAACTATGGTTAATACCTTGTTCTGCATTCATAAAGCCTGGCATTCCGATGCCTATCCCCAAAAACTGACCTTCCGGAATTCCTGATAGTGCAATATTTTCCTCTATAAATTTTATCAGTTTATATAAAGCATTCTCATCATTAGCCAGATTGAGCGGCATCATTTTTACCAGGTCCTGTTTGTCATTTAATAAATCATAGATCACAAATTTTGTAACCAGCTGATCCATTGCAACAGCAACAATGTATTTAGGTTTCTCCTTATTTAACAAATACGTCAGTGCCCTGCGACCACCTGTTGAAGGAGCTAAACCATATTCCACAACATAACCATCAGTAATCAAGTCATTCACTATAGTAGTAACCAGCGGAATACTCTTATGACTCAATGCACTCAACTCAGTCAAGGTCAACATTTCATTATAATACAGCTGTCTGATAATCTCAGTCCGTATTTTACTATAATTCTTAATTGTGGTGTTAAGGGAGACGTGCTTCATTATTAATCAAACTTAAATTATAATTTTTACAAAAAAGCGAACTTTCTAAATTATTTTTTATGTTATGCCAATTATTATATTAAATTTGGTTAAGTATTGAAAGAAATAGCATTATTTTTTCGTGAACACAAGGAAAATTGACTATTTTTAATTCAACTAAAACGTTTTATTAATTAAATAAGGCTAAACATCTATTTTCAGACATGAATTCCTGAGGCTTGTCGCCCTCCCATCCAAAAAAGAATCACAAACCAAATTTAAAACTTATGAAAATGAAACATTTTGTCTCAGCTGGGCTTCCCATGCTCTTTTTATGGAGTATTCAGACCCATGCTACAGGAATGAATAACTTAATGATCAGCGATAAATCGCCCGGCATCATTATTCAGCAGCAACAACAATTAAGAATCACGGGTATAGTAGTGGATGAAAAATCACAACCCATACCAGGTGCCGGAGTAAAATCCATGAAAACCGGAAAATCGGCCGTGACCGACGCCAGTGGCCGATTCACTATCGAAGTCGACAATGCCACAGAACAACTCACCTTTACTTATATTGGCTACACTACGCTCACCCGGGCAGCAGGATCTGGCAATGCACCTTTAACAATAAGGTTAGCCTTAGCATCAGGCGTGGATTTGGATGATGTAGTTGTCATCGGTTATGGTACCCGGAGAAAATCTGACCTGACAGGATCGGTTGGTTCAGTAAAACAGGAACAATTACAGGAAAGACCAGCTGCTTCATTAAATCAGGCACTCTCTGGCCGCATAGCGGGAGTTCAGGTAAATACCAATTCAGGGCGACCAGGCGGACAGACGAATATTCGTATCCGTGGTTTCAGTTCCATCAACAGTTCAAATAATCCGCTGTATGTAGTGGATGGAGTAATTCTCCCTGTAGGATCGCAGGTGCAAAACAGTAATCCTATTGATTACCTCAACCCCGGTGATATTGCCTCCGTCGAAGTATTAAAAGATGCTTCATCTATAGCAATTTACGGTGCCAGAGGTGCAAATGGAGTTATCCTGATTACCACCAAAAAAGGAACATCCCAAGGTGGAAGAATTACTTACGATGCAGATTTCAGTGTGCCAACTATAGGTCCGAACAGGGTTAAAATGTTGAATGCGCAGGAATACATCAATACAGAAAACCTGGCTTATGCAAATGCACAGACTTATGATCCTGCAGGCTGGGCCGAAGGAAAATATGTAGACCCAAGAATTAAAAGATTGTCTCTGCCCAACTTGTTCGACTCCAGTGGCAATCCATTATACGATACAGACTGGTTCAAAGAATCTACACAAAACAAACTTTCTCAGAATCATCAGCTCGGTTTAACTGGTGGTAATGCAGAAAGTACTTACGGCATATTCCTGAATTATAGGGATGATAATGGTTTGTTAAAAAATTCTTATCTGAAACGTTATTCCGGCAGATTTGTAATGGATACCCAGATTAAAAAATGGATCAAAGTAGGTGGAAGTCTGAGTTATACCAACCAAGAGGAGAATCTGGTGGATATCGGTACAGGCGGATTAAATGCTGTCCGCATGATCACGGAAAGTTTCCCTTTCCTGCCTGTGAAATACGCCGACGGCACTTGGGCAGATAATCAAAACTATCCTGGTGCAGAAGGCGGATCAAACCCGGTTCATATTCTTACTGATCGTAAATATATCTTACAAACACAAAATGTATTAGGAAACGTATACTCAAATATAAAACTCGCACCAGGACTAGACATGCGCAGTGTTTTAGGCGCTAATATTGTAACCCGTGGTCGTAATGAGTACAATGGTCGCGGCCTTTACGGAATAGCATTCGACCAAAAAGGTACGGCAACGATAGACAACAACAGGGAAACCTACTGGCTGTTCGAGAACTACTTTACCTATGATAAAAAACTGGCTGAAGACCATACAATCAATGCTGTCATGGGATTATCATGGCAAAAAACAAATATCTTTGGATTTACCGCCAGCGGAGAGAATTTTTCAACAGATTATTTTCAAAACAATAACCTCGGTGCTGCGGGCAAACCACTTCCCGGAACATCGAGAGCATCTGGTTATTCATTGAACTCCTATTTCGGCCGGATAAACTATACATTCAAAGAAAAATACCTGTTTACTGCTACAGCGCGGGCCGACGGTTCTTCTAAATTTGGAGACAACCATAAGTTCTCGCTCTTCCCGTCAGGAGCCGTGGCCTGGAAAGCTTCAGAAGAAGATTTTCTGAAAGAAAGTAAAACCATTTCAAATTTAAAGGTAAGAGCAAGTTATGGCGTTACCGGTGTTTCGGAAATTGATCCATATAAATCTTTAGGCTTGATAGGCACATCATTCAGTACTACACCTTATAACGCAATTATAGGTGACACCAGGTTAATTGGTGTAGGAATAAACCGTTTAGCTAATCCTGATCTGAAATGGGAGAGAACGGCACAATCAGATTTAGGTATTGAATTAGGCTTGTTTGAGAATAGAGTGAACATTGAAGCTGATTTGTATTACCGGAAAACTACCGATTTGTTGTTAGACGCTGCGGTGCCAAGATCAAGTGGTTACGAGGTGATTACCGAAAACATTGGCAGTTTGGAAAATAAAGGACTGGAATTTGCCATCACAACCAACAATTTCACAGGCAAGGATTTCAGCTGGACAACCACTTTCAATATCTCCATGAATAAAAACAAAATACTTTCCTTAAATGAAGGGGGTGCGGATATTTTTGGTGTCGGCAATCCAGGCTTTACGAATGAAACCGGTATTATCCGGGTAGGTGAACCGGTAGGTTCATTCTGGGGATTAACCAGATTAGGTACATGGAGTGAAAGCGAACGCGCAGAGGCAGCAAAATACACATATCGCGGTGGTAAACCACTCCTGCCAGGTGATGTGAAGTACTTGGATGTAAACGGCGATTATCAAATTAATGACGCTGACAGATCAATTATTGGTAATGGCAGTCCAAAAGGCTGGGGAGCATTTACAAATAATTTCAAATACAAAAACTTCGAATTATTGCTGGAACTGCAGTATTCTTACGGAAATGATGTACTGGATATGAGTACACACTCTGGTGAAGACCGTCAGGGAATAGCCAACAGTTACGCTACAGTGCTGAATGCGTGGACACCACAAAATCAAAACACTGATATTGCTGCAATTCGTGATACAAGAGCGGGTTATGTAACGAATGTAGATACCAGATGGATTCAGGATGGTTCATTTATTCGTGGTAAAAACTTGTTGCTGGGTTATACCTTCCCTACTGCCATTGCAGAAAAAATGAAACTGAGCAGGCTGAGAATCTATACCAGTGTGCAAAATTTCTTTTTAGCGACCAAATACAGGGGAAATGATCCTGAAGTAAGTACGTATTCAAATGCATTTGCTCAAGGTCAGACCTTTTTTGATTATCCAAAGCCTACAACTTATATGCTAGGCCTGAACATCAGTCTCTAATGTATTATTAAACTATAACACCATGAATCAATATATAAAACATAGTAGCTGGATCGTCTTTACAGCACTAATTATCCTTACAGGAGGATGTAAAAAATTCCTGGACGAACAGGATCCTTCAAATTTAACTCCTGATACTTATTATAACTTGCCCGAACATGCCGAGGCGGCAATTGCTGCAGCCTACAGCGATACCCGTTTTATTGGTGGTGGTGCAGGTATCTTCGCAATCAATTATTCCATGCTGGAAATGGTTACAGGCACAGCTAAAACAGAAACCGGTCAGAATTCAGACCTAAACAACCTGCTTGGATTATCTTATAACGGAGACAATTTATTGGTTAGAAACTGGTGGAATGGTCTGTATAAAGAGATTGCCAACACTAACCTTGCACTCGAAAAAGTGCCGGGAATTAATCCAATGGATGAAACCAGAAAAAAACAGATTCTTGGTGAAGCAAAATTCCTAAGAGCCTGGGCTTATTTTTACCTGGTGAGATTATTCGGAGATGTACCATTGATTACAAAACCTCAGAGTGCGACTTCGGAGGATTTCAAACCAAAAAGATCATCTACAGAAGAGGTTTATAACCTGATCATCGCCGACCTGACCGCTGCTGAAGAAGCAGGATTACCCTGGAGTGATCCCAGTGGACGTGCAAGTAAAGGAGCAGCGAAAGCATTACTGGCCAAGGTATACCTCACTATGGCTGGTCAGCCATTAAATAAAGGTGCTGCATATTACAAACTGGCGAGCGATAAATCATTGGAAGTCATAAGGGATGGTGGTTTCTCTCTGTTCCAGACTTATGCAGAATTACATAGTCCGGGTTCCGAAAACAAAGGCGAACATATTTTTCAGATTCAATACTTAGCCACTATTGCAGGAAATCCTATGCAGCAGATTCTATTACCTAACTTCAAGGATGTATCCGCTTATAGTGATGAAGTAGGTAGCACGGTACCAACTAACCAATTTTATCAATCGTACGAACCCGGAGATCTCAGAGCCAAAGACAGGGAAGGGTTTTTCTATACTTCATACTACACTGGCGGTAGCGGCGCATTAAAGGAACTAAATGCACCCTATATCTTCAAGTTTTTTGATGTTGCAGCCAATGGGACATTAGGGGTTAAGGGGAATACACAGCCCGATATCAACTATCCTCAGATACGTTATGCAGATGTTTTGCTTACTTACGCTGAGGCGCAGAATCGAGCAGATGGTACGGCAAATACCCAGGCCTATGATGCACTAAATGCAATCAGACGCCGTGCTCAAATCGCGCCATTAGCCGGATTGAGTCAGACTGCATTTGAAGAAGCAGTGTGGAGAGAACGCTGGCATGAGCTCTGTTATGAAGGAATAACCTGGTTTGATATGGTACGCCTGAGAAAAGCCTACAACGAAACAACCAACAGCTTCGAGAATTTCACAGGTCACAAATTTCCTGATAACCCAACTATAGTGTTGGCGGATAAAAACCTGCTCTTTCCACTGCCAACAGCAGAAATGAGGAATAATCCAAACCTCACACCACAAAATCCGGGTTACTAAGACCGGTATAAATAAAAAGTCCTGTCTCCAATATCGGAACAGGACTTTTTTATTTCAATTATCAGAATGATTACTAATACAAATAGCTCATTTGCTTATACGAAATTCAGCCATGAACTGTTTTCTGTATATTCTTCTATTGCTCTGACACTATTATCTGCATTGAATGAAGCAAGCAGCGAGGCCACCTCCTGTTTAACAGTAACCACACAGTTTTCAGCTAAATCACTTCTAAATCCTTTATTTTGAAGATCAAGCACATAACCTACACAGGTAATTCTACCGATAATTTTCCCCAGATCAATCATTTTACGCTGAGACAAAGCACCATTGATAGTGAAACTGAGTTCACTTTTGAAGAGTTCGCTCACCCCTGCTGTTAGCGGGAATTCTTTAAGGAAGGTAAACAGGTGTCCCTCCTTTTGCTTCTTCATCATTCTGGTAATGATATCAGCTATTTGTGCATATAACATTTCATTCGACCCTTCAAAAATCTGGAAAGGCCTGCTATCAACTATACCGCGACCACCAATATGACTAATCCGGTATCCGTTAGCTCCGGATAACTGAACAAGTAACTGTGCAGATTCCTGCATTAAATCTGTCACGACTGCCTTGATCACATTCGCTTCAAGACCTTCTACAGCAAGATTATGCTCAATGCCACTTATTTTAGAACTCCTGGCACACATTGCGGAACAAATAGTATAGGCAGACTGTATACGTGAAATTTGATACTGTACCTGATCGATCTCCAGTAAATTCCCCGTTCCTACTGTACGGTTTTTACAGTGTGTAATCGCCTCGTCAAGCATCCTTTTGATAAAGCCCATGCCCATTCCGGGAAACTGCATCCTGCTACGGTGCAGAATATCGAGCATCATTTTAATACCAGTAGTTTCGGGCTGTAACTTATTTTCTGCGGGAACAACCAGATCAAGTTTATTCAAACCATAAGGAATCATATACAATCCAAGGTTATCAAATAACTCTTCTACGATCACTTCCTGCTGTGGAATACTATTATCGGCCACAAAGAAATCAATATCTCTGCCTAATTCGCCATTATCATTTTCCTTCCTCGAAGCAATAATCCAGTAATCGGCTAAACCCGTAAGTCCCTGCCAATGCTTGGTACCTTTTAGCTGATAATCATTTTCCAGCGCTTTATTGATAGTGCGCATATTCAATGCATCACTGCCATAATCCGGTTCAGTGATCATCAATCCGCCCATATTCTGGTGTTCCAAAAAGCGGTCAAAAATTCCTTTCTT
>Ga0247813_10000387_pt1 | contig 43607 bp, 34 predicted proteins | sample UWRJL169409C1_FD_180719 | JGI IMG/M metagenome (GOLD analysis project Ga0247813, IMG submission 180719) | Plant litter microbial communities from Arlington Agricultural Research Station in Wisconsin, United States - UWRJ-L169-409C-1 | ecosystem: Environmental > Terrestrial > Plant litter >... | reverse complement strand
TCTGACATAATATGATTCTATTAATAATTGATGGTGCAAAAGTAAGTTTTTATTGTTGGAATAAAGAACTCAATTAATCAGTTTTTGCTATTCTGAAATAGAGAATAGTGAATACGGTAGAAATAAAAATGCTTCGTGACGTATCATTGCTAAATATTGTAGGGAAACACTAAAAAAAATATGTTTAGTAATTGTTTTTTACCGCAGAGATCGCAATCCCGATAGCTATCGGGATTCGCAGAGTTCACGGAGATTGGAGTTGTGTTTACAAAACCTAAGTCCGCAAAGCTTTGTGAACTTTGTGTTTTACTGAATTTAGAATATTTAAAAAACTTAGTGTTGTCTGTGGTAATTTTTTTCTCTTTTCAGAGTTTTTGAGATTAATCCAGAATGAGATTGAAATTTCAGTTTTATGCAAAAAAAAAGTCTTTTCAAGAAAATGAAAAGACTTTTGTCGGGGTGGCAGGACGACCTACCTATTCCTTAATTCGTTGATTTTATTGGTATTTTCAAGTACTCTCCCAAAAAGGGTAGCCGAATAGGTCTCATTTTAAATAACTTACCTTGTGGCTCTTTGTGTCCTTGATCAATTTAATAGCAGTCAGTCAATGTACTTTAATATACGTAAAGGTATTAAAAATGTCATTATGATACAACATATAATAATCCCTGTTGTGAATTGTTAAGGCTATAAAACATTGACTGGTTTATGGTTTTTAATTTCCGTTATATTTAAAGCTGAAATATTTTTACCAGTTTGTTTAAAAGATTTCCCATGTCTTGATCTGGAAATCCATTTTTTGTAAAAATTTCTTTGTCCGGAAGTTCCTCTTTTATGACATGCACAAATTGTTGCATATCTGCTTTAATAGTCTCTGGTAGGTTGAACTGGTCATTTTCGCCCAGCATTACGGCCATTCTAAATACGTCGTATTTATGCTTTTTAATGTCTACTGAACGCACTTGCTGACCTTCTTTTTTCCGCTGCGTGTTGTTTAAAAATGCAAATGCTTTTAAGCATATCAATGCATGGGGTTCGGCAAAATGTACTCCGTCTGTTATGATACTGTTCTGTAGAGTATAGTTATAGTAATGTTCGTCAAGCAGTATTGCGGACATATTAGATAATCCCTCATCTGTTGGAATGGGAGTCAGATGTGCTCCGCCATTACTTTGGATTACATCTGGTTTTCTGCAGAAAAGTTCCAGTTGTTTAGGAAAATCCTCAATAGCCGGCTCTGCGAAGCGGTAACAGTTTCTTTTTTCTTGATTTATTTGTTTTATATTATACTGTCCGAGATTTATAAACTCCCAGAATTTTACAGTGAAAGCGGGAGACAAGGCTTCTACAATTAGAATTATGTCGATATCGTCAGTTGCCCTGGGGTTGAAACCTGCTTCTTCTAAAATAATATCGCAGGCCGTACCTCCAATTATGATATAACTGTTTTGAAAGTCCTTGAAATGTTCTTTAAATGTTTCTATTCCTACTACCATATTATTTCGTCTATTAATTGTTCTAATCCCATTTCAATTCGTTCATCGCGATTATTTTTTATACTGAGGTAAAGGGAAAGTGGGTCAACTGAAGTGTTATTGTTTTTTGATTCAGCAGCTAATATTTTGGGGTCATATTTCCAAACTTCAATTGCGTAACGCCCCTCGGTATCACTGCTATTGTTGAAAACATTATTTTTCTGCAGTTTGTAAAACTCCCTTTTTTCAACAGCATAATACTGCTGTCTGTCGGGATTTAATCTTGTATATTGGGACAGGGCTGATATACCGGCTTTCAGCATAAATATATTTTCCGGTATGTCATCTGTATAAATTGTTTTCAAGATCGGGCTTTCAAACAGATCCTTTTCCAGGGCATAGTTCCATAACGCCCTTTTCTTGTAACTGAATCGTATGTGTTTTTCTCTATCACCAAGTACATCAATCAAATTATAATTTTTTAATTCATCAACCGCATAAGAGATTGCCATGGGAGTATAATCTAATCTTTCGGCAATTTCCTTAAATGACTTTTGCTCTAATTTCCAGTTATTATTTTTATTGAGCAGATGAAATATTAATAGAAATTGGGAGGATGGCATAAGCTTTTTACTTTTGTAATCTTTCTCAATTTTGAAATTTTCACTTAAACTAATAAGCAGCTCAGGAAGAAATATCTGCTTTTCAGGGACAATAAAATTTATCCTGTTTTCTATAAATCGTTTCCTGTTATAAGACTGCATATTTTTAAGGACCAGAACAACTGGTTTATCCAGGTTTTTCTTTATCACCTGCAAGTGTTTTGCAATCTGCGATACGGTGAAATGATCCTGGGTCTGCTCAGCAAAAACTATGTTTCTATTAAATAAAACAGCCTCTTGCAGTTTGTATGACTGAGTTATATAAATAGGAAGATTTTCCACTATCCTGCTGGAAAGAGAAGATCGACTAGCTTCAATTCCTGTTAATTCTTTTAAGTAATTAAATGCTTCCTTCATAATTATAAATTAATAAAGTTAAAAGTAACTAATAAAGTAGTTGGCTTTATTGTGCAAATATAGCTTTATTATGTTGATATTCAAAATTTAAAATCATTAATAAAGTTAAAAATTATCAATAAAGTTAACAGCTTTATTGTGCAGATTTAACTTTATTGAAAAGCTACTCAAATTGAAATCGTTTTTTCAGGGTCAAAACGTTTATTTTCGTTCCGCTGGACATAACCCAGTTGATTGGTTAGCATTTCTACAGCCCCGATTTTAAAATCTTTTGTATTATAGTGGCTGTGCCCGTAAATCCAGTAATCGATGCTGGAATTTTCAATCATGCCAGATAATTCAACAGCAAAAGCATCATTTAACATGCTGTTTTTATATATTTTTGGGTATTTTTTAAATGTCGGGACATGGTGAGTAACAACTACAGTTTTACCAGAATTTCCATTTTTTAATTCTTTATCAATAAAATCAAGGCAGTCCACGTGGAGTTTATTATAATCTTCCCCCGTAAATCTATCTCCATTATATTTAATGCTATGAAAGTCGCTAAGTCCCCTTTCTATATTAAATTGATTTACAAGTGAGATCTTTGACCACAGGGTTGAAAAAATTAATTTTGTATCCTCATGGATAACAGTAGTATTGTTCAACAGGATTAAATTACTTCTGATTTTTTCATAAAAAGAACCAGATTTTGTATGGGCATCAAAATAATAATATTCATGATTACCTGGTATCCAATAGGTCATTTGAAAATTATCAGACACATAATTGAAAAAGTCCTGATGCTTATCCATAACTGCAAAAGGCACAATATCACCTGCCAAAACTAATATTTCTGCGCTTGGAATCAGGGGGTTTGAATTTATGAAATCTCTATTTTTTGGAAATTCTAAATGAAGATCTGAAGCATATTGTATTTTTTTTATTTTCATAGTTTAAATAGCAAAATTGCTTTTAATGTTAAAAAAAAAATTGAATATTTTTATATTCTTGAAAATAATCTCATTTTTTAGGTAAAGATACACATGAAATAAAACAGGGCTACTATTTTAAATGCTCTTTTACTGTGTTTCAAGTGAAATTAAATTAATTTTTCTGGTATAAAAAACTTAATAAATATATCAAAAACAGAATCAGGTACTAAAGGAAAAATAATAATTAATTTTCTCGTTAAATTTATTTAAATTGTCAAAGTATTAAATAACAAGAATGGAAAAGAAAAGGGAAGTTATAAATAAAATGGCATTTTTACGGGAAGCAATTAATGATGATAAATTAGTGGTATTCGCTGGCTCTGGGGTTTCAGTAGAATCGGGTCTGCCACTCTGGAAAGATCTTCTCAATGGTATCAAATTAAAGTTGAATTTTGATGCCAAAGACGAGAATGATGCCCTTAAAATATCACAACTTCTTTTTAACGAAAAAGGAGAAAAAGAATATTATGACATTATAAAAGAAATAATTAATCGAAAAAGTAATAACAGATACAATGTGATCCATAATTTAATTTATGACTTAAATCCGCAACATATTGTAACAACAAATTATGATAATTTCTTTGAACAGATTATTGAAAACGAAGGGTTACCATTTTCAATAGTAGTAAAAGATGAAGATTTACCCTATGCAAAGCACAAAAACCTTTTGATAAAGTATCATGGTGATTTTGAAAATCACAATATAGTACTTAAGGAAACTGACTATTTAGAGTTTTCAAAAAACCATACTTTAAAAGAAATATTTGTTAAATCTCTTTTTAGTAATAAAGTAATTTTATTCATAGGTTATAGTTTTTCAGATATTAATCTTAAGCTACTAAACCGTGAAATGCAATATCTTCTTAAAAAGCATCACCAGAGGAGTTATATCTTAAACTCATCAAAAGATTTGTCTACTTCTGAGAAGACCTATTATGAAAATATGGGGATAAATATTATCAACTATTATGAGGCGAAAAATGAAATTGAAAATCTTGATCATTATTGTGCGGATGAAAAGCTAAAGTTAAATAGTCATAGTGCAAAAGTTTACAGTTTGTTGAACTACTTAAAATGTTTTGATTTAGATAAGCATAAGTCAAGCATCGGAAATTTAAAGGATCAGATAATAGATGAGTTCTACCATTCATTAAAACGATTTTACTACTTTAGAGTTTTGCCTGAGCAGTTTATAGCAAATTTTTTCCCACTTAATAAAAATTACACAGGTACTAAAAATGATTTTAGCCTGCAGGATACAACACTAATGTGTTTTAATGATAATCTTCTGGATATAATTGATGCGTATCAAGGGGTTGAAGATGAAAACTTCTCAATTGAACAAAGTGAAAAATTACAATACTGTATCAGCAGATTAACGTGGTCGGATGTAAAATTCCTCACGAAGGCTATCTATCACCCAAATTATCAAAATAGTTTTAAAGGCGACGAGAAGAATAAAATCTCATTAGTGGAAAAAGTGAAGACCGCTGATGTATGTGACTGTATTAATTGCACTATCAGAGGATATAATTATTCAAAGGCATTCAAACATATTGATGAGTACATAATAACTGAATCTTCTGATTTGTCTGATGATCTTGCTTATGCTTTTGGTTGTTTAAGTTTGCATAAAAACTATAAATCATTTTATGCTTTTAAGCAACTTTTTATAAAAGCAAATAAATTAAAAAAATATGAAATCAGTTTTCTTTCAAAATACAACATGTGTAGGATTGGAAAAAAATCTGGATATTTATATATGCAGGATGTAGCGGAGGATGATGTTGAAATAATCAAAAATGAAATAGAAAATATTGATTTAGATAAGGAGCTAAATAAAATTAGATACTTTGTCGACGAAAAGATGTATGAATTTTTGAGAGAAATAAAAAATGGAGTCTACATTCAAAATCTTTGCAATGATGTTGACGAAAATTATTCTAAAATTTTTAAAACAAAAAATTTAATTAAAAGAGGTGGATCAAGCTCAAATAATGATATATATAATTTATACACCGCGATAACTAAGTTAGAAGATTTTAGGGAGTATAATTTTGTTTATGGGAATGGATTTTCGAGAATTGAAGAAACTTTAGAGAAGTCTATTTCAGCTTTTCTTACTGCGTACTCAATGAAATTAATAGATATTTCAAATGCTCCAAGGCTATTTGGAGTTCCAGCAATGGACCAGTATGATAGTTATCTTTTAAAGATTATAGTGGATTATGCCAAACCTGCAGAATTACTTGGATTTGTCCGAGAGAATGAGTTGAATAATATAGAGATTAATGACAGTGTAAATAAATTTGCGTTCGATGTATCAACATTGTTAGAATGTGTTACGGACAACGGATACTACGACAATTTAGCCAGTAGGAAATTTATATCTCAGTTAATATTGGATAATAGTTTTGCATCATCTATAAAAAGAAAGTTAGAGAATATCTGCATTATTATTGCTCATTTTGAGTTTAGTAGCTATCATCTAAAGAATTTTATAGAGAAATTGAATGAATTTATAAAGCATGTAAAATTTATAAAAGGTTTTGAGTATAAATATTTTGAAATGGTACTTGTAAATAAATACGATTTAATTGATGCAGATATTTTACTTGATACATTAAAATTGTTTCATGATAATAAACAATATTCTCATATATATTTTTTATTAATGGATACTTTAAAGCAAAAAGACAAAAACTTTATTGTTGATTACTTTAATATAGATTTCCTTAATTTTGAAAGGAGTACAAATTATATTGGTTTGATTTACAATTGCTTAAATGAAAAAGATAAGATAATGTTTAAAAATAAATTTTATGATTTTCTTAATTCTGAAAAAGCAAGGACAGTGGATTTATATGTCGCTATTGATAATTCAGATTTTGTTACGGAAGAAATTATTGATATATACAAGGTCAAAATTAATGCTCTTTTAAAAGAGGAAAAAAATAATATCAACTACAATAGAAATAAAGAAATTCAAATTTTTTATTTTGTAGAATTACTTTATACAGGAAAATTAAACACCATCAAAATTGAAAAATCAAAAATTAAGCATGAATATTACAAGTTTTTGATTGCTCCTGAGAATTATAAAAAAGAAAGTTTTGATCCTTGTTGGCTGAAGAATTATCCTAAAGAGATTTTTTATGCAAGATTTAAGAAAATACCATACATCATAAAATCACTTGAAGACTATTTGTTGATTAATGACGATAAGGAACTTTCAAATATATACTTTACGCTGCGACGAAATAATTAAATTTTTCTATTCTTTGACCATTAAAAAAGTAATATGCAATAAAATATATTAGACTCGCTGAAACAATTTTTATGATTAGTTTTTTAATCAGTGTCTTGGTCAGTAAAGGAGTTAATAGGCTGGGATTTTCTTTTTTAATCTGTTAAGATATACTTTCCGGACATGGATTACAAATTTCCGTGATCGGTTAAGTAAATTCAAGATAATTGAAAATATCATTACTACGCAAAAACACTGCGTACTAAAAAAGTATCTTTGATTAATAAATAACAAAGTCGATTATTACTGAGACTAGTCAAAACAAATCTACCAGTTAAGGGCAAAAAAGTGTTGTTTGTCAGATGTATAGACAAGTTAGGTAAAATTTTATTAAAGCGAAGAGCATATGAAAAAGAATGTTATAAAAATACCAGCCAATAATAATGAAATTAATTTGTATTGTTTTCTTGGAGAAGCTATATTGAAAACCCAAATGGTTGAACAAGCGCTGAGTTATTCAATTACTCTTAAAATGAATCCTGCAGAAACAAAAGAACGAGCGGATGAATGTTTGAAACAAAACCAAAGTTATACTTTAGGCAAGGCTATTAAAATTGCAATTAAGGAGAATCTATATAATTTGTCAATTCAAGATGAATTAAATGCTTTTTTACAGCAAAGGAATTGGTTGGTTCATAAAGTTATCATAGGAAAAGAAGAAGATTTTAATGCCGGAAACATAAAAGAGGAATTGTTTTATAAAATTAAAGATATTTCCGATAGAGCAGAAAGTATTAAATATGTAATAGAATATGATTTAATAAACTTTTGTTCTTCTAAAGGAAAAGATATGTCAGAAACCCATGCATTATTAAAATTACAAGAACAAGGGATAAGAATTCGAAAATAGCGTTTAAAAACCCGCTCGAGATGTTCAAAGGTAAGTAAACAAAAAAAGCTTCAGATTTCTCTGAGGCTTTATACCTGTAGCGGAAGCATTCAATTATCTAACCAGTTTTTTGAAGATTATTATGATATTATCGCACAGGGATCTTAATGAATTATAGTAAGAAATATAATACTTCACATATATTTCCCAAATTTCGATAGCTTTGTGTGGTTTGTCACACATAGTAGACAATTATAAAGTACTCTAAAATTAAACAACATGAATGATCTATTAAATCTGTACACGGTTCTTCTTACAGTGTATACTGAACAAGTTCAAAAGCTTGAAAAAATAAAAGATGAACATACTGAAAAAAATAGAATTCAATGGATTCCACACGCATTTTTAAATTCTAGGATTTTTACTTATGATGAATATTTACAAAATCCTTTTTATGGAGAAATTTGTTTTGAGGAAAAAAACTTGATAATGCCGCATCTTGTTAGATTTATTGTAACATATGAAAACTCTTCTGAGGAAAGTAAAAATGAATTTGAAAAACAAAAGCCAGTAAGCGAATACCAAAAATACTTGCATGAATTAATACCAAAAAACACTTTGTTTATTGATTTTTTAAAAGGTCAATTACATCAATTACAAGAACTAGAATATAGATGTAAAATTCCATCACCTCCAAAAAGAAGTAATGCAACAAGACAACTAGCAAAATATAAAGTGGATAGAGCGGAATATCATGAAAAAGTAGACAGTCTGAACAGATGTCGTAATGAAGTAAACGAGAGAATAAAACTAGTTGAAGAAATAAGCGGAAATTAGAATAACTACAAAGAAGAGTCACAACAACTGATTTTGGAAATTGGCTCAATGCAAATTACAATTTAATAAAGGATACTTATATAAAGATTTTTTTAGAACTAATCATTGTCTAAAAGTAGTAATCAATGTTTATGAAGGCGCTTATAAAGCGCCTTCATCAGCAAAGGAGTAATATGATTCTGTAGTTATAATTAAAGAATCCAGTAATGTTATATCAAGAAGTCTTCCGGCTTCTTTTACTTTTCGGGTTATCTGTTTATCGGCTTCAGAGGCTGTAAGGCTTCCTGAAGGATGGTTATGAATCATCATAAGTGATGTAGCATTCGCCTTCAGAGCTGCTGAGAATATTAATCTAAGATCTACAACAGTTCCTGCAATTCCTCCGGAAGAGATTTCGTAAATTCCAAGTGCTTTGTGAGCTTGATTCAAAAGTAATACTTTGAACTGCTCGAAGAACTCTATTTTATTATAATCCCAAGCTGAAAGGATTAGTTTATATGCATCCTTAGAAGACTTGATTTGTGGTCTTTCAGAATTTTTCACTTTTGTTTTGTAGATCAGTTCAATTTCAGATACAATCTGCCAGTTTTGATTTAAAGTTTCCATAATTTCTATATTTTAAATTAATTATGGAACATCCACCGGGAATCGCCTAGCAAGCGCAAAAAGCAACGCAATAAAGCAGGAATTTTTCCTGCATTTATGGGGGAATTTTTTGCTAGCGCCCGCAAGTGATTCCCGAACTTTGTGACGAAATTAAATAAGATATTAAAAGAGGAATGTACCCGTTAGCGTGGGTTTGAAAAGACTATGCCAAAAAAGTGAGGTTCGAATCCCTCATCGCCCACCATTTATTATTGATTTTCGTGGGTTGTCAGGGATCAGAGTCGAACACTTAGTCCCGATTTTGACTCTATTTAATGAGATGCCAAATGTTTAATTAATTGATTATAAATGTTTTTATTGTCAATATAAAAATATACCCTAAAAAAATTCAGAAGATATTATTAACTATCTCCAATTTGTTTATGTTTAAATATTACAGCTAAATTTCTCTGGTCAAATATACCAACTCTATTATTTAAATATTTCATATTTAATGTGTAATTTTCTCAAATAGAATAATTAAATTTTAACATCTTAAACCTTCTGGTAAGCCTTCATGCAAAATAATGTAACCACACTTTCCACTAACCTGAAAAATTTAATTAGAAAATATGAACATAAAACTTTTATTGCGCATTGGTGCTTTTATGCAAACATGCACTATCGTAACAATAGTATTTTAAAAGTCGAATTAAAATCTCCCATTCGGCAGTTAACATATTTAATTTCGTTGTACCATGGGACTGGATTTGGGGGAAATGAACGTTTTGAGGCTTACAGCGACGACTATCAGAAGATAGTTAACCTGCTGAACGACATTGAAGAACAGTACTCCATTACTTCTGAAGAGTTTACAAGTAGCGGGTTTAACAGCGCAAATGCAGAAAAATTATTTATAAGCAATAGCACCTTTCTCAATTTTTATCTTAATGCTCCATTGACTTATACAGAACAGGATATTGAAAAAATTCGTAAGACATTTATCTATTTTGAACCGCAGATTGTAGAAGAATATGGATTAACCATTGAAGATTTTATTAACTTTTACATCGGGATATGTAATTTAGAAACTGAGCGCTACGAAAAATATTATGACCATACCAATGAGCAAAGGGATCTAATCTTTAAGGCTCGCGACTACCCTGAAGATCTGACAAAGCAAGAAGCTTTTGAATTACTTGAAAGTACGGATAACGGCATATTTAATCTTGGAATTCCTTTAGAAAGAGTAAAGTCGCTTTTACCTGAAGATAAAATAAAAACCCTACTCGCCATTTTCACGCTAGTACGTGCAGAAAATAATAATTACCTTTACTATAGCGACAGCTGTCCTTATCTTTTACATCCAATATTGCTAATGGACGGGGATAATCTGGTAATGATCTTTTCTAAACAGTTGATAAACGCTACTTATGATTTTCTATTTGACTTTTGCTCCACTATAGACAGCGACGGGAGGAGGGTGCTGGATCAAAGGGAAAATTACCTCGAAATCAAAACAGCAGACCTTTTCAAAAACTTTTTTGGAAAAAAAGCCAAAGTGTATACTAATTACTACATAACTAAACAGGAGAAAGATCTTCTTGTAGTAATTAATAAATATGCGTTCATCATAGAATGTAAAGCCAACAAATACCGAATTCCGTTTAGAGACCCAGTAAAGGCCTTCGATAGAATTAAAGATGATTTTAAACGGTCTATTGGTAAAGGCTATCTCCAAGCTAGAGAGATAGAGGAAATATTACTAGCTGGAGAACCTTTCCATATAAAAAATCATCGTGGCGAAATTATAGATAAAATATATCCTGCAAAGATTCACGAAGTGTTTTCAATTGTTGTAACCCAAGAAAGGTTTGGACAGATAGAATGTAACTTGGCACACTTGCTTGAAGTTGAAGATGATAATGATTATCCTTGGGCAGTTGCAATTGATGATCTGGAAACATTTTTAATTACGCTGAGTCGAAAGCAAAATCATCTTCAGGAATTCGTAACCTATCTTACCGCACGTGAAAAATTGCATGGAAGATTATTTTGCTACGATGAGCTGGATCTTGGTGCGCTGTTTCTTATGCAGCCACAAATCTTTTTTAGATATTGCAATCACTTCGCCCCACTAATTATGTCTCCCGATATGAATAATTTTTTTGATGAACTATATTCGATTGGTCTAGGGTTTAAAAATGAATTACATTTAGATAAAAAGAAACAACGAGAGGCGCCTATCGCATATGCGCTTCTAAAAGAATTAAAACTTGGCAGGCCAAAAATGTGAGATGTTGTATATAAATTGTTTAAGATTTATATAGATATTTATTTTATTATGCCTAATTCTTTTAAAATATCTTTTTTTAATTTACTGAAAGGTCTGTTCACGAAATCCAGTTCATTATATTCTACTCCAAAAACTACCTTATAAACATCATTATAATTTAATCCTAATACCTTATATTTATTGAACAATTCTTCAAAATATCGTTCAGAAAATTTATATCTTATGTCAAACAAGTCTTTTAATTCATCTGAATGAGCACTCATTATATCCTCTAATTTAAAAATTTCATTTGATTTTTTGATTTTTTTATCAAGATTAATAATTCCGCTAGCAATATTTAATCTTACTGAAAGATTAGAAGTTCCCCCAATTATGGACTTTACATCATGTGGAATAAAAGCATAATTGTAAAAGTTAATAACCTCATCTTTATAAGGATGCAAATATGAAATTAGATTGATTTTTTTTGAAGCTTTTAATGAACTATTACAAGTTTTACAGCTAGGAATTAAATTTTGGATAGATAATGAAAGTAATGGGTTTTCACTTTTATCAAAGAAATGGTCAAATTCTGGTCTAGTAATTTTATCATCTCTTCTTTTTCCTTTTGAAACAGTAAGAGTATAATTTCGATTACAATACAAACAAGTTCGAATATTTAATTTTTGTGCTAAATCATAACCATCATATCCATTGTTTTTTTTTGCTGAGAAATTAGTGTAATCAAAGATTTTAGAAATTTTATTTTTAATAATTTTTGTCGGGCGATATGCTCTTAATGATTTAAAGCTTGTTTGATTGCTTGAAGGTCATCAGGCTTTCCTTTTATTATCCTTTCCAGATTAGTTTCGATATAATCTATTAGCTCTCTATTTAGAGTGCTGGTTGCAATTCTAGAATCTATAAAAGTCTTAAGTAAATGATAATGTTCGTCAATAACATCTTGTCGAGTATTAATATTAAAATAAATCATATTATTTTAGCTTATTTAATCGCTCAGTTAAAATATCTATTTCTTGTTGAAGCAATTCTTTCGATAAATTTTCCTTCATTTTTTCTGAATACATTTCTGCTAATTTCCTTTGTATAATCGGCTCATCAATATTTTGAATTAATTTTTTATGATATTCTGCATTTGATTTATCTTTTGAATTTAACCAGTTAATTGTTTCATCAATTTTATCCGAAGCAAATTTCCCAATTAATCCTTCTGTCACAAAGAAAGAGTCAGCAAGGAGTTCAGTAATATTAGCAGCAAATGATTTTTTGGGTCTTTTTATATCATCATATTTCATAATTTTAGACTTTCCATATATATCTTTATCTAAATAAATAATGTTATAATTCGGAAGATCTGATAGTGTCAACGGATCATGTGTTGTAAAAACTATTTGTACTTGAGAACCAATTTTCGTAAAGAAATCTTTGATAAAAGTTAATAGTATAGTAATAAAATTTTTCTTCCATTGTGGATGAAAACCCAAATCTGCTTCATCTAACAATAAAAGATAATTTGCGTGCTTTTTTTCTGTTTGAATATGTAAAAGTCTATTATCAAAATAATCAAAAATTCTACTAAACAAATTAAGCATCGCAGTTTCTCCGGAACTCAAATTTCTTGAAGAAGGCTCAAGATTGACAAAATGGGAAAGGTCAGATAATAATTCATAATAAACTTCATCCTTTGTTCCAGTTTTTGAATAATAAGTTGGTAATTTGTTGATGAGTGCTTTGTCAAGTAAAAATAATTTATCTAAATTTTCAGAATCAAAGTATAAGTTTTTCCTGCTCCAATCGAATAGTTGTGAATGACCATATTTATCACATTTTATTGTGTCTAAATATTCGTAAACAAAGTATAGCAAATTTATCACCTCACTATTTGGAAGAGGTTGGGTTTTCCTTTTGAATATTCATAGTTGTTTAACCAAAATTCTAATAATTCAAAAGCAGTGTATTTCTTTATTAATTTTTTCTGGTCGTCATATGATATTGATTTAAAATGTCCTTCACTTAAATAAGTGTTTTTAAATTCCATTAATGAAACTAAAAGGCAAAAAACATCCATTAATAAGTAATTCTTGTATAGATTTTTCTGAAGTTCAAACCTTTCACGTTCGTTATTAACACTTCTATTAAAATCACTGCTTTCTTTTCTTATTTTAAGAAATAATTCATTTAGAAAGAATCTAAAATCCATTGGCGTATTATGAAAATCTACTTCTTTTTCATCTGCTTTTATCATATATCGAGTAAATGTTACTCGATGTAAATCATCATCAGGAAAATCGAATATTTTTGAAATTGTTTCAGCATATTCAGAGTTTTTTAAATTTCGAATTCTTTTGGAGTTTTTCTGTTTTAACCTTTCCAAGGGAATCACTCTTTCATTTCCTTCCCTAACTCCTTGTATATTTTCTAAATCAGAAAATAAAAGTTTATCAAAACTTAAGTCAATACCTGAAAACTGCTCTTTGAAATCTAAAAATGGAGAATAATAGATAGTTTGTAAATCTATTGTCTGTTGCCTATATTTTATTTGAGTTATAATTTTTTTGTTATAACCTGTGCTATGCACTATCATTTCATCATTATTTTCAAAAATAACTACAGATTTGGAGCCATATCTAGATGCAAATAAATTTGTAATTTCCTTTAAAATTGAGGTTTTGCCAACTCCATTTGTACCAACAATTGCGGAAACATTTGCAATTGTATTTTCTGCGTAAAAGTTTGGAATAAATAAAAGATTTTCTTCACGCTTAATAGAACAAAAGGTTCCATCAGAAAGTATTTCATAATTGTATTTAGAACCAAAATTAATTGTTTTGGATTCCTCAAATAAAAAATGGTCAAATATTTATATTGCCGCTAATCTCATAATAATTTCTTTTCAAAAGAAAAATCCTTTAATCCTACGTCAATAAAATGACCTTAAATGATTTTTTAAAACTTCTAAATTTACTTCTTTGTAATGATTTTCAATATTAGGATGGAACAAAATTTTTATCAAACAATTGCAGCATTCCGAAAATTTGGTAATGGCAACAATAATGTGTGTTGCATAAACATACAAAACCAATTTGTTCGTGCTATACACGGAAGGAATCCCTTAGTTATTACCAGCAGTTTTATATTTCAAATTCTGTTTTTTCTTCATAAAAATTATTTATGAAACTTTGTAAAGTCATTTTTTCATCGTTTTCTAACTTCATTAGATTCATAGCTCCTAAATGAATTGCTTTTCCAACCATATAATTTATAAGGTCTTTTCCTTTTGTATCTAAATTGTTTCTAGAAATGTCAGGAATAAATTTACGTGAATTAATATTTAAAACTATTGTATTAATCTCAAAAACTGAGGCCGAAATAGGGATATTAAAGCGAAAATCTTTAATTAAGACACTTCTCATAAATAACTCTTTTCTTTTATCAGGTGTTCGCCATAGGTACATAAAACTATCATTATCCTTGATATCGAAAGGTAGATATAAGTTGTTTTTTTGCCCCTCAAATAAGGTGATTTTTTTTACAAAAGCTTTTGTCGAACAGAATTCCGAGTGTCCAATGTCTTCAAGTTGTTTTGAACCAAGTTTTTCAAAAATGGGGCTTTCCGATTTAATTACTTCATCAGAAAGATAATTTTGATAATCATTTGGAACTATCACGGAAATCCAATTAAGTTCCCTATCCATTTTATTGATTACTTCATCAATATCATCATTTGTAAATTTCATTCCGCTTCGAAAATCGTCTTCGTTATGATCCTCTACAAGTGGAATAGATAGATAGTTAATTTCTTTACCAACAATATAATCGTCTATACTTAAAGTCGAAAAATCATTAACCTCTTGAAGACCAACTTCATCATCATATTTATATAATGTTCCTGGGAAATTTATATCTTCGAACTTTTTTATAAACTCGCTTTTTGGTTTTATTAAAGCGTATCCGTCGGTATCTTTTATATAATTATTAAGTTCAATTTTAATGAGGCCTTTTTCAAGAGGAGTTGAAAGTATCACAGGGTTGATAATTTTCGAAATTTCTTTAATTGATTTGTCAATCAATTCGAAATCAACACCATCTGTTAGAAAATATTTATTTAAAAAAGTCTTCACGTTCTGTGGTTTATTTTCAAAAACTTCCATAAAGTTTTTGTAATCGAGAATAACTTCTGTGCCATCAAAAGACACATCTTCTGATTCTGTTAGCGATGTCCATTCATTACCTTTTTCAAGTTCAATTAAATACCTGTATTTGCCTTTATAATGTCGTGTAATCACTTTAACGTCGTCAGACAGCATAAAGCAAGACAAGAATCCAATTCCAAAATTACCAATTGGCTTATATTCAAAGTCTTTTAGTAAAAAGTCAGTTGAGTTATAATATGAAACACCAATATTTAAGAAATGTTTTTTTATTATGTCCATTGACATTCCTGAGCCATTATCTTTTATAATTGCGTGGTTTTTTTCTTTATCTAATATAACTTTAATTTTTGGTTGGTAACTATCTTGTCCAAATTCATGAATTAACTCCTCGGTTTCTTGTCTTATTCTGCAAGAATCAATTGAGTTCTGAATTAATTCTCGAAGCCCTAAAGATTTACTTCCATATATTTTTTCACCCATCAACAATGAACTAATAGCTCTGAATTCTAAAGTCATTTTATAATCTGAAAAAGAGTATCCTTCAGTTTGTATATTAACTTCTGGATTTGTATCATAAACTAAACTATATTGATTGGGCATAGAATTAACTAATGCGGTAGCATTAGTCAATTCATTTTTTACCCAGCTAATATATACTAAAATTTTTCTATGTATACTTGCGTTTGTAGCTTTGCCATGAAAAACTATTTTCTTTTGTTGTGTTTTTTCGTTTATGATAATTTTATCGTTATTGGAAATTACAAAGTGCTGTTTCCATTCTTCATCGCTTATTCCTTTGGGTGAAATTATTTGATAGAGATTATATGGAGTTCTATTTCCATCAATATCTAAAACATCTGCAAGACGCAAAACAGCTGCTATGAACTGTGGGTTAAATGAATAATCACCTCGAACTTCGTTTGTTCGAAGATTTATTTTTATCCAGTCATAATCTTCTGTATGAGCTTGACAGATTAAAGCTAATTCTTTTGCGAAATCTAGATTTATTAATTTTGGTATAACTAATTTATCTTTAAGATTTTCAACAATATATTTTCCTGAAAGTGATGCGTGAATTCTTCTAACGTATTCTTGTAATGCTAAATCTTCATCGCCATTCATTATTTTTTTCATAGCTGAAAATTTCACTTCACAAAAAGGAAATGAGTCAGTTTTAATCAAGTTTACATCGTCTTCACTTACTGCCATTCCAATATCGTGTAGCAATGCAGAATAAATAAGTAATGTGATTTCAAGTTCATTTAATTTCGAAACATCATTTACTATTTTACTCATATATTCCATTATTCGGAATGAGTGACCCGTGTTGTGCAATGTATAATTAGGAAAAACGTATTGTATTCGAGTATTCAATACATCTTTGACTAATTCAAATACTTCTTGAATTTTTGGAAGAAATGGACTGTCAACACTTTTGAGATATTTAACTAGTGTTAAGTCGTCCATTTTAAAATCGGTATCAATATTCATATTTTTTTAATTGATTTTTATTATAATTTAGAGTTTTTCGTAAAAAATGCTAAGAACTTGTATATAAAAAAAATAAACCTTCATATAGAAGTAGATTCGCGAAGGCTTCTTTCGCTTTATGATGTTATCAAATAGGAATTTCTTCTATTGCTTTTGGTGGAGTAGGATTGCCATAACTTCTTATATTATTGATAGCCCTTACCACTTTATTAAATTCTATAATATATCCTTGAGCATCTAAAGTTGTTCTTACCTCTGGTGATGGTTCGTGAACAGTTCCTTCTCCTGAAATTTTATTGTGAACATCCATCAAAATATCATAATCAGCTTCATCAATATCCCTCATATCTCTCCATTCCTTTATCAAATCGTTATTTTTATAGACTTGCCTTTTAATATCATTCAAGACAAATCTTTCAAAAAAATTATTTATCGATGTTCTTAAATGTTTATCAACTTCGGATATGTTACCAGCTAAAAGATTTTTTCTAATAATTTCAAATCTTTTTTCCCAATTTAGAGTAAGAAACAAAACTTCTTCAACTACTTGACCAGGCTGAATAATACTGTTTATTGTATAATAGCTAGAACATTTATGTGTGTTACTTGTTGCAGAATTAAAGCCCATACATTGATTTGCAATAATTTCATTGTCACATATCTCACATTTTCCTCTATCAATTGGAGAACCTCCTAAAGATTGTTGAACCAATCTATGATAAAATTCAAAATTATGAGTGAAAACTATAACTTGATATGTTTTGCTTAATTCAATTATTTTCTCAACAACTTTATATATGTTAACTTGGTCAAGACTAGTTATTGGATCGTCAAATACCAGAATGTTATTATCACCATATTTTAATTCAGTTAGCCAATCACACAATGAGTAAACTTTTGCTTCTCCCTCACTTAAAATTGAGTTAATTGCAAAACTATCTCCACCACTTTTAATACTAACATCTATTTTACTTTTACCATCAGGATTTGAAAATGTCCTATCGATTTTGTCTCGTTTCGGAAGTTCAAAGAAATCTAAGTTTTGATTAAAAGTAACTAAATAATCTGCTTGTATTAAACGTCTTTCAACATTTCCTTTTTCTCGAGATATTTTGGTTTTATAAGTTGAAAAGAATCCACTTTGTGTTTTATACTTTGAATGATTTACTAAATCGTCTAAAGTATTTTTGAGTAATTCTTTTTGGTTAAAACAAAACTCTGTGTCTAAGAGTTCATTCAATTCTTTTAACGCATTTGCTTTTGTTTGCTCAATATCTTCTAATTCTTTGTTAGTTACTGACAGTTCTGTTTTATGGTTATTTTTATCAGATAATGCAATAATTGATAGAAGTTCGGCAAGTTCTATATTTACAGTGAAGTCAGTTGTGATATTTAAATCATCTACTTCATTTTTCAACGTAGATAAATCAGAATTTTTCAAAACATTTTCGTGAACATCCTTGATATTGACAATTGTCTTCGGTAAAATTGAATAAATATCACCAATACTTTTGTAATCAAAGTCAAAGAATTCAAAACTAATTCTATCAATTTTAGTTTTGAATAACTCAATTTCATTTGATAATGTTTCGATTTCAGTATTAACTTCATTTCCAACAATAGAATGAATTTCTTGAATGAGTTTTAAATTTTCTTCGGGTAAAACTTGATTACAATAAAAACATTTGTCAACATCATTTGGATAATTTATATAATTAAAAGCAAGTGCTGTTTCAGTAATTTTTTTTATTAATTCAATAAACTTGTCGTTATTTTCATTGGGATTAAATACTAATTGATATTGTTCAAATTTTGAAAAATCCAAACTCTCTTTTAATAGTTTTAAACGAACAATTTTTGCTTTTATACTTTCTATTTCGCTTAGCAATTTGCTTTTTGTTTGACAAAATGAAATAATTTTATCCAAACTAATGGTTTTTGATTTTAGTAGCTCAATTTTTGTTGTAAAATCAATAATTGAAGTTGTTGACTTTTTTTGTGCAGTTTCTTTTTTTTCTGCATGATTCGCCTCTAATTCAAGAGAAATAAGTTCACCTAGTTTTGTATTCAGTAATTCAAAGTTGCTTTGATTTATCGTAAAATATGTTTTAATCGAATTTGGCTCATTGGAAACCAAGCCATTTGTGATAGCGTTTAAATTAGAAGTATATGAAGTTGAGAGACTGTTAATTTTTTCTGTTGTTTTTTCCTCAACTTTCATTACTCCATCTCTTAAAATATCAAAATATCCTAACTTATATCTATCAACACTCCATGCAGCTTCTTTTTTAGACAAAGAACTTTTTAAAATTTCACTATCACAAAATTTAATCTTTGAATTATGTTGTGTGCCAGCTATCCAAGCCACAGTTTCAATATCACCTGAATTTATATTTGTGCCTTTTTTTTGAAGTTTTAAATGCTCACTTTTTTTAGTAAAATCAAAATTCGCTTTTGACTCAGCACTACTACTATTATATATATTTCCTTTGATGTTCTGATTACTGTGAAAAGCATCTTTTAAGGCTTTGTAATATGTTGACTTCCCACTACCATTTTTCCCGTAAATTAGAGTAAATAATGGACTAAAATCAATTTTTTTATTATCATACAATCCGCCTATATTTTGATTTTCATAAATGCTTAAAATCGTCTTTTCAACTACAGAGATAGTAGAACCGGAACTCAATATTTCAATATCTTCTAATTCAGTTTCTGAAAGTATTTTATCAAAAGCTGTTTGAATATCTTCAAGTTCAAGTTTACCATTTTGACAAACCTTGTTTTTAAGTTCAGTAATCCATTCTTTTTTATCAAATGAAAGTTTTGATAAATCCTCTATAGCGTTCGACATTTTATATAGTTTTATTATTAGATTTTCCGGCAATTTGTTTGGTTAAAAAATTTAACTAACCATTTTACTAATTTTTTGAATAAGTCAATTAAAAATTTGTATTGTTTTAATTGTACTAAACGTAAACAAATCTATCAGTAATAAAAATAATCGTTTTACGGTTTTCCGTAATCCCTATAAATTTTAAAACACCAAAGTAACTTGTTTACTTTAGCTTATCACTAGGTATAAATACCTATTTATCAATTTATATTAAACAAAAAAAGATGCCTAAGCATCCGATTTCCTTCTCTTTAGTAATTAATATGCCTTTAAGTTTAACACCTTAAGTTCGCTTTTCCTGTCAATTTCTTTTTTACACTCACCTTAATTGTTTTTTCATGGTATTTAATTTGGTATTTCGAATGGTTGAACAATTAAAAATTTGACAACAAAAAAGAGACTCGAAAGTCTCTTTTTGGAATTAATATATCTTTTGTAAAAGCATCATTTTGCTTTTAGTAATTTTTCCAAATATTCGACTTTATCTTTTTCAGCTTGAACCAAACGTTCGTAAAGTTTGATTTGCTGTTCATGAGATTCAATTAATTTATCCAATGGACTGAATGTAATTTTAAAACGTCGACTTCGGAGGCGTTTTCCAGCCCCGCAGGGCAAGTTGTTTTGAGATGCTGAATTCATTTCAAGCATCTCAAAACACAACTTGCTGGTTTCCTGCGAAACCATTTTTAAAGATAGATTTAATGAAAGGGCTTGATGCCCTTTTTTTATTGGAATGGTTATGACTAATTTATTTTAGGTATGCATAGTAATGACGTACTATATAGTACAGCCTTATCACACGGCAGGTTTTCAGTAAAGTTGACAAAGGTATTGTCGTACAATTAAAATAACAATATTTATGCAGGCAGGCAAGTCCACAAGTATATTTGAATTCAGGTATTCAAGCAATCATATGTTCAAGTGCGCAGGTAACAATGTATGCAGGTATGCAGGTTGGCATTCCTGACTACAAGCCTGCAAGCTGTCACGCACTCAAGCACGCAAGCTGGTAAGTATACACAAGTCAGCAGGTGCTCAGGCCGTCCAACAGTACCAATAAAAAAAATATTTTTTCGAAAGAAAACAGAAAAAGGAAAAAAGAAAAAGAAAGCAATCTTAAAGGACGGGAGACAGGCAGGCCAAAAGGAATCGGAATAAGTCCCGAAGGGTGTCTTGTGAGGTACGAGCAAGGCATTATGCCGAAGTCTTTTTGCCAGGCTGTTAAGCCCGTCATACCTTGGTTTTCTTTTTATTATTTCTTTGAATAAAATATAAATAAAAAGAATTTCGTTTAAATAAATTCAGAAGCGGGACTATTATGACTATATCCAGTGATAGGGTTTGTCCTTGCGGTTGAGGTAGCAGTACATTTCTTCTTTTTGGAGTTCCGGAAAAAATCTTAAAGCGCGGTCAATGGCATAATTGGGAAGGAAATAGATTTCGTCACGAATAGCTTTTATAACTTTTTCATGTCCATAAAAAAGTACGATTTCATCTATTTCATCCTGTCCTCCACGCTCTATGATACGGGCAATAATAGTTTTGTAGGCTTTTTCAAAGTCCATAGCATCTATATCGAAATCCCAAAAAAAGACCCGATCCAAATTAGGAACTCTGTTATTTTTTCTAACTACTGCCATATATTAAAAATACGTTTTTTATGGTTCTAATTCAAGTTTTTACCGTCTAAATCCGCGTCCTTTTTTGGGTGGAGGAATTTGATTTTTTGGCTCGGAAAAGTTAAACGAAGGATTAAAAACTGCTTTTTTGATACGCTGGGTCATTTTGTTCCAGTTGGTTTCTTTTCCTTTCAGGAGTTTAACTTTTTCTTCGTGGTCTATATTTTCATGATGCAGTAATGAATGAGAAGCCAGTGCGGGATTTCCATTGTATTTGTTCTGGTAAGCATCTAAATAGGTTTTAAGTGGATGATGTTCCAAAAGAAAATACATATCTACAAAATCTTTTATTCTTGTGCCATTTTGAAATATAGCATGCAGTTTCATCGCACCTATATCATGTAACGATACCAGTCTGATTCCCTGCACGGTTTGAATCGGTTCCTGCCATGGATATTTATGGGCTAGTATGTCTACTTTAACCTTACCTATATTTAAAAGCATTGTATTGTCAAATAGATCCCTGATTGTAACAGGATGTTCAGTTCTTAAATGAGCAAGCATAGATTGTACATCAAAATCCTGTGTAGAGAACAGGTCTAAATCGATACTTAATCGATGTCCTATCATCAGACTTAAGGCAGTACCACCTACAAGATTAAATTCCTTCAGTTTTTCATCTTTCATAAGCCTTTGGAGAAGTTCCCACATCTGGGGAGTAACGGTTTCTTTGTAGAGCATAATTTCATTTTTTCAGAAAATTAATTCTGAAAAATGCCTGCTCTTTTGAAAGTGTCCTTGATGGCTTTATTTGACAGCGTGTGTCCAATATTAATGGTTTAAGATTGGGTCAGGAACAAATAAGCCAAATGTTTCCAAACACTTCCAAGTACTTCCATATTAGGTCACTAATGCTGATTATAAAATATATTGGGTTTAAGTAATACTATTAATTGAAATCATGGAAAATGAAGAAAAAGAGAATCGGAATAAAGGAGGCAGACCTTCCAAAATAGATCCCGCAGTCCACCGTTATTCCATCAGTCTTACTGCACAAGAAAATGCCCGATTCCTGACTCTTTTTGAAGCATCAGGAATGAATGTAATGGCACACTTTATTACAGCGTGCGTTTTTCAAAAAGGAATAAAAACAGTTAAGATAGATAAAGCGACAATAGATTATTATATGCGCCTGACCTCGTTTTACAGCCAATTTCGGGCTGTTGGGGTAAATTACAATCAGCTTGTCAAGATTTTGTATCAAAAATTTTCCGAAAAGAAAGCTTCGGCATATCTGTACAAACTTGAAAAGCATACAATTGAATTAGCTGTTTTATCTAAAAAGATAATACAGCTCACAGAGGAATTTGAAGAAAAGCATATGAAAAAAGAGTCTTGATATGACAGCGAAATTTTAAGAATAGTAAATTTATACTAGTGTCGATTCATATACAATGTATGAAACATGATTTTTTAGTGTACCCTATATAAAGAATTGATAAGATACATCCGTAAGATTTTATTAATTGCTGTTTATCAAACGAATGGCTATAACTGCCACAACTTTAATTTATACCATCATAAAGTGTCAGTCTGCATTTTTTGTTTTGAAGATTGCGATGCTAAAAGATAAAGAGTTCAAGCGAAACTATTATTGAAATGACTTTAAGCATGCATCTTTATATTCATTAAAATAAGTAATGATGTGTAAGTAGTAAAGATCGTGAAAATGGTCTTTTGCCTTTTATGGCAGGAGGTGAAAGATAGCAAATAAATAAACTATTAAAATAAGAATCATGGCAGGTAGAACTCTGAAAAAGCCACAGGCTGAAAGTCTTGATATAAGACTCGAACATAAAGAAAGCAATTTTTGCGATCAGAAACAAAAAGCTGAAAAGGATCAGGTAAAATTAACTATTGAAGAATTAAGAAGCTGTAAAGGTTTTGAAACAGTATCAGAATCGGAAGGACAAGATATAATTGAAAGCCTGTTTCGGTTAGCAGTAATAGTTTATAATTTTTAAACTAAAATTATGAGTATTGAATGCATTTATTAAGTGGCTCGAAAGATTCACAAGAAAAGATTTTGTAAAATTATTGGAAGAATGTAAATCAGAATCTCAATTTACTTAGTATTGCTTACACCGTCCATCAGTTTTTGGATATCGTCATAGCGGTAATACATAAGCCCGCCAATTTTATTGTAGGGAAGAGTGCCGTTTACTCTAAGATTCTGAAGCGTTCCAGCCGAAATATTTAGAAGTTTGCGCACCTCATAACTTTTAAGCCATACGCGGGTTTCCTCGCCTTTCTTGCGAGGGTATTGTTGATATCGCTTGATTTCTTCCAGTAATTCTTTTTTAAACTTTTCAAGGTCATCTCTTGTAATAAGATCTACATTCATAATACTTAGTTTTACATTACTATGTCATCACCATAAATAGTATTGGCTTCAGACCGAAACAAAATAAAATTATAGTAGCGTAAGAAAGTACAAATGTGTCATGTTTGGCAGGATTTTGCTCTTTTTTTCTTCTAAAGCGCCTTTTAATGTTTTAAGTAATTTTTTTCATTATCAAAGATTTAGTATTATAAACAAATTAGACTGTACGAAAAGTTTTAACAAAAACAGGTTTGAAATTGTAGGTTACAATTAGTTTAAAATAAGATATAGGGAATTGTAGAATTTTATATAAATTTTCCCTTTTCTATTCTTCAAATAGAGTATCAATTGTTTTAATTAAAATACTTTTTTTGTTTTTATTTTCTAACTCTATAAAAATATATTTATCGTTGAAATATAATACTTCAGGCTTTTTTGAATAACAATGATCTTTTTCAATTTTATTAATCATTTTCTCAAAATTCACAATGCCAGTCAGGTTTTTAGTTATATTATTAAAAGCAATGAATGTTGTAAGGGTATAAATAATTGTGCATAATATTAAAAAAAGCTGTAAAAAAATTTTATCTTTTGTTATGCATTTTTCTATAATGAAATATAAAAAAACAACTACAATAGCTATAAGCGGGATTCCACTGATTAGAGTTCCTAACGTATCAATTGTAATATATTGATAAAGTTTCAGCCAAATAGTTAGAATTAAAACCATAAAAATTAGATTAAGAATAATTGGAAAATATCCAAATAAATAATCTTTATTGAAAAGAGTTTCTTCTGATTTTTTTATATTACTTTTTGGAGAAATAAAGAATATTGAAAATAATAAAATAGGACAGATGATAATAATTAAAACTAAAATTCCATCAGATATCAGTTGCGTAATCGAAAAGAAACGCATCATATTTGTTGAAAGTGAAAGTAATTTTGTCATTTGCCATATTCCCCCTAATACAGTAGGAATAACAGCAAACATTGTTAGATTTTCTTTTAAATTTAGATATAGACTCTTTAAATATTCATTCATTTTTCAAACGTACAATAATTTCATGATCAAAAACTATACAGATTTATAATTTCCTAAATATTTTTTTTGGAAAGAATAAACTATATAAAAACTCCTTAATTTCTTAAGGAGTTCTTGGTGAGCTATGAGGGTGTCGAACCTATAAAAAAACTTATTGTAATAGGATATTAGGACACGATTGTGGACATTCGCTGTTTAAGTTTGTGCATATCCTCGCTGAGTTTTTGTTCAACCACCTTAGAATAGATTTGAGTGGTACGGATGCTTGTATGCCCGAGCATTTTTGATACGCTTTCAATAGGTACTCCATTGCTCAGTGTAACGGTCGTTGCAAAGGTATGTCGTGCAATATGAAAGGTTAGAGTTTTTGATATTCCGCAGAGGTCAGCTATCTCTTTCAGATAGCCGTTCATACGCTGATTTGAAATTACGGGAAAAACTGTACCGTTATTCAGCGCCCTTGGATCATTTATATATTTTTCCATTAATTCTATCGCCTGTGGCAGAAGCGGTACACGTACGCCGGTATCTGTCTTTGCCCTGCTTGTAGATATCCAAAGCCCGCCGTCTATACCTGTAATAATCTTGTTTGGGGTTAGTTCAGCTAGTTCAATATATGAAAGACCGGTGTAGCAGCTATATAGAAACATATCCCGAACATTTCTCAGCCTTTCGATTGTAAATTCTTTATCTACCAGCGATGCAAGTTCTTTACCGTTCAATGAATGCCGTTCTACTTTGTCAAAATGTTTTTTGAAGCTGGCAAAAGGATCTTTAGCAAGCCAATCCAGCTTGACAGCCATATTTATCATTTTTCGGAGCCTTTCGATATGCTTCATGATGCCGTTGTTATTAAGCGGCTTCTGGTGGTCCTTGGGAACGTAATTAAATAGATAGCGTTCAAAATCCAGAATAAATTTGTACTTAAGCTGCGAAAGGGCAATATCATTTCTGTAGAGTTTCTCCCTCAGGAATGTTTTTAAATACCGCTGGGTGGTATGGTAATTCTTCATGGTTCCCGGAGCAAGTTTATGCATCTGCTGTTCATTATGATATTCCATCAGTGCCATTAGAGTTGGAGTTGTGTTGTCCGTGCCCATTACCCGGTCGCGTATCGCAGGGCCGTCTATAGCGGCATCATTCAGCAGCATCTGCTGATAGGTATTTATGATTTTTGCCTTGAACTGGTTAAGAAAAATGTTGAGCTCAGTAATTTCTTTGCGGTTTCCCTTAGCCATGCCTTTTCTTTCATCCCATTCGGCTGCTTTAACGGAACGCTTGACTGAAATCTCAGTCCGTTTTCCATTTACCGTTACTCGGGCACAGATAGGAGCCGAACCTTGGATCGTGGTTTTTTGGGTCTTTAGGTAAAAGAGGACCCCGAATGTAATTCCTGCTGTTTTCATATCTCAAAAATTTAATGTTTCAGATCAATTGCACATTAAATGGGTCCCAAGAAAGCTGGATTTTCTTTTGAAAAACTGCATAATTTGAGAAGCACCAAATGTTAAAATTTTAGTACAACTGACTGATTTTTAAAATATTAAAAAGAATTTTAGGACCTAAAGATAAAAAAAGAAAAAGGGTAGCCGAATAGGTCCCATTTTCTTTGATATAACTTGAATATTTTGGAGTTGAATAAAAAGAAAAACCCCTTAAATCATACGATTTAAGGGGTTTTGACTGCCTTTGAAAGGCTCTTTAGTCGGGGTGGCAGGATTCGAACCTGCGGCCTCCTGCTCCCAAAGCAGGCGCGATAACCGGGCTACGCTACACCCCGTAAGCGGGTGCAAATATATAACTATTTTCGGCTTATCCAAAACAAATTTAGAAATAAGAAAAAAAATATTTCACTATACATTATAATTAGAAACAAATGAGCCAATTAAAGTCAATTATTCATTAAAAAAAATATGCCTTTTAATATTATAAATATGGCCTTTGCAATAAACTTAATTATATAGATTAATCTTTTTTTGCAAAAAAAATCAAGAAAAATGAAAACAATACTATTATATATTGTTCTCTCTATCTCATTGACATCTGTTGCACAAGAAAGTCTTGTATCCCGAGATGAGAATATCAAGATTGAGAACTTAAAAATGTATAAAGAAAAAGCGCATGCCTCTTATTATCATGATAAATTTAATGGAAGAAAAACAGCAAGCGGAAAAAAACTCGACAACACCAAGCTCACTGCTGCCCACAAAAAACTACCTTTTGGTACAAAACTAAAAATAACAAACGTATTAAATAAAAAATCCACTATCGTAGAAGTTACAGATAGAGGACCTTTTATAAAAGGTAGAGAAGTTGATCTCTCTAAAAAAGCTTTTATGGATATTGCTTCTAACAAAAATAGTGATGCTATTACTGTAAAAATCGAGATTTTGGTAAATTAAATCCTCCTTCTTAATATTGAAATATTATGTACTACTTTGGACAATAAAAAAACTCTGAAGAGCTATTAGTCTTCAGAGTTTTTTATTTGAAAGATTTTCCAGTATTGTTGTACCGCTTCTTTTTTACTTTTCCATAACAATATAGACAGGATAGGATTCACTATTAGGCAAATTAACTTCTTCGTCGTACGATTGCTTACCTTCTCCATTGTTATATAATGCGACACGTTTCACACCTGTTGCTGTACTACCGCCACTACTATTAATCACATTTTGAATATTACCTGGACCGGCAAAACGCGTGATACACATTTTTTCGAGTTTCACAGTTGGACTATTCGGTATTTCAAAACCATTTTTCTTATTGACTTTGCCATCCGTTCCTGTAAAAACTGCATAAGATCCCATCCCTATACTTTGATGTTCTTTCACAGTATTTACTACTTTGAATGCTGCATAACCATCTACTTTACCTCCCTGACTACTCCAGCTAGCCTGATTTGGAGCATCGTATGGCGGTTCGTTTTGAAAGAAATAAGTTCTACCACGTTCTCCTAACCATAATACTTCATATTCCTGAAAGTGTTCGACAAATAAAGCATAAAGTGTAACATCATCTCCTGTAACAATAAGGCCGTTTTTACATCTGTCTCTTATCCAGCGTTCATTTCCACCTTTTTGCGAACCATGGTCAGCACGCCACAGCCAGAAATGATCACCCACTACATTGTTGCTGTTTATTTCCATAGAAGCATGTATCTGAATATTTTTTAACTGAACCCCGCCTACTCTACAAGTGATATCTGAAAGTAAAATGGGATCTGCAGAGTGGTCAGCATTTGCTCCTTCGTTACCAATTCTAACCTGATACGTTGTACTATTAAATGAATCCATAAGAAGTCCGGCAATGATAATTCCGTCTTTGTCATCTGCATAGATACATCCCCAAGTATTTTTCTCGGTCGGCTCTAATGTTACTGATGCTATACCAGCGCCCAAAAGTATTGCATCCTTTCTATTTACCTGAATAGGAGCATTCAATGCGTAATGACCTGGAGTAAAAAATATATTTTTGCCAACTTTTAACGCATTATTAATTTCAACATCAGTATCGCCTTCTTTGGCAACATACCAGTCGGTAAGCAAATCCTGAATTTTTCCTTTCCCCATATTTGTTGCCGACCAGGAAACTCCTACTCTGTCCTTTTGCCATGCCGGAACAAATACTTTGTACTCGCCATCATTATCGATAAAAAGAAAAGGTTTTTCTCTAATAACAGGTGTAGTAGGAACTGGCGAGTTGGCATCATCTGCTTTTGGAGGATTGACGCAACCTTGCCAAACCATATTATACGAACCGCCCATTGCGCCGGAACCTGAAGGAAAAACAGTATTTCTGGTGTACCATTGTTGTTGTCCGCCCCAGTTTGGCCTGGACGATGTATAATGTGTGTCGGCAATAAAACCACCGCTTCCCCAAAAGTTAGTGTCTCCAATATCTGAAATGTATTTCGAAGTACTTTGAATCAGCATTCTTCTTGCACTGGTGGATTGAGAAACTGTCCATCCAAAATCCCGCATTATTGCTACATTTTCTACAGAACGCCAAAATGTACACGTAGCATTTGCTCCACCAGAAAGATGAGGTCTGGTGAATATCGAACCTAGTTTAACGGCTGATGGTAACTTACCTAAACCTCCTATATGAGAATAAAAGCCTAATTCTATTGAATTTGCTGTTGCCGATGATGCAGAACCTGATCCGCCCGAATCGTAAGTTTGTCCCTCAATATTTGCTTTAAAATAATAGGCCTGACGTTTTGTAGTCCATTCGCCATTTGATCCGCCCAGGCCAATAGCACTAAACTGCGAATTAATATCATTTCGCGCAGTTTCTGCTTTTTCATATTTTCGATCGTAGAAATACATATTACTGCCAAAAATCTGGTTCTCTATCGAAACTATTATAGTTATAGCATTACGGGTAATTTTATAATAGTTCTCGTATTTATCTTTATTTAGCTTATTATCTGTAAATGTCAATTTCGTAGTCGAACCAACAGCAACAAACTCTGAAGCCAAACGACTTCCTCCTCTTGTAATTACATAATTTCCTGTAGAGCCAAATGCCGGCCATGATAAGGTTATACTATGTTTCTTTTTGTTGTAAACAATCTTGCCTTCTATCTTATTCTCCTGATTTTTTTCATCAGATAAATTTAGCGTTACAAAACTGCATAGCATCAGCATGACTGTAAATGCAGTAAATACTGAGATTAACTTTTTACTCATAATAATCTTTTTGGGTTTAATATAGTTTTTAAGGATTCGAAAAATAGTCATAATCTTTAAACTATATGTCCGTATTTGGTTCCAATTTTCTCATCAAAAACTATACAAAGGCTTAATTTTCCTTTAATAGCAATGCTAAAAGTAAAGACTGAGTAAATAACAGAGTTGTAATTACAAATAGAGAGTTTTAGATCAAGCTAATTCTATAGAAGAAAACAAATACTTCATTTAACACGAAAAGAACTAAAAAAATCCCCTTCGTATTAAAATGTTATTATATTTACCAATCATAACATTATACTTAGTTCTTTATGGAAAGTTTTCTTTTAGTTGCGTTATTTTGTTTCTTAATCTATATCTTTAATACCATTAAAGGTCGTTTTAATAACCTCGAAAACGACATTCAGAAACTTAACAAAAAGATTGATCTTTTAAAAACAGTTGAAAAACCTACTGAAATTATTCCTACCGGACCAATTCCTGTTGTAAAAAAAGAAGAATTTAAGATTGAGCCTGAACAATCTAACAAGGCTATTTTTGAACCTACGCAACCAGAAGCAATCAAAGAAAAAATCTCAGATGAGCAATTAGAAAAAATAGCTTTATCTTCTACTATTGATTATACACCTAAACCAATTGAATCTAGACCTCTGGAACCAAAACCAGTTCAAAGACCAATTGTTCCTGTTAAACCACAAAAATCATTTTGGGAAAACTTCAAGGAGAAAAATCCGGATTTAGAAAAATTCATTGGTGAAAACCTGATCAACAAAATTGGAGTTCTGATCCTTGTTTTGGGAATTAGTTATTTTGTAAAATATGCCATCGACAAAGACTGGATCAACGAACCGGCAAGAGTTGGAATTGGCGTATTATGTGGTGCACTAGTTATGGGAATTGCGCATAAACTGCGTAAAAACTATGCCGCCTTTAGTTCGGTTATTGTTGCCGGGGCAATTGCGATTTTTTATTTTACGATAGGAATCGCTTTTCATGATTATCATTTATTCAATCAAACGGTAGCCTTTAGTATCATGGTGATCATTACAGCATTTAGTGCTTTAATATCATTATCCTATGATAGAATTGAGTTAGCTGTGCTTTCGCTAATAGGCGGATTTGCGGTTCCGTTTATGGTAAGCACCGGCGAAGGAAATTATGTAGTTCTTTTTAGTTACATTATTATTCTAAATATTGGAATTTTAGCCATAGCCTATTATAAAAAATGGAATCTGGTTAATATACTTGCCTACATCTTTACGGTATTATTATATTTCGCATGGCTAACTAAAGATTTAAGCTCGAACAAACCGCATTACCTTGGAGGATTAGTATTTGGATTTATTTTCTATTTCATTTTTATATTAATGAACCTTGTAAATAACATTCGGTCTAAAGGAGAATTTTCTAAAACCCAACTCACTATTTTGGCCAGCAACACTTTTTTGTTTTATGCTGCCGGAATGGCGATTTTAAACAATTATCATCCGGAATTAAAAGGTCTATTTACCACTATTCTTGCCTTGCTCAATTTAATTTACGCCTGGATTTTATACAAAAAATTCGATCTCGACCAAAAAGCTGCTTATTTACTTATTGGTCTAACACTGACTTTTATAACATTAGCAATTCCTATTCAGTTCGAGGGCAATTATATTACTTTATTTTGGGCAGCAGAAGCCGTTTTATTGTTATGGCTATCTCAAAAATCTAAAATTGCAAGCTATCGATTTGGCTCTATAATAGTTCATATTTTAATGATTTTCAGCCTAATCATGGATTGGAACAAATATTACAATGGTACTTTACCTTTAAATATTATTATTAATCCAATATTTATAACGGGTATTTTTGCTGCCGGTTCTTTATTTGCAATTTGGTATTTATTAAAAAATGAAACCGAAAATTCAACTATTTTAGGCATCAGCTTTAATCCTGAAAAATACAAAAGAATCGTTTTAGAAACAGGTTTTGTAATTGGTTATTTCACAGGTTTATTCGAAGTTATTTATCAATCGAATCATTATATCGATAACCTTTACAGTTCGATAGCATTACCTATTTTGTACCACTTGTTATTCTCTGCTTTGTTTTCCTCTTATCTGATAAAAAGAAAAACAGAAACCGGATATCAGGGTGCTTTATTACTTGCGGTTGGTAATATTGTCTTGTTTGCCTTTTGGTTCTCTAACTATCCTTTTTTTGAGCATAAAGACATTATTAGTTCAGGAAGCGGAAGAGCAATTGCTTTTTACCTACATTATATTTCATTGATTATCACGATATATTTTGGCTATCAATTGTTTCAGATTTATAAAAAAGTAGACTTTACTTTTCTTAAAAGCCGATACTTCATGTGGATTGCGGCATTTTTCATTATTTATATTGCAAGTTCAGAGGTGATGCTTCACGGTCTTATTTTTATGAATTCTCCGGTAACTCTTCAGGACATACAAACAAGTCCTATGTACGCGAGTTATAAATCTAACTTACCTTATTTACGTGAATTTATTGCCGAAGATTATATTGCATTGGCCAGAACTAAAATCGTCAAAACAGGATTTCCAGTTCTTTGGGGAGTTTTAGCTTTTGTATTTTTAATCATCGGAATAAAAAAACAACTAAAATCCCTGCGAATAATCGCTTTATCATTACTGGGATTAACGATCTTAAAACTATTTTTATATGACATCAGCAATATTTCCGAGACCGGAAAAATCATATCGTTTATCCTTTTAGGAATTTTAATTTTGATTATCTCTTTTGTATATCAAAAAATCAAAGTATTAGTTATTGACGAAAACAAGCCTGAAGAAACCAATGAAACTAAATAAATTCATCTTATTGCTATTGATTACAAACCTCTCGTTTGGGCAATATCAAACTACTGCAAAACTAAAAAAAGTGGCTCAAAGCGGCTTTAACGAAATTATTTTATCACCTGAGATTCGGTCATTATCGAAACAGGATTTGAGCGACATTAGATTATTTGATGCTAAAGGAAATGAAGTTCCGTATTTTATACAAGCATCTCAAAATGTTTCATCAAATACTTTTGAAGCATATACTATTGTTTCAAAAACGAATGTTCCTAAAAAGAGCACTTCAGTAATTATTGCAATTCCTTCAAATAAACACAACAATCAACTTTCGCTTTTTATCGCTAATTCTGATGTAGAAAAAAAATATTCTGTTTCAGGAAGCGACGACCAAAAAGAGTGGTTTGGGATTTCTGATGCACAAACACTTTACGATCTCAACAGCACATCAGAAACAAGCGTTATTAAAACAATATCTTATCCTTTGAGTACTTACAAGTACTTGAAAATAGATTTTGATGATCGAAAAACACTTCCAATTAATGTTCTTAAAGTTGGGAATTTCAATTCCAAATTGCAGAAAAGTGCTTTACAGGAAATCTATCCAAAGAAATCGGTAACAAAAGAAATTCCTTCAGAAAAAGAAACTCAAATTCATATTCTTTTTAATGCGCCACAGGTAATTAATGAGATTTCATTCGAAATTTCAAAACCTACTTATTACAAGCGAACTGCAATTCTTTACAAGAAAACAAAACGCCAGACAAAAAGGAAATCTCAAATATTCGACGAAGAAATTACTTCTTTTGAGTTAAATTCAACTACCGCAAATACTTTTACATTTCCTCAAATATTCGAAAAAGAGTTTTTTATTAAAATCAAAAATCACGATAATCAACCCTTATCGATTTCAAAAATAAAATACTATCAAAAACCAATTTCTATTATCGCGGATTTAAATTCTAATGAAAATTATATCCTAAAAACAGGAAATAAAAACCTGAGAGAACCGGAATATGATCTTTCGAATTTTAAAACCAATATTGCCGGCAATTTACCACAAACAACTTTGTACCATATTCAGCAAAATAACCCGGCAAAAACTTCAAAAGCAAGTCAGTCATTTTGGCAACAATCATGGTTTATGTGGCTTTGCATTATTTTGGGTGGCATTACAATTTTATTTTTCACAGCCAGTTTAGTAAAAGATTTAAAAAGAAAAAATTAAAGCAACGCTAAATCTAATGTTGCATATTTTTTTAAGATTTAAACCAAAATTTGTTCTTTTATGCCAAAAAGAAGATGATAATAGAACGAATTTTCGTTACTATTTTTTTATTATATAAGAAATTAAAATCCTCAGAACACGCACCATACAACGATTAACCGAAGTTTCTTAAATGTTAACAAAATAGATTTTCAGAAACCATAAATAATTGTATTTTTACGGTTCAAAATTCAGAAAATAAATGGGCAAAATCATTGCGATTGCTAATCAAAAAGGAGGCGTTGGAAAGACTACTACATCAGTAAATCTTGCAGCCTCATTGGGTGTTTTAGAAAAGAAAGTATTATTGATTGATGCTGATCCTCAGGCAAATGCCACATCTGGCCTTGGGATTGATGTAGAATCTGTTGAGATGGGTACCTACCAAATACTTGAACACAGTAACACTCCCAAAGAAACCATTATAAAATGTTCAGCTGTAAATGTTGATGTGATCCCTGCTCACATTGACCTTGTTGCCATCGAAATCGAATTGGTTGACAAAGAAAACAGAGAGTATATGCTTAAAAAAGCATTAGAAAGTGTAAAAGACGAATATGATTATATCATCATCGACTGCGCGCCTTCATTAGGTTTATTAACCTTAAATGCTTTAACGGCGGCTGATTCAGTTGTTATTCCTATTCAATGCGAATATTTTGCACTTGAAGGATTAGGAAAATTACTGAACACGATAAAAAGTATTCAAAAAATACACAACCCGGATCTTGATATCGAAGGATTGTTACTTACTATGTACGATTCAAGATTACGTTTATCCAATCAGGTTGTAGAAGAGGTTCAAAAACACTTTAACGATATGGTTTTTGATACCGTTATTCAGCGAAATGTAAAATTAAGCGAGGCTCCAAGTTTTGGCGAAAGCATCATTAATTATGACGCAACAAGCAAAGGAGCGGTAAATTACATTCATTTAGCTCAAGAAATTATAAAGAAAAACAGTAAATAGTTTTTATGACAAAAGCAATTAAAAAACAAGCCTTAGGAAGAGGATTATCAGCATTATTAAAAGATCCGGAAAACGACATTACATCAGTAGAAGACAAAAATGCTGACAAAGTTGTTGGAAACATCATTGAGCTTGAAATAAGTGCTATCGAAATAAATCCGTTTCAGCCTAGAAGCAATTTTAATGAAGAATCGTTACGCGAATTAGCCACTTCTATTAAAGAACTTGGTGTGATTCAACCTATTACTGTTCGAAAATTAGACTTCAATAAATACCAGCTAATTTCCGGAGAACGTCGTTTACGCGCTTCAACTTTAGTAGGCTTAACTCATGTTCCTGCTTACATTCGTATTGCAAACGACAATGAGTCACTAGTTATGGCTTTGGTAGAAAATATCCAGCGTCATGACTTAGATCCAATCGAAATTGCTCTTTCGTACCAACGTTTAATTGATGAAATTCAATTGACTCAGGAACAAATGAGTGAGCGCGTTGGAAAAAAACGTTCTACAATTGCCAATTATTTACGTCTTTTAAAACTGGATCCGATTATTCAAACCGGTATTCGTGATGGTTTTATCAGCATGGGACACGGTAGAGCAATCATCAATATTGAAGATCTGGATATTCAGACTGATATATATCAAAAAATCGTAAGTGACAATCTATCTGTTCGTGAAACAGAAACTTTAGTAAAAAATTATCACGAAAGTTTAAAGCCAAAAGCGGAAGGGAAACCAAAAGCGGAATCTTCTTTTGTAGTTAGAGAAACACAAAAAAACACTTTCAACGATTATTTTGGTGCGAAAGTTGATGTAAAAGTCGCTGGCAACGGAAAAGGAAAAATTACAATTCCTTTTAATTCTGAAGCCGACTTTAATCGAATTATAAAATTAATAAACGGATAGTGAATAAGATTGTCCCCATAAGCCTATTGTTCTTTCTCATAGGAACCGTCTCTCTTTTTGCTCAGGCAAAAGAAGAAACGGTTTTGGTTGTTAAGGACACTAGCAAATTACAAGAAATTGATCCGCTTACTCCGGCAAAAGCAGCTTTTTATTCTGCAATTTTGCCAGGTTTAGGTCAGGCATACAATAAAAAATACTGGAAAATTCCTTTGGTTTACGGAGCAATTGGTACGAGTTTGTATTTTTATATTGACAACAATAACAAATACCGCGATTATCGTAACGCTTACAAACGAAGATTAGAAGGCTACAACGACGACAAATACCAATTTCTTGATGAAAGCCGACTTGTTGCGGGCCAGAAATTCTATCAGCGAAACAGGGATTTATCTGCTTTATTTGTTGTTGCTTTTTATGCACTAAACATTATAGACGCCAATGTTGACGCGGCTTTGATTCAATTCAACGTAAACGAAAGACTATCAATGCGTCCGGAAGTATATCCTAACGATATTACTTTCAGACCAAACGTTGGACTAACTTTTAATTACCACTTTTAAATAACTCCTGTTATTTAAACTCAAAAAATACACACAAAATGAAAATTGCGCTTTTAGGTTACGGAAAAATGGGTAAAGTAATTGAACGAATTGCTTTAGAAAGAGGTCACGAAATTGTTTTAAAGAAAGACGAATTCAATACATACGACGGACTTTCTACTGCTGATGTTGCAATCGACTTTAGCGTTCCAACCGCAGCAGTAAGCAACATTTCAAGCTGTTTTAACAACAATGTACCTGTAGTTTCAGGAACAACTGGCTGGTTAGAGCATTTTGATGAAATGATCGCACTTTGCAACGAAAAACAAGGTGGATTTATATCCAGTTCAAATTTTAGTTTAGGAGTTAATATTTTCTTCGAATTAAATGAATATTTGGCTAAAATCATGTCTCAATTTGATTCTTATAAAGTATCGATGGAAGAAATTCATCATACTCAAAAATTAGATGCTCCAAGCGGAACCGCTATTTCTTTGGCAAAAGGTGTGATCGAAAATAGCAATTACGCCAATTGGACTTTAGACGAAGCAAAAAACAATAATGAAATTCACATTGAAGCAAAAAGAATTGGTGACGTTCCCGGAACTCATACCGTAACTTACGACTCAATTGTAGACAGCATCGAATTAAAACATACTGCACACAACCGCGAAGGTTTTGCTCTTGGAGCTGTAATTGCTGCTGAATGGCTTGCTGGTAAAACGGGAATTTACAGCATGAAAGATGTACTAAATTTAAAATAATCAAATTTGAAGGGGAAGGTTTTCAACAGAACAACCTAAAACCTGAAACATAAAACAAAAAAACGATGACACTATATCTTTGGTTCGTATTTTTCTTAGCCGTACAAGTAATTCACTTTTTGGGAACCTGGAAACTGTATGAGGCCGCAGGAAGAAAAAAGTGGGAAGCTGCTATTCCGGTTTATAATTCAATAATTTTAATGAAAATTATTAGCCGCCCAACCTGGTGGACTATATTACTTTTCATCCCGATTATTAACTTAATTATGTTTCCTGTTGTTTGGGTAGAAACCTTAAGAACATTTGGCAAAAAATCTACTTTAGATACTTTATTAGGGATTTTTACTTTTGGTTTTTACATTTATTATGTAAATTATACTCAGAAATTAGAATATAATGCCAACAGAGAATTAAGACCTCAAAATAAAACTGCTGACACTGTAAGCTCTTTACTTTTTGCTGTTATCGTAGCAACATTAGTACATACTTATGTGGTACAGCCTTATACAATTCCTACTTCATCTCTGGAAAAATCATTATTAATTGGTGATTTCCTGTTTGTAAGTAAAGTAAATTATGGCCCTCGTGTACCTATGACAACTGTTGCTTTACCTATGGTTCACGATACCATACCATTCTTAAAAAGAAAGTCATATTTAAGCTGGCCGCAATTGCCCTATTTCAGATTACCGGCTTTAGAAAAAATAAAACGATCAGACATCGTTGTTTTCAACTGGCCTGTAGATACTGTTCATTATTTCTATGAGCCAAAAGGAAGACCAGGGGTTATAAAACCTATCGATAAAAAATCAAATTATGTAAAAAGATGTGTTGGTATTCCTGGTGACAGCTTATCAATTGTAGACGGTTTTGTTTTCATTAACGGAAAAAAATTAATCCTGCCTGAAAGAGCAAAACCACAATATTCTTATTCAGTAGCTTTAGACGGAAAAACTCCGGTTGATTTTGAATCATTAATGAAAGAGCTTGATATTACCGATGGCGCTTATATCAAAGATCAGGAAAAGAGAGACACTATCTATTTTAGAGCTTTAACAGAAGCGAGTGCTGAACGCTTAAAAAACACTCCCGGAATTACTGCTGTAAAAAGAGAAATTGACAGAGGAAATGACAACGCGATTTTTCCTCATATCAACAAATGGAGTCAGGATAATTTTGGCCCTATTTACATTCCCCAGGCAGGAAAAACCGTTACATTAACCAATGAATCCTTACCATTTTACAAAGAAATCATTACTAAATACGAAGGCAATACTTTGCAGCTGGACGGTTCACATTTCTTAATAAACGGAAAGCAAGCAACAACCTACACTTTCAAACAAGACTACTACTGGATGATGGGAGACAACCGTCATAACTCTGAAGATAGCCGTTATTGGGGTTACGTTCCAGCCAATCATATCGTAGGGAAACCGGTTTTTATCTGGATGAGCTGGGATACTAACGGAAAAGGAATTAACAAAGTTCGTTGGGACAGAGTTTTCACTACCGTTAATGGTGAAGGACAGCCACAATCCTACTTTAAATACTTTCTGATTGTTCTTGCACTTTATTTTGTTGGAGAATATTTCTGGAGAAAAAGAAAAGAAAACAAAGCATAAAAAAAATAGTTATTTTTGTTTCAGGTTTCAAGTTTCAGGTTCTATGCGAACATGAAACTTGAAACCTGAAACTTTTAACGTAAAACTTAACAAAATGAATTCCTTATTACTTCCTACCTATTTTCCGTCGATTAGTCACTTTGCAGTTATGGCTCAATCTGAAAATATCACTTTTGAAATGGAAGATAATTTTCAAAAACAGACCAATAGAAACCGTACTTATATCTATAGTCCAAACGGAATTCAGTTATTAAATATCCCTGTTAAGCATTCGAAATCTGCTCATCAAAAAACAAAAGATGTTCTGATCGAAAATGAATTTGACTGGCAAAAACAGCATTTTAAATCCTTAGAAGCAGCTTATAGAAGTTCTCCTTTTTTTGAGTTCTTTGAAGATGATATCGCTCCTATTTTCGAAAAGCAACATACTTTCCTTATGGATCTAAATATGGAAGTTCTAGAGATAGTAACAAAGTGTTTACGAATGAAATTAGAATTTTCTAAAACAACAGAATATTTTCATGAGGCCGAAAACATTACTGATTTCAGATTTTTAGCAAACGGAAAAAAAGATCCGAATGTATTTGAAAAATATACTCAGGTTTTTGATGACAAACACGGATTCATCAACAATTTAAGTGTTTTGGATTTACTTTTTAACGAAGGTAAATTTGCAATGGATTACCTAAAGAGCCAGAAAATATTGTAAATCATTTCGACTACATAAAAAATAATATATTTTTATTTGCTGGCACTACAGCATTTATAAAACAAAAAAAGGAGATTTCATTACAGAAATTCTCCCTTTTTTTTATTTTCAGAGTTTATTTACTTTGCTCCCGGAGGACATTTTTCTTCTATAAATTTCAAAAAAGTATCTATCAAATGTTTGCGGGTACCATCGCCTTCGTAAATTGAGTGCGAACGATTTGGATAAATCATTAAATTAAAAACTTTATCATATTTAATTAGTTCATTGATCAAAACCTCAGCATTTTTATAATGCACATTATCATCTCCCGTTCCGTGAATATACAGCAAATTTCCTTTTAAATTCTTCGCATGAGTCACCGGAGAAGCCTGAATATAAGCCGATTCATTTTCATCTGGCAATCCCATATAACGTTCCGTGTATATATTATCATAAAAATGCTGATCTGTAACTGCAGCAATCGCTACCCCGGTCTTGTATATTTCCGGATACTGAAACATCAAATTCAAAGTGACAGCGCCACCACCGCTCCATCCGTGAACAGCAACTCTATCTTTATCGATAAAATTCCATTTCAAAACTTCTTTAGCCGCCATCGCCTGATCACGCGTATTGACAATTCCTATATTTTTGTAAATAGATTTTCTCCATTTTGTTCCTTTAAGAGATGGAGTTCCCCTGTTGTCCATTGCAATCCCAATATATCCTTTTGGAATCAAATGATCTATAAATCCATTAAAATACGGTACATCGTTCGCGACAGTAGCTACTGGCTCGCCATAAACATAAAAAAACAGTGGGTATTTTTTAGATGAATCAAAATCCAGAGGCTTTGCCATTATCCCATCCATTTCAACACCATCAACAGTGGTTACTTTAAATTTTTCTAAAGAAAATGCACGAGAAGGAGCCGTAAAAACATCCTCTTCTTTTGGCAGTATTTTTTTATGATCTGAAAGCGAAACCAATCTTACATTTGGGTTACGGTTGATATTAGAATTGGTGTGTTTTGCATAAGATCCGTCTGTAGAGAATTCATATTTATTAGTCCCCTCAAAAGCTTCGGGCGTAAGTCTTTTTGTTTTCTTCGAATTCAAATTCGTTTCATACAAATAGCGTTGTGTTGCGTCTGTTGGACTGGCAATATAATAGATAGATTTTGTTTTCTCATTATAGGCTTTAAAATAGGCATCAAACTTTCCGGTTGTAATTAGCTCCTTCTTTTTTCCGTCGCGGCTAATTTTATAAACATGCATCCAGCCATCAGCATCAGAACTCCATAAGAAAGCTTTTCCGTTATCTACAAACTGACATGGAAAACCATCATAAACTCCTGAAGAAATATCGAAAACATCAATCCACTCAGGAGATTTCTCCTGATAAATTAAATTTGCTTTTCCTGATTGAGTGTTACAATTATAAATAGAAGCTTGGTTTTGATGTCTGTTAAGCTGAATCACCATCACTTCATTTGCGGCAACCCATTCCATACGAACCAAATAATTATTATCAGGTTCACCCGGAATATTAAGCCAATTTGTTTTTACAGAAGCAACATCAATAACTCCAATCTTCGCAGCCGAAGGTTTTTCTCCCGCTTTAGGATATTCAACAGGGACAACAAACGGATATAAAGCATCCGTATTATTAATCATCAAATGAAACTTTGTATCTGTTGCATCAACACGCCAAAAAGCAATACTTTTTCCGTCAGGACTCCAGCGAAATCCATCTCTTGCTGCCAATTCTTCTTCATAAACCCAATCAAAAGTCCCGTTAATAACCTTCTCCGTTCCGTCAGTTGTTAAAGGCGTAATTTTACCTGAAGTTAGATTTTCCAGATAAATATTATGTTTTGAAACATATGCAACATTTTCATTATCACTAGAGAACTTTGCAAACATAAGAGACGATTCTTCTAAGGTCACACCAAGTTTTCGTCCTTTTCCGGTTGTTAAATCAAAGAACCAATAATCTCCTTTTGTATTAGCACGCCATACTTTTTTTGAGTTGGTATAAACCAGTACTTTTGTCTTATTTTGATTCCAGACCAACTCTTCGATGTTTCCATTAAAACCAGCGTCCTTTAATTGTTTAGCGGTTAAAACAGTTGTACTCTGATCTATTTTACCTACATCATAAACCAAAATATTCTCAGCTGAATTTACCCAAAATGAATGCGAATTTGGCAGCCATTTTAACTCGTTAATGTCAATATCTTTCTGAGCAAATATACCTGAGCAAACAAAAAGAAGTAATAAAAAATGTTTTTTAATCATGATTTAGTTGGTATTTAGTAATTGTTCCATTTCTTTAATCTTTTAGATTATTTTCATAAACACAAAGAGCGCAAAGGTTAGAAAAGCAAAGTTCGTAAAGCTTATTAATTAACTTTAGGAACTCTAAATAAACCTTTGCGCTCTTTTATGATTAAAAGCACTACTCCATAGAAAGCCTTGCCATTATAGGATAATGATCTGAGTTTTCAAAATCAGGAAAGCTTTCAAATCCTTTTACTTTCATTTTGCTGTCGGTAAAAATATAGTCAATTCGGGCTGGATAATAGCGGAATTTGTAAGTTGCACCAAAACCTTCTCCCGCTTCTTCAAAAGCATCTTTTTGTTTTCCTTTTATGCTTCGGTATACATACGAAAACGGGCTATTATTCATGTCACCACAAATAATAAACGGGGTTTTACATTTTTTAATATTCTCTTTAAATATTTCAGCCTGCTCCTGCTGTTGCCTGAATCCTTTACTTATTCGGGTATAAATCAGCTGCGACTTTTCCTGATTTACATTGTCAATATCATTTGAAATATTACTTACATCAGGCGAAATCTTAATGGATTGTAAATGCATATTATAAATTCTGATAACATTTGTACCACGTTTTATATCTGCATAAATTACGTTATTATCAGACTTAGGAAAAATAATATTTCCCTCATTTATAATAGGAAACTTAGAAAAAATAGCCTGACCTGTTTTTATCTGATTACCATCTATAAATATATAACGATGAGGATACACTTTTAAGTCGATATGAGCCGAATTGGAGTATTCCTGAATACAGAGAATGTCCGGATCTTGCTCGTCGATAAAAGCCTTAATATTTGATGGAATATCATCTCGGTCCAGCCATTTAAAAACATTAAAAAGACGAACATTATAACTCATTACAGAGAAGTCTTTTTCGTCCTTGATATATTCCTTGGCAGAGAATTTATAAAACTTGCTGATAAATGTGATACCCGTCAGCAAAACCAAACCGGACAAAATAAGACGCTTTTTAAACTGAATTGCCCAATAAAAAAAGAAGAGCCCATTCAATACAAAAAATACAGGCATAAAAAGTGTAAACACCGATAGAAGCGGAAAACTTCTAGGCGCCAAAAAAGGCAAAATATAAATACTAAATGTTACTACAGTAAGTACTATATTCAAAAAGAACATTATTTTATTAAACCACGAAAGGTTTTTCATATTTTTATGCTAAAAGGATTATTTTCCAGCTTTAAATAAAAACTCTTTTTCTTCTTTTGTTAAACAATCATAACCAGACTGGCTAATCTTGTCTAAAATTTCATCAATTTGTTGTTGCGTTTTGTCTTTCGTAACAATTCTTGAAGTCACTTTTTCTGTAGGTTTTTGGTAATTTTTATGAACTTTTTTGAAAGGGGTCGAAGGGGATCTTTTGAAAAGATTGGTAAAGAAATCTAATGTTCTGGACACTATCTTACTTAAATCTGTTCCGTTTTGAAGCAATTTAATAAATAGAAAACCGAAAACTGCTCCGGCCAAATGCGAAATATGTCCACCGGTGTTCTCTAATCTAAACTGCATTAAATCCAAAACCAAAATTACAGCTGTAATGTGCCAAAGTTTAACGTTGCCAAAAAACATTAAACGTACACCCATTAAAGGCTGATAAGTCGTTACCGCAACCAGGATTGCCATAATAGCCGCCGAAGCACCAACAATAGAACCTGCTACGTTTGAAAAATAAAAACTTAGCGCAAAAACAACTCCGGAGAAAATTGCACCCAAAATGTACAAACCTAAATATTGCTTTTGAGTAAAAAAGGTCAGGAACAAATTACTTGCAAAATTTAAAACCATCATATTGAACAATAAATGCCAAAACGATGCATGAAAAAAAGCATAGGTTAAGAATGTCCACGGTTTAAACAAAAACACATTTGGATCTGATGATAAAGCCAGCCAATTTGGATAAGCAAAACCTCCTCCTGAATATTGATAAAAAAATACTAAAGCGATTATAAAACAAGCAACGTTCCAGTAAATAACACGCATTGCTATACCACCTAATTTATATTGTAATTTTAAATCATCAAGAATATTCATAAAAGCTTTTTTTAGTTTTTATTTGCC